>Ga0307437_1001808_pt1 | contig 13794 bp, 17 predicted proteins | sample SalMarWE160390MG_FD_202146 | JGI IMG/M metagenome (GOLD analysis project Ga0307437, IMG submission 202146) | Salt marsh sediment microbial communities from the Plum Island Ecosystem LTER, Massachusetts, United States - WE1603-90 | ecosystem: Environmental > Aquatic > Marine > Intertidal zone >...
TGAGGTTCATTATTAGCTCCCCTCCACTCATTTACCCAGGGTTTTTCTTCCCATACCCTCCCACCCAAAAGGGTTTCACCCTCTTAGACTCTCCTGCTCCTCCCTTCCCCTCAATTCAACAGAATTTTAAAGGCACAGCCTTTGAGGGCGGGTGGGTGGGTAGCAAAACACACTCTTAAAACTGGGCAAGACCCCACCTTATCCCCCACCCCAACAGGGGCGGGGCAGAAAGTTTTAGAAGCGTAGCTTCTGAGGGCGGGTGGGTGGGAAATAAAAGTTACGCTAAAAAAGGTGGGGGGATTTACCCCTTCTTCTATACTCCCCCAAGTAATAAACGCTGTTGATACTCTCCCCGGCGGGGGCGATAAACCAGGGTCAGTCCGATTACCCTTCTCTTAGCCGCTGAAAGACCGGACCGGCTGTCTGTTATGTCAACTACATCATATAACTGCTGGCCGCAGTTGACCGGCGTCAGTATAGCGCCGTTAACCGCTTCCATCTCCGCCTGCCTCAGGTAGGCCTCACCCCTCTCCCCGGCTTTATCCACCGTATCCAGGTTCCTATCCTCAACCTGCCTCAGCCTGTCGTAGAAGCGGTCTACCTGCCCCCAGCTAAAGGCATCAACCACTATGGCCTCACCCTGCCCCGGGTCGTAGCCCTCCACCTGGACATGATTAAGCCCCCACCCCACCTGCCGGTACCTCCCCTCGACTACGGAGTGCGATGAGCCGTAGGCATAATCGGAACCGTCGGCGGCAAGGGGATTGACCACGCAAGCGGTGTTGCCCTCGATAAAGAGGACATCGGGGACGAAGGAGAGAAGCCTTTGGATAACGGTATCACCGCTGTTACCGGGGTTGATGGTAAAATCGGGGTAGTAGCCGGTCATAACCGAAGACTGGGACTTCACCTCTAATTTTAAGCCTACCCGGCCCAGGACAAAAGCCAGGATTTGCCCCACACTCATCTCCTCGGTTTCTTTGTTCCAGCGGAACTGGTGGCGCGCCCGCCAGCCCTTAATTAAGCTCCAGCCGTCGGCGGCATGAAGCACCAGGCTGGACTGGCCGCCGGCGCTGGCATGCTCATAAGCATCCAGGGTGAAAGCCAGCCCCGAGCTTGCCTCATCCCCCTGGGCGGTGACATAGCCGGGGCTGAAGTCCAGCTGGCAGCCGATATCAAGGACAGATAAGCCCCCTTCTCCCGGCGCGGCATAACGGCCGTCGTCGTTGCGGAGCTCCACAGTGAGGCTGCCCCCGGCGGGGTTCAGCTCCTCTCTTAATGAAATTATATCGGCGGATAAATCAAGGCTCTGGGGGTTAAGCCCGGCCCGCCACACCCCGTATGGGGCGGAAAGCCAGCAGTAGCCGCCATGATGGGCGATAGCCAGCCCGTACTGGCTGGAAAGATTAAACGGTATCGGCTCGTGCCAAAGGCTATCAATGAATTTGCTCTCCTGGATTGAATGTGACCAGGCAGGGCGGCTGTAGGCTTCACTGCCGTCGAACTTCTCAACGAAGAAACAGCGGTAGACATCGGGCCTGGCCATAAAGGCGGTGCGGTACTCAAAATCGCCGTCGGAGGGGGCGGAGGCAAACTCCTTAAGCTCCGACCAGCTTCCGGCGGCAACGTCACCACCGTCACCGTAGACCAGCGACCACAGCTTAAAATTGCCGTCGCTATCCTTACCGGTGACGAACAGGTTCCAGTCGTCGCCATAAACGGTGGCCACGCCGGACAAATCGCCGGTGGACTTGTCCCAGGCGACCTTGCCCTGCCAGCTATCACTTACCCGCTTCATCACGTAGAGGGTGGCCTGGTCGGCAAAGAAGACAGCTATATCTCCGTTGGGCTTGTAGGCACAGGCCAGGCCGTTGATGGCGGTGGTGGGGGTATAGGTAAGCAGCTGGGGGCTTGCCCAGCTGGCCCCATAGTCGGTGCTCTTGAGGTGGTAGAGCTTGCGGTCGCCCTTAATCCAGAAGATGGATACTTCAGCCCCCAGCGAGCAGCAGGCTACCGTAACCACGTTATACTGGCTGGTATAGAGCCACTGGCTGAAGTCGGACTGGGGGGTGGGGTCGGCCACCCGCTGGCGGTAGAGCTTTCGGGCATCGGAGGGGGGCGTTACCCTGACCCGTATCAGGGAGCCGTCGCCGGGCATGGTCAGGGCGTGGTAGTAGTCGTCCTCCGAGCCGTTATAAAGCCTCTCCCAGCACAGGTTGGCCACCCCGGCGTGCCGGTTTGAGGCCTCCACCTTAACGTAGGGAACACGGGAAGCCTCTTTCTGGGCGGTGAGCAGTGTCGAGCTGAGCTGTCTCATCAGGGCCTCCTTTACCAGAAAATATGCCCCAGCACGATACCCAGCGCCCCGAACAGGAGGAGCCACAGCAGGGGGTGTTTTTTCTGGTTATCCCGCATGATATAGGTCCAGGGCCTGCCTCCTATACGGCTCCAGAGCCACTTGTATAACCTTTCTATCATCTTTACCCCCCTACCCCAGCACCGCCAGGGTATCCGGCAGCGCTTTATCAGCTTTAAGGTAGTGGCCGGCCAGGTGCTTGGCCGCCTGGAGTATCTGCTCCGGGCTGGCTTCAACCCGCCGCCCCCGGTAGCCCCCGGGAGAAAGCGCCGCCACCGCCGCCGGCATTAATTCCCAGTCAACCGTCTTTTCTATATCCAGCCTCCCCTTGAGCGCCCTGAGGATGCTTTTCTTATGGTGGGGCAGCTTCCAGCTATCGGGGTCATCGGGGTCGCCAACGATGGCAAACGCCTCCTTGGGCAAATCGTCTTTGGTCTTAGCCAGGGCCTCTCTCACTTTCATCTTGGTCTCCTTTACTGGCGGTAGAGTTGGCGGATTCTTACCTGGTTCCTTCTCCCCAGCCGTTTCAGCTCGCCGCGGAACTGCTTTAATCTCTCATCGCCCCAGGCCAGAAACTCCCTGGGAGTGGTGGTGCCGCCCAGGCTCACCCGGTTGATGGCATAGCTCGCCCACTCCACGGCGGCATAGCCCTCAGCGCCGGTGGCGATTAAATCCTCGTGCCTGCTGGAGATGGTTGACCCCTGGGTATCAAGGGTGTGGAGCATGCCGTAATAGACGTTGCAGTCGGAGCCATCGGGGGTCTCATCGCTAAACAGAGTCAAGGCATGTCCCCATAAAGCGAACCTCTGGTAGCTGGGCGGGAAAATGCCCAGCGGATACTCCACCGCCTCCACCATAACCCTATCGGTCAGCGGGGAGATGTCGATCACCCTGGAGTCGGCGGCGGTGGGCAGGGTAGCCTTGGCCGGGAAGGGCACCGCCTCGGAAAACTCCTTTACGGCGCGGGTGATGTGCCGGTCCAGCTCGTCGTTACTCCAGCGGTAGTTCTGCGCGTCTTCGTCTTTCAAATCGCGCCTGACAATAGTTCTCATCGTGCTCAAGTCCATAGTCTCATGCCTCCCCCCTTGGTCGGTATTTCAATCTTGGCGGTCAGCCCATCGGCGCCCTCCCCCAGCTCGCTGGCAAAGAGGTGCTTGAGCAGACCCCCGCCCCCGATTTCACTGGCCTCGGCGCCGTAGCCGTTCTCGGCGGCGGCCAACAGCCGGTCGATAAAGGCTTCAATAGCGGAGCCGCTATCGCTGCCCACCAGGAAAGCCCCGGACACTGGTACCGCCTCCACCCCGGAGCCGTTATCAGAAGCAGTCTTGGCCACCGGCGCCTGTAGGGAAACAGAGGCGTCAACCCCATAACCGGTATCAGAGGCGGTCTTGGCCGCCGGCGTCTGCAGTGAAACCAGGGCGTCAACGCCGGAGCCGCTTTCGGGCAGGGCAATATCCCGGGCCGGTAACGAATCAGCGCCACTGCCGGTCTCGCTGCCGTTGATAGCCGCTAAAGGACTCCCCGATGCCTTGGTATCGGCACCGGCTCCAGTATCAGCCCCGAATTTTTCAGTTGCTCCACCTCCCGATGCGCCTGTCCCATAAAGGGACATACCATCGCCATCTAAGAGGGAAAAGGGTTGCTCGTCACCGGGGTCAATACACTCCCCACTATAATAACGAACACCTGAGTATCCAGTGCCATCAATCTTAAGATAGAAATAATTCGGAGAATAAGCCCCTATTAGGTCGCCTGATTCACAATCAATATCAAGCCCCGTAACTACCTGTTTTGAGCCACCCGCTATGTCCCCTATACTTTCACTATCTCTAACTTTATAAGTTGTCCCACTGACAAGATAGACCATTCCTGCTGTGACTGAATTTGTGCTGCTTGAAAGGTAAATTTCAACCGTATTAATAGAGCCTGAATCGTTGGCAGGGTTATCCAAAGCCACATAAGTTCTACTCATCCAGTATGCAGAAGCCCTATTAATCGCCTCAAGCCCAATATCAATTGCCAACTTCAACCTCCAAACCGGCAAAACGGGCGTTAACTTCCTCAATAAGCTGTTTGGTGTCGGTGGAGTACGGGACTATCCCGCCGCTTCCCCGTTTGGCACTGGCATTCATTAGTTGAACAACTTGCCTCAAACTGACTTCTTTAACCCGCCATCTAATAGCATCCAGCCACTCCACGTCGGAAAGCAGGTTATCAAGCTGGCTCAAGGTATCAGCGTCAAAAATCTCCCTGACCTTAGCTTCCAGTTCCTCTCTGGTAGTCTCATGGTCAATGGTGATAAAGTGGCAGATAGTGGGGTTAAGTTCTTTGTGAGTTGGAATCAGGGCCAGCAGAGCTTCGTCGGCTAATTCTTCCTCTACCGGTTCCCGGTCAAAGTGGTCAACATAGTGGAGAGGGTACGTCTTACTCCCCTGACCGTAACACAAATCAAACCTCACCTTGAGCCAGCCGTTTTTAGTATGTGTGCCCGAGCCGTTGAATGTTGCTGTTACTACTGGTGGCATTTCTATCCCTCCAATACCCGGTGGCACTATCCCAAATCGCCTGCCGGCGGTTATCAGCTTAAGGTTATGCTGACTTCCAGTGTCCAGGTACCGCTTGACTTGGTGCCCAGGGATTCAACCTTGCGGTTGAGGCACTTGGCGCTGGACGATTGCTTGACCACCCACTCATTCCAGGCGTAGTTGGCTTCGCTGTCGCCGAAGCTGGCCTTAAAGGTCGTCTTCTGGGCGGTAGAGGTGGGATAGCTGCTCTCCATACCCTTGTAGGTCTTGTTGGTGGCCGCCTGGAGGTCGGTCTGGGTGGCGTTGGCAGCGGTGGTGGAATCGCCCACGCCCACCTGGGCGTAGGTGTTGCTGAAGTGATTGGCCGAATCGCCGATAATCAGGTCCCACATCTCGTCGATGCCGGTGTTAAGCAGGCAGTTGCCCTCGCCCTCGATTACCTCGTAGGGCTGGAAGCGCTCATGGAAGGCCGCCTCCGCCCCCCGGTAGGGCGTAATGTCCTGGCGGTATTTGCTCAGCCGGTAGCGGCAGAGCCATCGGGCTGCATCTTTATTCTTCATTTTCTCCTCCCGTGGGGGAGCCTCATCTCGGCTCCCCCGAAATTAGCTTTAGTTTAGTCCTTGACCCCGATTAAAGCGGCTGACTTGATGGAGCTGAACAGGGCCAGCGAGCAGTACCACTTAATGCGGGTCCGCGATGCGTCCTTGGTCTCCAGCGAGCCGATTGGCTCCACGGTAAGGTGGCCGGGGCCGGTCAGGCCGCATAGCGCCCCCTCCCCCATCTGGAAGGCGTATATGGTGGAGCAGGTGCCGCCGGTGGTGGCTGTCTCCACTCCGCCGCTCAGGGTATGGGTATCCAGTATCCAGTCGTTGACGCCGATGGGGGTGCCGTCCCAGAGCTGGACGACGTTGCCCCAGCGGTCTCTATCGGTCTCAATCATGCCGCCGGCGGCTCTTACCAGGGCGTTAATCTTGCGCCGGGAACGGCGGCTCATCAGCAGCACATCGGGTTTGCCGCCCTTGACAGCGTCGATAAGCTCGTCCAGCTTGGCCAGGGTCAGGGTGGCGCCGGTGTCGCTCATGGCGATGAGCTGATCGCCGGCGGTGCCGGTGTCAATCAGCTTTATCAGCCCGTCGAACTGCTTGGCGTTGACCGAGGAGTCGCCGTAGATAAAGGTCTCCTCGAACTTGTCGCGGAGCGCCTTGGCCTTCAGCTCGACCACGGCTGCCTCCAGGTCCTGTATGTTGCTGCGGGTCGCCTTGAGGAAGTTATCCACGTCGGCGTCGCCGCCCATAATCTTCAGGGTGGCCGTTTTCTGCTCGAAGGTCGGCGTGGACTCGGACCAGGAGTCGCCGACGTCGTAGAAATCGATGGTGGGCAGGGTCTTTTCCTGGTTGTAGGTCATGACGTTGCCCACAATCTCGATGAAGGGCATCTGCTGCAGGACGGGCGAGTCCTTGACGATGGTCTCGACCACCCCCTGGAGCAGCATATCGTTGGACAGCTTGGCTGCCTCATCCAGTGTTAAAGCCATTTTCTATCTCCTTTCACCCATTGCGTATTGAATCTTCTCCTGCGGGGACAGTGCGGATAAGTCCGCCGGCGTCCTCAAGGGTGCCCCCGCCGGTATTTTGGCCCCGGCTATTTCGGTCTCCAGCCGCTGCCTCACCCGGTCGATAAGAGCCTGAGCACCGGCCAGCGATTTATCAATCTCCTCAACGCTGTCGCCGGTTATCAGTTCCTCGGGCAACTCAGGGTTAGACCTGACCACCAGCGCCCGGTAGTTGGCTATCGCCTGAGACTGGCCGTCCTTAAGCTCGGCCAACTGCGTCTCCAGCTCGGCCAGCGACTGCTTTAAGGTGTTAATCTGGTCGTCCCTCTCGGCCAGAGCCTGCTCTAGCCCGGAGATGCGGGAACTCTTCTCCACCAGCGCCGCCTCGCTTTCAGCCAGCCGCGCTTCCAGCTCCCCCCCGTCGAGCTCTTTCTCCTGGTTTCGATTTCCCTCCGGGGCCCCCGAAAATCCTGATTTTTGGGGTAAATTATTGTTTTTTGCCATTTTTCCTCCTTAAGATGGGGATTCGCCAGCGCCTGTCTCCCCGGCTGAAGCTCTCTCTCCCTCTCCGCCGTTGGCAGACCTGGCGTTATTCGGGTTCCCAGAAAAATCGGAGATTTTTCCGGGTGAATTAACCGTCTTATTCATCCTTAAAATAGTCTCCCTCTCCTCCAGCCACCGCTTGAACTCGCTCTCCGGGTCCTTGATGCCCATCTCCTCCATGGCTCCCCGCCGCGAGTGAATTCCGCTCTGGACAAGGGTCTGCTCATTGGAAACCAGGCGGGCTATATCCTGGGGCAGTATCGGGCTCCAGATTACCCGCAGCCGGTTCTGGCCAAAATCCATTCCCTGGTACTTTTCCAGCAGCTTTAGAATCATCCGGTTGCGCCGGTTATAGGCGGCGGTGCGGATAATCCGCTTACGCCTCACCTTGTGCAGTAGCGGGTTAAGCTCAATCTCAAGGGCTACCCCGGAAAGGTCGCGCTCGGTGCCGCCGAAGGCGGCCCGGGGAGACTCGGAGATATCGTGCAGTATTCTATAGAGCAGATTGATATAATCTATGTGCAACTCCACCCCACCCCCCTGCAAAAGGTCGAGCAGGTAGGCCTTGGCGTCCTCGGGTATATTCCAGACCGCCCCCGGCCTTACGGCGATATCCTCGGCCTCCTCCACATTCTCCAGCACGGCAATGGGGTTGCCGGAAAGCTCCAGTATCCTTGATAGCTGCGACATCGCCCGGTTAAGCTCCTGCTGGGACTCCATAATCGTAGATAAATCAGACATACCCCAGAACTGCTTCGGCTCCCTCAGGTTGGGGTAGATGATAAAAGGGATAAAGCCGTAGGGATTGGGCTTGCTCTCGATGAGGGCGTCATCCAGGTAAAACTGGAACTGGCCGTCAGCCCACAGCTCGACTATAGTCGCCTGCTTGCCCTTGGGCTTCACCCCGTAGAGCAGTTGGCTCTCCTCAGTGGTCAGGCTGTACTTGGAGGCAACCCGCCACACCCGGGAGGTATCATCCCCCAGCCACCAGACATAGATGCCCTGGATATCGGGGGCGGTAACCCTCACCTTTTTGGCCCCGGTATCCCAGCTAATCTTGTAGCCGGCATCGCCCAGGACGGCGCAGTCAATCTCGGTCTCCAGGTCCAGCTGCTCCAGGTTGTTTTCCTCATAGACCTGGTGCAGGGCGGCCTCGGCCCTCTGGGCTTTAGCTTCGGCCTCGGCCGAGTCTTCCACAGCGTCCACGGCAAAGTTAACCCCGGACATAAGGTAAGAGGTAACCTTATCGATAAAGACCTTAGCGTAGTTAAAGGTTAATCTTTTCTCCCCCCGCCGCTCTCTCCCCTCCCACTGCCGCCCGTGGTAGAAATCGAGCCGCTCCCGGTAGCCCCTAAAGCGCTCAATATCCTGGCGGTTCAACTGTGAGATAATAGAGTTCTTATCCATTAGCCCCCCTTTGAAATCTTGAATTTGGGGTAGATATATCCTTAGCCTGCTTTAATATGCGCTGTATGGTGCGCCGGCTGATGCCGAACATCAGGGCCAGCTCCTCCACCTTCTTAGCCTGGTCGGTAAACAGCCTTAACACCGCTTCGTCCCTTAAAGTTTTCAGCCACCGCTGCTTGCCCCCGGGCTGGGCATAGAGGCATTCGGGAAAGGGACAGTCAAGGCAGGAATCGGCAAACTCACACCCGTTATCCTGGTAGTGGCAGTACTCCGGCGGTAAATCCAGTTCAAAATCGTAACAATCCATATCTCTAACTCTAAAAAGCCGGATGATGAGATATTAGCACATTTGTTCTAATCGGTCAATGACATTTTGTCGCCCAATTATCGTTGACACGGTATAAGGCCATAGGTTATTATTTAGACAGGTTTGCAGTTTGGCGAAAAAGATGGAAGCGGCGGAATTTACCCCAAAGTTTGGAATGTCCAAAAATACTTTAGGGTTTCTTAACAAATTCATAACTTTTTCTTGTTATATTCGTTATAAATATGGGGCAGACTCTCAGGCAGTTTTAAAAATGATGGAGGTAGATGGTGAAAGGTAAGAGATTTTTAAGCATTCTGGCGACGGCAATAATCCTGGCGATGATGATAGCAGTCATACCGGTTAGTCCGGTACTGGCGGCGGAACGCATTACAGTCACTCCAACTAGCGGCGAAATCGACGATTATATCGAAATCAGCTGCTCCGGTTTTTCCCCAGAAGAGGACGAGGTTTATTTCTACTTTTCCGACGAAGATATTGATGTAGACGATGAGGTTGATGTTGACGAGCTTGATTCCTACGAGTATATAGAAAATGTATATTCTGAGGGCGATACATCATTCGAAGGCAACTTCGATGTGCCCGATGAACTTACCGACGGGGATGACAGAGTAGATGTCGAAAGCGGCGATTACTATATCTATGCATCCTACACTAGTGAGGGAGAGATAGTCGCCAAGGATGACTTCCGTGTCATCGTCATCGGCCTATCCATCAGCCCCACCAAGGGGACGGTGGATACCGAGGTCAGGGTCAACGGCTCCGGTTTTGAGAGCAGAAAAAGCATTGAGATAAAATTCGGCAGTTCCACCGTCGAAATATCAAGAGGCGATGATGATACCAGCAGCAACGGCTCCTTCACCAGCTATTTCATCGTCCCCGAGAGCGTCGCCGGCGACCACACCATAACCGTTGAGGTTGACAATGACGAGGCCGAAGCTGACTTCACCGTGGAGCCCGATATAGAGATTGACCCCGTAGAGGGGGCGGTAAATGACAGGATACTGGTCACCGGTACCGGCTTCGCCCGTATGGAGGATTTTACCATCACCTTTGACGGCGAGGAGGTGGGGGGAGATACGACTGGTGGCTCCGGCAGCTTTGAGACTCATGTTAATGTGCCCGAGTTGGGCGCCGGAGAGTATGATGTCGAGGCTGAAGACGATAGCAACAACTCGGCCAGCGCCACCTTCACCATAAGCACCGATGTCAGCATCAGCCCGGTCACCAGCACCAGTTCCCCCGGCCATGTGGGCCAGGACCTGACCATCAGCGGCACGGGCTTCAAACCCAACTCTGATATAACCATCACCTACGCCTCGACCCCGGTCACCTATCACGCCACCAGTGAATCGGACGGCAGCTTTTCCTATACCTTCCCGGTTCCCTCCAGCGACGCCGGGGAGCACACCATAACCGCCAGTGATGGCACCAGCAGTATGTCAGTAAACTTCTTCATGGAGTCAACGCCGCCGAAGACACCGCAACCCCTGGAGCCCTACATGGAAGGCAAAGCGAAATCACTGGCATACTTTGACTGGGAAGATGTCACCGCCAATATTGACGGCGTTGTCGAGGTGAGCCTGCCCATAACCTATGACCTCCAAGTAGCCACCGATGAGAATTTCACCAATAAAGTGGTCAATCAGACGGGCTTGACTACCTCGGAATATACCCTCACCGAAGAGGAGGCGCTGGAGAAAACCAGCAAAGAAACCCCCTACTACTACTGGAGGGTAAGGGCGGTAGATGCCGCCTCCAATGCCAGTGACTGGACCGGCGCCGGCACTTTCACCCTCGGCTTTAGCCTTGACTTTGATCTAAGCGGCGGCTGGTTGCTCTATGTCCTCATCGGGGTGGGGGCGCTGGTGCTCTTCTTCGTAGGTTTCTGGCTCGGCCGGAGGGGCGGGGGCGGCGGCGGCGACTACTACTAATCAAAAATAAAAAACAAGAGAGGGGACCTTAAGTCCCCTCTCTATCTTTAAAAAATATCTATTCAAAAATCTTAAAGCGGCTATTTCTGCTTTTTCTTAGCCTCACGGATAATCTGCTCTGCCTGCCGTTTAGCCGCCGAAATAACCTGAGCCGCCTCCCACTCTGACTCGTGCTTGGCCTCAGCCCTGATCTTGGCTATCTCTTCCTCCGCCTGCTTCTTACCAACCCCCCTGGCTTCGCTGGTAACCTGCTTGGCTGACTTTTTAGCCTCATTTAGAATACTGTTAGCCTTTTCCTCAACCTCTTTTTGAGCGTCAGCCAATATCTGGCTGGCTTCCTTCTCGGCCTCCCGCTGTGCCCTAGTAACAATGTCAGCCGCTTCCTCCCTGGCGCGCTCAACATAGAGCTTCTTCTCCCGTTGTTTTTCCTGCTCGGCTTGCTTCCTTGCCTTCTCCGTAGCCTCGGCAATAATTCGCGCGCTCTTCTCCTTAGCCTCGGCAACAATCCCTTCCGCTTTCTGCTCAGTCTGTTTCTTAATGGTGCTCTCGAACTCGGCTACTACCTCTTTAGTTTTCTCCTTGGTTTCGTTAATGTACCTCTGTGCCTCCTGCTCAGCTTGCCCTCTTAACTCAGCGATAATCTGTTCCGACTGACTCTGAGCCTCTGTCCTGGCTTCGGTAATCAGGTGCTCCCCTTTTTGTTTGGCTCTAGCGATAACCGCGGCCGATTCTTGCTCTGCCTCTCTCCTGATCCTTTCCCGCTCCTGTGCCAGAACATTGATTAACCGCTGTCGGTATTCGTCCCGAGCTCCGGCAATAATATGAGCCGATTTTCGGTCCGCCTCCTTCCTCATCCTGTTCCCCTCTTCCTCAATAATCAGGCTGAGCCTCTGTCTTATCTCATCGGAAACATCGTTCATCTCTACAAGCTCCTGCGCTGCCTCATCAATTACATTTGCCATATGACCGTCCTCCTTTTTGGCCTACCCTGGCCTGCCCTATGTAATATGGTTGGCTTCCCTGGCAATCCTATCAACATCAGCATTTGTGAACAACCGCCATCCCCGCTTATCCCGGTGCGAGGCATCATTCAGAACGCCCTTTCGAAGCCACCTCAAGAAAGTAGACCTACCTATCCCCACCATCCGGCAGGCCTCCGAGGTTCTATAGTAGGTCTCGCCCTTGATACTAACCGGCATAGTTTAAGTCTCCTTTAAAACCGCTAAAACCGGGTTGGTATATGTCAATCTTGCTCAAATTATGCTATAGAGCCAGGCAAACTGTAAATCACCTGAAAGTACCGCTCTAGGGGCACATTAGTACTGGTAAAATAGTCCCGGTCAAGCCCGCCGCTGCCGTTCCAGGACAGTCGCTTAGGATAGGAAAAGTAACCTTGACCATCACTATATAGCAGGCTACGATTTTAGTAGGTGGCCCGTCCGGTCAGTTGGGAAGCTGGGGTTTAAATATGATGCCAGCGGTAACCTTCGTAGCACTGAATATTGCGGACGCTTATCTAACCAAGATAAGTTTAGCGGCGGGGGCAATAGAGATTAACCCACTGATGACGGGCATCGGCAGTAGCCTGCTATTCAAGGGGCTGATAGCGGTAGCACTGGCCTGCGCCCTCTACTTTTTCGGGAAAGAAAAACTCCTGTGGTTGTTGAACTTCGCGTTTTTCGGTATTGTCTTGTGGAACTCAGCCGCTTACTTGCTAATAGACCTCTGGCCGCTCAATTCCTTCATCGGCACCCACGCCGGCTTCTAAATACCGTCAGCCGGGCAAACCCCCTATAATTAAAACCGCTAAATCTCCGCCGCCACCACCAGTATCACGCAGTCCTCATCCCCATCGTTTATCAGGCCGTGGGGCACCCCGCAGGGAAGCCAGATTGCGTCACCGGCGGTTACTTTCTGTCGCTCATCGCCGACCGTCATCACCCCCCGCCCCGAAAGCAGGTAGTAAACCTCCTCATAGGGGTCCACGTGTACCTCTATCTCCTTACCCGGCTTCAGAACGGCGTGGGCAAAGAACAAAAGGCCCTCCAGTAACCGCCTATCCAGCAGCATGCAGGCCTCAGCCCCATTATGGGCTATGTAGCGGGTCTGGATTACCTCCGGGTGGTTAATATTTCTAACTATCATAAACCCATCTCCTTGGCTCAAAGCAAAAAGCGCTCAATCGCTACCGCCAGCCCATTCTGGTCAACATGAGGGGCTATATGGTCGGATACCGCCTTGAGCTCGTCGGGGGCGTTGCCCATAGCCACCGCCAGGCCAGCCCGGGAAAGCAGGGTAATATCATTGGTGCCATCCCCCACCGCCATCACCTCGCTCAAGGAAATCCCCAGGTGCCGGACCAGCGCCTCCAGTGCCTTCCCCTTGGATACCTCGAGGGCAACAACATTGGCAAACTCGACGTCGGGGAAAGCCGGCGACCGGGCCAGGGAAAAGTGAAGGCTACCCTCAAACCGGGCGTAAAACTGCCTGGCTTTAGCCAACTGCTCGGGATTGACCGAGGTCAACCCCCCTTTAATGATTCTCTCCCGCTGCCAGAGATTTTTGAAGTCCACGATGGTAGGCTCGATACCGAAGTAATGCCGGTGGGCATCGGTTGACCAGTTCTCCCGCTCGGCAAAATAATGGCCCGCCGAATGAAGCTCAAATTCTATTTTATGCCGGTGGGCAAACTCAACCGCCTCCCTGACCACCTCACTATCCAGCGGCTCGGCATAGACCTCCTCGCCCAGGCTGGAGACTAAAGCGCCGTCAAAGAAGATATGATGGCCGTCCAGCGCCAGCTGGTCTAAAATAGACCGGCAGGCCAGGAGCGCCCGTCCGGTGGACAGGGCAACCCCCACCCCCGATTTTCGGGCCCGGTCCAGAGCTTTCTTATTCTCGGCCGAGATGTTCCTCTCTCTGCCCAGCAAGGTGCCATCTATATCTATCACTAACAGCTTGTACTTCATCAGCCCTCCCTATCTATCCATTAATTTTAGCATTAGAGGCGGTAGATTTCCAAATCGGACAGGCTCAGGCAGTACTGCGGCACTGTCTTTTAAAGAATGCTCAATTTCCCATACCCACCCACCCAAAAGGGTTTCACCCTCTTAGACTCTCTTTACCCAACCCCCCAGAGGAGAGAAATTAAC
>Ga0307437_1001811_pt1 | contig 13780 bp, 14 predicted proteins | sample SalMarWE160390MG_FD_202146 | JGI IMG/M metagenome (GOLD analysis project Ga0307437, IMG submission 202146) | Salt marsh sediment microbial communities from the Plum Island Ecosystem LTER, Massachusetts, United States - WE1603-90 | ecosystem: Environmental > Aquatic > Marine > Intertidal zone >...
ACCTAGAGAGGTGGTGGCGGGAGTTTGAGCTGCTCCCGCCACCTATATTGAAAAGAAAGGAGGTAAGTGATGGAAAAAACTGGTGAATTGCTCCCCTGTATTCCATATACAGGCCACACCAACGCCTTACTGAGCGATAGCCCCGTTCGCATTTTAATAAAGCATACGTGACACGCCAGTATAAGAATATCACTATTTCAAAGGGATGTCAAGGGGTTAAACCATCTAAAATCTAACCTGGGGAGGAGTTGTTAAATCACAAAAATTTGACCCAAAAACTATTATGATTTGGGCTGGTTAAAACTTTAGAAGGAAGTAAAGCCAGGCTATGAAGAAGATGAATATGCATTCGAGGTGTCATTCTGAGGTCTTTCTTTTTTCCGTCATTGATTACGTAAAAGCACTGCAGCAGTGACCGCTTTGTGGTAAAGCACAAAGAAAAACTTTTGCAAAAGGAATTACTGCAGCGTGCAATATTATATCGGACGGGATGACCACAAGAAATATCCAGCATTTGCAGCTATTAGCGAGGTTGGAGAGATGAATCGGGACAATGTGGCAATCTCCGGGGGTTGGGAGGCGAGGATAAACCTCGCCGCTACATCTTCATTCGTAACTTTGGCTTCGCCGCCATGTGCATCATTGCGCTCAAGCTTCATCAACATCTATCCAAAGATGTAGCGGCTCTTCAAAATAAGGCTCCCCATCTTTATATAATACAAACTCCACCTTTTGTCCCTCGCCTGCCTTTTGAGGCACAAAGCCAACCTCCTCTCTCCATTCATCTCCATTCTCTAGTTCAACCATTATTTCGTCCCTGTCCTCCCCGTCAATCCTCAGCTTTGCCTTCTCTCCATCTATCCATACCTCCACCTTATAGCTCGCCTCCTCTTGTTCATGGTTCACTATTCCCACTATCACCCTCCCTTCCTCACCCACCTTTAATTCCGTCGGATAATTCTCAGCCTTACCATTGGGGCCCAAGATATAGAACTCGGTGAATTTCTCGCCGACCCTGGGTGTAGCAACCACATATCCCAGAGTCCCTATCGCCCCCAATATTGCCACCGCCAGCACCACTGACAGCACCTTATCGGCCATGCTCTGCCCCTGCCATGAAGGCAGCCTGACATTAAATGACACCGTGAATCTTTCCTCCGGGGCAAGCTTTTCCCTGCGGTACCAGGCAACGCCCGATGCAGCTATGATAAACACAGCCAGTGAAATAAGGATGGGCTCAAGCCTTATCCCCCAGGAGGTAAAATTCAAGACAAGTCCTATCAGCGGTACTACCGCGATAGAAAGACCAAAGCTCAAAGCCACTCTTTCTACCCCACCCAGGCTCCCCTTTTTAGGAAAGAGCGCTGCTATCAAAGTATAGCCGGGGAAGAAAAGCAAAAACGGAAGTCCCAGGATAATCCGCGCTACGGTAGAAGGTAAAAAGGCGATGGCGACGACAAGCAGGATGGTCAATATACCGATGAGCCAGAGATCCTTATCTTGTCTAGCTTTCATCCTGAAGTTCCCGTATCTTACTCTTGTCGGCATAGCTAAGTCAACCAGCCATTGTGCGGGCGCCTTTAGCGGCATCCACCTGTCATTCTGAGCCCCGACTTGTCGGGGTTCAGAATCTCATACTGCTCAGGGTAAACTCCGCGTGGCAAGTCCATATCCCCCCACGAGATTGTTTCGGCACTGTCGTGCCTCATAATGACGGTTTGCGTTGCCAAACGCTCCTCTGATAAAGTACTTGGACAGTAAGAGGGTAACAGGTTAACAGTTATGGGTAATGGAGTTAAGCAAGGTGATATAATATTCGCTACTCCATAGGGAACGGCATTTGAAATGAAAGCATTAATATTGGCTGGTGGTAAGGGAACTAGACTTAAGCCGCTGACCAACACCCTGGCTAAGCAACTTATTCCGGTGGCTAATAAACCAATACTTTACTACGTTTTGGAACAGGTCGTTGAGGCTGAAATAAGGGATATTGGTATTATTATTTCACCGGAAACAGGACAAGGGATTAAGGAAGCAGTGGGAGATGGTTCAAGATGGAATACTCAAATTACTTACATTTTACAACCCGAACCTTTGGGTCTGGCCCATGCTGTGAAGACAGCGCGAGATTTCCTTGGCGATTCTTCTTTCCTGATGTTTCTTGGCGATAATCTTATTCAGGGCGGTGTCAAGAGCTTTGTTAAAGAGTTTACTACAAACAAGGTTGATGCACTTGTTCTGCTTAAAGAAGTCCCCGACCCACGCCTGTTCGGCGTTGCCGAACTAAACGAAAAAGGCGAGATAACCAGGATTGTGGAAAAACCACGCGAACCGAAAACTAATCTGGCAGTGCCCGGCGTTTACCTCTTCACCAGAGACGTACACCAGGCAATAAATAAGATAAAACCATCATGGCGGGGAGAACTGGAAATAACCGATACCATTCAACAGCTCATTGATTCCGGCAAAAAAGTGCGCAGTCACATCCTCACCGGCTGGTGGCTGGATACCGGGAAGAAGGATGACCTCTTGGAAGCTAACCGTATTGTCCTTGATGAGTTTGTAAAACGGGATTTAAGAGGTGAGATTGATGCCGCCAGCAAGGTGGCAGGCAGAGTCGAGGTCGGAAAAGGAACAAGCGTAGAAAACAGCACCATAAGAGGCCCGGTATCTATCGCCGAAGAGTGCAAGGTCAGTAATTCATTCATCGGTCCTTTCACGAGTATTGGAGCGGGCACAGTGATTGAGCACTCCTCCATAGAACACTCGGTGATACTGGAGAACTGCCGTATCTCGGGAATTGAGCGCTTAGCTGATAGCGTTATTGGCCGAAGCACCGAGGTAGTGAAAGGAGGGCAGGATTTCAAAGCGGTAAGGCTTTTCATTGGCGATGATGCTAAAGTGGAACTCTAGAAACGAAGGAACGACATGCCATTTGCTTTCAAGAGGTTAGAGATTCCAGAGGTAGTCTTGATAGAACCCAAGGTTTTTGAGGATGGGAGGGGCTTCTTCATGGAAACGTACAAGATGCCGGATTTTGTTACTGCTGGCATAAAGGGAAATTTCGTCCAGGAGAATCACTCCCGCTCTACTAAAGGGGTTCTGAGGGGATTGCATTATCAAAACCCACCCTTTGCACAGGGAAAGTTGGTAAGGGCGGTAAGGGGTGAGATATTCGATGTCGCAGTTGACATAAGAAAGGGCTCGCCTACATGGGGTAAATGGGTCGGGGTAATTCTATCGGAAGGAAATAAGAATACTATCTATGTTCCTGAAGGCTTTGCTCATGGCTTCTATGTCCTTTCCGAAATTGCCGAAGTCCTATATAAAACCACCAGTGTTTACTCCCCTGAAGCCGCAGCTGGTATTATCTGGAATGATGAAGACTTGAATATCGAGTGGCCTGTTATCGAGCCGATTCTATCCGAAAAAGACAAAAATTTGCCTACTCTAAAGAACGCGGATATCAGGTTCTATTACGCAGAGGAGGCAAAATGAAACTCCTTGTGACTGGCGGCGCTGGCTTCATCGGCAGTAATTTCATTCGCCACGTTCTGAAAGAACACCCTGATTGGGAGATAACCAATCTGGACAAGCTCACCTATGCCGGTAATCTCGAGAACTTGAAGGACATTGGGTATAATCCCAGATATCGCTTCGTTAAAGGAGATATAACCGATAGAGAACTAATCAGCAATCTTCTGCAAGATGGGTTTGATGCTATTATGAACTTTGCTGCTGAATCTCATGTCGACCGTAGCATTTTAGACGCCTCGCCCTTCATCGAAACCAATATCAAAGGCACCCAAGTTTTGCTTGAGGGAGCACGCCATTACAAGGTGGCAAGATTTGTGCAGGTGTCCACTGACGAAGTCTATGGTTCCACAGAGAAAGGCAAGTTTACCGAGAAATCACCTCTGGCTCCCAACAGCCCGTACTCAGCCAGCAAAGCCGCTGCCGACCTCTTATGCCACGCTTACTGGAAGAGTTATCAGCTCCCTGTAACCATCACTCGCTGCTCCAATAATCTGGGACCATTCCAGTTTCCCGAAAAGCTCATTCCCCTAGCCATAACCAATGTATTAGAGAATAAGCTTATTCCCGTCTATGGAGACGGACTGAATGTGAGGGACTGGATTTATGTGGAGGATCATTGCCGCGCCCTGGACACAATCCTTCAAAAAGGCAAACCCGGCCAGGTGTATAACATCGGTGCCAACCAGGAGAAGACTAACCTGGAACTAATACATCACCTTCTGGATATCATGGGTAAGCCCCACGAACTCATAACCTTTGTTGCTGACCGGCCTGGCCATGACCGCCGTTATGCTCTGGATGTAACCAAAACAACTCGGGAACTAGGCTGGAAGCCTGTTTATTCCTTTGAGAAAGCGCTCTCAGCTACCGTTGACTGGTATATAAAGAATGAGCTCTGGTGGCGTAAGATAAAGAGCGGCGAGTACGCCAAATACTACGAGAGAATGTATTCTCATAGATGAAAGTTTTAGTCACCGGCGCCAATGGACAGCTAGGAACCGACCTTTGCAAAGTCCTTCGAGATTTCGAACTTATCCCGCTCACCCATAAGGACATCGAAATCGGGGACATGAATTCGGTAAAGCGGGCGTTCAACAAATATAAGCCTGACATAATCATCAATACCGCCGCCTATGTTCGAGTTGATGACTGCGAAGATGGAAAAGACAAAGCCTTCCAGGTGAACGCTCTGGGAGCCCGCAATGTTGCTGTGGTTGCCCAAGAACTCGGAGCTAGGCTGGTCCATCTCAGCACCGACTATGTCTTCGGAGGCGAGGCTGAGCCGCGAACTATCCCCTATACTGAATTCGATACACCTGTTCCGCCTAATGTCTATGGCAAGTCCAAGCTTGCTGGGGAAAACCTTGTGCGCCATTTTTGTCTCAGTCACTTCATCGTCAGGGCCTCGGGGCTTTTCGGCGTTGCCGGCTCCAGCGGCAAAGGCGGCAACTTCATCGAGACCATGGTCCGGCTGGCTAGAGAGCGCGATGAACTGAAGGTGGTCAATGACCAGGTCTTTTCCCCCACCTATACCAGGGATTTAGCCCCAAAAATAGCCCAGCTTATAGCTACAGAATATTATGGGATATTCCACATCACTAACAGGGGTTATTGTTCCTGGTATGAGTTTGCTAAGGAGATATTGAAGCAGGCAGGACTGAAAACTCCCGTCATCCCAATAAGCTCTGATGAGTACCCTCAGAAAGCCCGAAGGCCCCGCTACTCGGTGCTGGACAATTATCACCTGCGGCTCTTGGGCATGGCTGACATGAGAACTTGGCAGGAAGCGTTAAAAGATTACCTGGTAGCCAGAGGTCACATTGCCTGAAATTAACCTGCCCTTTTCCCCATGTCATTGCGAGTCACACTTCCTCCCCGCCATTGCGAGTTACGCTTCCTCCCCGTCATTGCGAGGCACGCAGTGCCGAAGCAATCTCGTCGAGGGATATGAGATTGCCGCGTCGCCACGGTTCATCGGGGCTCCTCGCAACGACGGTTAGGAATCAATGCCTGTAGAGTCGTGCTCGCTTTCCATGGGTAAGCTGGGAGGGCATTGACATTTCCCGCTAGTTCCCATATAATATGTTCCCATACAATATCCTGAACCGGTAGGTAGTGAGGAAGGTTCAAAAGGTTTGGCTGCTTATTTTCATCGTGAATGGTGGTAGTCCAATTTTTATTGCGTATGCCAGAGCGATGTAGACACTATGAAAAAGGGGTAGCATGAGTAAGAAAAAGCTGGCACGAGCCATCGGAGTTTGTACTATAGCTATTATGATAATAATAGCCATAACTATACTCCCTTCTTGTGAGTCATCACCGACAGTACCTACGCTTGTTACCCACGACTGCACAGACCAAGCAACGACCTCTCTAAAAGCACAGGGAGAGGTAACAGACGATGGTGGGACAACTATAACAAGGCGAGGCTTTGTCTTTCAGGAAGGGACAGAGGGAGACCCTGGGCTTAACCTTACTTCTATTCCTCTTGTAAATCCTTCCTTTGAGGAGGGAGACCCGCCGACGGGGTGGACAAACACTTTTTACGTTACTACTAACCAAAGCACCGAGCAGGTTAAGATTGGCTCTTACTCCTTGAAGTGCTCTTTGCCTTTAGACCACCTAGGTTATGCCTATCAAGATATTCCTAACCATACACAATATGCTGACGAAGTCGTAACTCTTGGTGCCTGGGTGTGGGCAGATACGGCTAGTAGGATTAGATTGTGCCTTAACGATGGCATTGGAGACACGCTTAGTGCATACCATCCAGGAGATTCCACTTGGCACTGGTTATCCGTATCTCGTACTATTGATTCTTCTCCTACGAGGTTGCAGATAGATGTCGGCTACACAATGGCGGGAACGGCTATATCTTCCTATGTTGATGGTGTAGTCCTCATTGAGGGCAACGCAGTCTTTGAGGATGGCGAGTTCGGCACCGGCACTTACTCCCTCACCATCACAGGCCTGAAGCCTGATACCTCATACAGAGTACGGGCTTTCGTGGAGAATGAAGCAGGCATAAGTTACGGGAATACCGTAACTTGTAAGACGGCGGCAGACTGATGAAGACCGGCCGCGGTCGAGCAAGTAGAATCAATAGCTAATTAAGGGGCATAAAGTGGGGATCTTGTATAGTATCGGCACTGTGAGCCAGCCAAGGGTATCTATAATCCTCCCCGCCCTCAGCGAAGAGGCGACCATAGGTAATGTTATTGATGAAATCCCACGGCAAGCCCTGGCACAAAATGGTTACGATGTCAGCATCCTGGTTGTTGATGGCAACAGCCCGGACAGGACAAGAGAAATTGCCGAAGAAAAAGGTGCCCAGGTAATAATCGAACCAAGAAAGGGCAAAGGCAGGGCAATGCAGACCGCTTTTCAGGCGGTTGATGCCGACTTTGTGTTTATGCTTGATGCTGATTACACCTACCCCGCCACCTACATTCCCGAGATGCTTGACCTGTTGCGAGACGGTTCCAAGGTCGTCATCGGGTCGAGGTTGAAAGGTAAAATAGAAAAAGGTGCCATGAGCCGCCTGAATATAATCGGCAATCACCTGCTCACCCTGATGGCGAATATCCTTCATCAGGGCAAAACCAGCGATTTGTGCACCGGCTTCTGGGGTCTCCGTCGCGAAGTCCTCAAAGACTTGAAGCTTTCCGCCGACGGGTTTGATTTCGAAGCCAACCTGTTCATTCAAATCTCTCGTCGTGGTCATTCCATCGCACACGTGCCCATTACCTATCGCCGCCGTCCCACGAAACAGAAGCTAAATTCACTCAAGGATGGCTTCAAAATTGGCTGGAAACTAATCAGGGACAGATTTATCAGACAATGAGCGGTCATGGAGGTAAAACCACAAGCCATAGTGTCGAAGCTATGACTCCCCAATTAAAAGAGAGCAAATACTTTATCACCGGCGGCGCCGGCTTTATCGGCAGCCACCTGGCTGATAGGCTGGTTGAAACTGGTACGGTTACCGTAATGGTAAACTTAAAAGTGTTGAAGGTAGGAGCCTATCTGGAGTAAAGTCTAGCAATACCAGTGGTGCGTCTCCACCGTGGGAGTGCTGCCGCGAAGCGAAGGCATATATTGTCAGTGCTGGGCAGTCATGACTAGAAGTCTAAAGATAGCTTTTGTAGGTTCGCGGGGCATACCCTCAAAGTATGGAGGAGCGGAAACTTTTGCCGAGGAAATATCTCAGAAGCTGCTAAAATTGGGATTTGAGGTATATGTTACCTGTGAATCCCATAGATTCCACAAAGATGTCTACAACGGAGTTATCAGGATTCATACTCCCTCCATTCAAGGAAAAACTTTAACAGTCCCTACCATAAATGAAATTTTATCAATTTTCCATCTTCTCCTGAGATGTCCGACAATCAAGTTAATATATTATGCAACCTCATATGCTGTTTTAGCGGCAGTTATCCCCAGGTTGCTCGGAAAAAAGGTAATCATAAACACCGACGGAATAGAGTGGAAACGCCTGGCAATAAGACGCCAATTCTTTTCTCCAGGCTGGAAATTTATATCAGTGCTGGTGTCCTGGTATCTGAAGTTGATGGAGCGGCTGGCTGTCAAGTTGTCAAACGTTGTCATTGCAGACTCCAGGGAAATCAAAGCTTACTTAGAGGAGAGTTATAACGCAAGGAATGTGGTGTATATCCCCTACGGTGCCAGGGAATTACTCAATTCGGATATTTCAGACGAAAGGGAACAGGAAGTCCTAAAGAGTTTCGACTTATCCTCGGGAGAATACTACTTAACCGTGGGCAGAGTAGTTGCTGAGAACAATATCCATAAGGAGCTAGAAGGCTTTAAGATAGCTAAGTCAGGTAAGAAGCTTGCTATCGTGGGCAACTTCAACGAGAAGGACAAATACACAGGCTATTTGATTAAATTAAGAGACAACAACCCCAGGATAATGTTCCTGAATCCGATATTTGATAAAGAGGTGCTGGGTATCTTAAGAAAGAACTGCTATGCTTACATTCATGCTTACGAAGTGGGTGGCACTAATCCCTCTTTATTGGAGCAAATGCTATTTGGCAGACCTATACTAGCTCACGATGTTCCTTTCCATACGGAGGTGTTGCAAGGTGGCGGAATATACTTTAAAGATGAGAACGATTTGGCGAAGTGCATGGGGATGCTTGAAGATGGACAGATAGACTTAAAAGAAATTGAAAAATGGCAGCTCAGGAGGATAGAAGAGGAATATAATTGGGACAATGTTGCCGAGAAATATAAATCGCTGTTCATGGAGTTATTGTCGGTAGCCCGAGATTAAAATCTGAGCAGAAAGGTTGAGTAAATAGTCATAGGAGGCATGAAGGGTGATACCAGGAATCGTAAGGCATAACTATAGGAAAATAAGTGCACTGCTAAACAAGCTTGTTCACCGAAGAATGTACTTTAATCCTACACTGGACAAAGGAATTATAGATGGATTTCATAAATTCTATTATGATTCATATGCCTGGGAGGATGCCACATACTGGCTGGGTATCCTGACACAGAAGTGCCCCTTGGATCTTTGGATCTACCAAGAGATTATCTACAAACTCAAACCTGACGTGGTGATTGAAACTGGAACTGCACAAGGGGGAGCAGCCTTATATATAGCATCTATATGTGATTTGCTGAATAACGGAAAGATTTTGACTATTGACATTAAGGAGGAGGCAGGTAGACCACATCATCCGAGGATTCAATACCTTACCGGTTCATCCACTTCTGAAAAAATCATAGAGCTGGTCAAAACTCTAATAAAAGAAACAGACAAAGTAATGGTAATTCTAGATTCGGACCATAGCAAGAAACATGTGCTCAACGAGTTAAGAATTTACAGCAAATTCGTCACTAAGGGGAGTTACTTAATAGTGGAAGATACAAATCTGAATGGCCAGCCAGTAGTTCCGCAGTTCGGCCCAGGACCAATGGAAGCTGTCAAGGAATTCTTGAAGGAGACAAACGATTTTGTTATCGATAGGGATAGAGAGAAATTTTATCTGACATTTAACCCGAGTGGCTATCTCAAACGAAGGTAAAGCAAATCATCTCCTTGTTCGTTGATTTATTGAAGAGACGCGCATCATAACAATGGGGACTGACAAGAATTTTTTAATAGGAAGAAGCAGGATGAGAAACCTACTGGAAAGCTGGCACAGCGCGGGTAGGGAGTTTCGATGGCAGTAGTAGGCGTGGTGGTGCCACTAGACTATCTATTCATACGCGGCGGGGCAGTCCAGCGCGTCAAAGCTGATTTGACTGCTTTAATATGCAGTGGCTACAATGTGGAGATGATATTTCCCTCTCGCATTAACCACCCTCGACAGGATCATTTATCAGGGCTGACTTTAGTGACGTATCCCAATATCCAGCGCGCTACGTTTTTACCCGAAAGAATACGGCTGCTTTTTGATATGCACACCCCAATGTATAACCCCTTCTTCCGGTCAGTTCTACGAAAGCGGTGCGAAAGGTATTCTATAATTTTCGCTCATTTCCCTTGGAGCCTTGTGGCCTCAGCCAAGGTAGTAAAACAAAAAATACCCTTAGTATATGTAGCTCACGATTTTGAATATGGCCGGATAAAACAAGCCACACGGAATCCTTTAATTCGCAAATTTACCCATTATGTTGAGAAATATGCCTGCCGAAAGGCGTCAAAGATTCTGTGTGTATCAGAACGGGATATGAAGGATTTAGAAAGAACTTATGAGATCCCACCGACAAAGTTGGCCATGCTTCCAAATACTGTAGATACCGATTTCCTCTCCCAAACTCACACTTTATATGATAAAGTTGTGGAACGCCAGAAGTTAGGGCTTGATCCCTCATCTTGGTTATTGCTTTTCCACGGGAGAATGGACTATCGTCCCAATCTTAATGCCCTCAAGTTTATCTTAAATGAGCTTGTGCCGGCCTTAAGAGAGCTGGGAGGGAATATAAAACTAATGATAGTTGGAGCCCGGATTGCCAGATGGTGCTTTGATCACACAAATGAAATTGTTTCATTCTATTCGGATGTTCCGGATATGCGGCGATTTCTCTCTATTGCTGATGCTGTGATTGTGCCTTTAAGTATCGGAGGAGGTACTCGCCTCAAGATATTGGAATCTTTCGCGTCAAAAGTACCAGTTATCTCTACTGCTAAAGGAGCTGAAGGAATTGACTGTCAGAACGGCCGGCATATCCTAATCGCCGAGAGGGATGCAGATGATTTTATCAATAAAATCAAGGTATTGGCTGAAAGCCAAAGCCTGCGAAGGGAATTAATAAGTAATGCTTATGACTTGGTAGTGCAAAAATATAGCATTCCCGCGGCTAGCAGGCGCCTCCATGAAGTGATCATGGAGGCTGAAGGTCAAACGAGACAAACTAGAGATGTACATGCCTAGCGACTGGGAAATCAAGAAATGCTTGCGATTATCGCGGGCTATCTTATTAGTCGCCCTTGGACTAGTAGGGTTGCCTGCGGTACGCCTTAACATCCCTACTCTAGGGAAAATCGTCGGCGTTATTTTCTTAACTTCCATCCCCGGCACTTTTATCCTCCAAATCCACAGCATAAAGTACAGTAGAAAGCTTGATTTATCAGGTACGGGTGAAGTAGTGTCATGCTAACTCAATGTCCACGCAATTGGTATAATATCGCTAAGAAGGCAATTGAGGTTTACGAGGACGCGATCCAAGCTTGGCACAAGGCTTGAGCAATGAGAACTCAGAATGCGGTACGATATCCTAAGCACATATATAAGCTTGCACCTGTTCAGAAAACGCACGCTCTTAACTTTATTAAGGTAACCGAAGCGAAGATACTCAATAGTTTCTTAGCTGACTCGGTGAAGGGCAGTAAAGTGCTTGATGTCGCATGTGGACCTGGCTATTATAGCCTAGAAATTATTAAAGCCGGGGCTCGTGAGGTTTATGGTATAGATATTAGTAGGCCAAGCATAGAGATTGCAAGCTATTGTGGAGTTCCTACCTTCATTGCAAATGCGGAGAATCTGCCATTTCGGTCGAACACTTTTGATGCAGTTCTCTGCGCTTGCTCTTTGGAGCATTTTGACAATGATGAAGCAGCCTTAGAAGAAATGAGCAGAGTACTAAAGGAGGGTGGGACTTTGGCTCTCAGTGTTGATAGCTTTGGCTATCGGGGAGTAACATCGCACATTAAAGAGATCCACAGCATGAAGTATAGCGTTGTCAGATACTATTCGTTCGCGAGTCTCGAAGAGAAATTACGTAGAGCTGGATTCGAAATAGAGGAGCACAAATACTTCTTCAATTCGCCTATATCGAGTTTTTTCTTATGCCGATATATAAAGGGCAAAGCTCTCCCCTTTCAATTATTATTTCCCTTAGTCTACGCTTTTAGCATCCTCTCTGATAGATGGCTTGGCCGAAGGAGCGAAGGTTATTTCCTCGCGGCGAAAGCGAAAAAAATCCCGACCAGACTTTAACACACTGCAGGGAATGAGTAACTTGGCATGCCTTGATAGTTGGGAAATCAGGAAATGCCTGCGTTTAGCGCTGGCTATTTTGTTAGCCAATCTTGGCCTAGTTGTACTGGCTGCTTTAGGTCTTGACATCCCCATCTTAAGGCAAATTGTTGGTTTTATTTTCCTCACCTTCATCCCCGGTATTCTCATTCTGAGAATCCTCAAAATCCATAATGTAGGCGCAATAGAAAGCCTGCTATATTCGGTGGGGTTGAGCATTGCTTTTGTTATGTTCAGCGGTCTATTTGCCAATTTTGTCTTGCCGCTTATAGGCGTATCCAAGCCAATTTCACTCCTGCCTATAACAGCTACACTAGGTATCTTTACGCTGATACTTGGTGCTGTAGCCTACAAGCGAGATAGGGATTTCGCGGCAGAACCAAAGCAGTTCAATATAGCGAAATACTTTTCGCCTCCTTATTTATTTCTTCTTGTGCTGCCTCTCCTTGCCATCCTCGGAGCCCATTTGGTCAATCTTTATCAAAATAATTTCCTTCTCCTGTTCTTCGTTATCGCCATCGGCTGCGTTGTGGTTCTGGCTGCCTTCGATAGATTACCCAGAAACGCATATCCGCTGGCAATAGTAATGATTGGCCTCAGCCTTCTGCTCCATATCAGCCTGATATCAAGCCAGCTATCAGGGCATGACATAAATATAGAATACTACTTCCAGAATCTTGTTGCCCAGAGTGGCTATTGGAGCTTTACTATCGTGCACGATTATAACACGGCTCTGAGCATTGTGATGCTGAACCCAATATATTCCCTATTGCTTAATATGGATGCAATATGGGCGTTCAAAGTCGTGTATCCTCTTATCTTTTGTTTGGTGCCTTTAGCTCTGCTCCATGTTTTTAGGGGGCAGATTGGTGAGAAAAAGGCTTTCTTTGCTGCTTTCTTCTTCGTGGCAACGCCCATGTTTGTGCTCATGACTGCAGGTGTGAGAAATCAGATTGCCCAGCTATTTCTCGCCTTGCTCATCTTGCTCCTGACGGATAGAAAGTTAGCCCTTATCCCGAGAATGACCTTAGCCATTATCTTTACCTTTTCCCTGATAGTTTCTCATTATGCTTCGGCCTATATTGCCCTTTATCTTCTGATTATTGCCTGGGTCATAGTAGCGCTAATAAGAAGCCGTGCTGGCAAAAGAGCCTGGGGTTGGCTAACTCGTAAATCCGGGGGCTTGCCGGAGGGTTTAGCTTCACAATGGGCTTTCCCGCATAAAATCATGGCGGTAATTATAGGCGTATACTTAGCTTTGGCCCTTATTTGGTATGGAGGCATTGCTCAGGGGGCAGCACTGAGTACAATCACAAACATCGTGCAGACCCTGTATTCTCAGTTACGTGAGCTAATTGCGACCGGGGTGGGCGGGTCCTTGCTATTTGACCCTATGGAAAGAGACATTCTAATCAGCACCGCTCTCGGTCTCGATTTCTCTTCAGCTTCGCCCCTAGGCAAAGTGTTCAGAATATTCCAGTATTCAACTCAACTGTTTATTGTTCTCGGCTTTGCCTGTATGATTCTCAAGCCCAAAGGCTTCAAATTTAAGCCGGAATTCATTGCCCTGAGCGTAGGAGCGGCTCTGATTTTGCTTGCCTGTGTCGTCCTGCCTCGGTTCTCTGCACAGCTTGGCGCCCAGAGGTTTTATCACCTCTCTCTGTTTCTATTAGCACCGCTGTGCATTTCAGGTGGCGAGTTTATTTGGCAGAGCGCTTCCAAGGTAG
>Ga0307437_1001814_pt1 | contig 13766 bp, 12 predicted proteins | sample SalMarWE160390MG_FD_202146 | JGI IMG/M metagenome (GOLD analysis project Ga0307437, IMG submission 202146) | Salt marsh sediment microbial communities from the Plum Island Ecosystem LTER, Massachusetts, United States - WE1603-90 | ecosystem: Environmental > Aquatic > Marine > Intertidal zone >...
GCTCTGGGGGGCTGTTTATCTTTCAATGCGTATTATCGGCATAAAAGAAGGGCGAAATCAGAAAAATGATATGCGAAAGCGCAATACAGGACAGAGGACAGAAAACGGAAGAGAAATCTGAGGGGAATTAAAGGTGTCCGGTACATTTTACCTCTTAGAAATCTGTAGAAATCCGGGGACAGCTTACTTATTTCTCCCTTTCATTGAGGTCTTTTCGTATGCTACTCTGCGAAGCACTAGTGGTGGGTCCATTCTCCGTAGTACTACGAAGGATGAAACGCTACGTAGCACGAGTCTCGCATAGGGTTCTTCCAACACCTGCCTGCGCATAGCCGCTTCGGCGAAGGCAGGGATGCGTCAATCCTTCGGTTTCGCTTAGGATGAATTTGCTCGGCCTTTTTTTACAGACATACCCCAACCACAGAGGCCGGGGCTAAACGCTCTAAGCTGTCCGCTCTACGCTGTTGCGGCATTGATTCTTTCTATCAGGCTTGGCAGCTCAGCAAGATTTTTTATCTTATGAATTCCTTCCGGAACTTTTTGGCCGGTGTTGGTGTGGGCCTCTTTTAAGACAGCATGCATGCCAGTTTCTATCGCAGGCTGGATGTCCTTATCGATTCGGTCTCCTACAAATAGAATTTTTTCCAAAGCCTCACCGATTCTCTCGGCGGCAATTCTAAAAATCTGAAGATCGGGTTTTCTAAAATCAAACTCGTATGAATAAATCCGAACGGTGAAAAAGTCCAATAAGCTTAATTGTTTCAAGTGTTTTTCCAGAGAACTGCTATTGACAAAGGTGTTTGAGACTATGCCAAGCTTTAGCCCCTTATTTTTAAGCTCTGTAAGTGTGTTCTTCATACCCGGCTCGACCTCGGCAACCTTGCTCAGCGGTTCATACCAAAGCCATGCCAGGTGCTGCCACTGCTCAGGGCTGAGCTTTACCCCTTTCTTTGTGCCGATCTTCTGCAGCAAGGCCAAGGCGTCGAAATCTCTGCCGGTCATTCTTGCAAAAAGGTTCCTTACATGTAAACGAATCAAGTTCTGCCACAAATAGAACGTAAAGCTACCGACCGATTGGCCTTGCTCTTTAAGATAAGCGTATGAAGAACTGGCACCTGCCGCAAACAGGCGGATCGTGTCGATCTTGCCAAAGTTTAGCAACGTGTCACCCAGGTCAAACAGCACTGCTTTGATCTTCGTGTCAGACATAGTTTGTGCGAATGCATAAATAAGTGGATAAACGTATGTCCAAGTAATCGGTTTTCTTTAATAATTCAGGAATCCGTTCATCTATCATCTATTTCCTCAACGGAGGTACATCCTTTCCAAATGCTTCGCGTACCCATTCGGACATCTCTTCATCCGATATTATTGATACACGGTCTGCGGCATACTCGGCGTCTATTCTGTCCTTTATTTTAGTAACACGAGGGTCGTGCTTGGGAATTTCGATTTCGTATCTGGCTTCTATCCAGTGCTTGATGCCTGCCGCCCCACTCTTGTCTGTAATCGCCACGCTAACAGGGCGGTTCAGCAGTTTCTGCGTGTTAAAGCAGTTATATATTTCCTCGTTCTTTAGCAAGCCATCCGCATGAATGCCGGCACGTGTGACATTAAAGTCTCTGCCGACCAGAGGATAATTCCGCGGAATATCAAATCCCAGCTCCTTTTTAGCATATTCAGCAAGCTTGGTTATAGCCGTATAGTTAATGGCTAAGCCATTAACTGTCTCTGTCATGCCCTTTAATTGAGCATGTTCGACCAGAAGACCCTCAAGTGGTGGATTGCCCGTGCGCTCGCCGCTACCAAATATCGCGGCGTTAGCTGCGCTACAGCCGTACAGCCATGCGGTAGTAGCATTTACCAAAACCTTATGAAAATCATTATGTCCGTGCCACTCAAGCTGCTCCGATGGAACTCCTATTCGCCGAAGTCCATGGACAAGCTTCGGGACACTCCTTGGCAGAGAAGCTTGCACCCATGGAAGACCAAACCCAAGCGTGTCACAGAGCCGAATCTTGACAGGTTTATTATACTGCTCCGACAGCTTCATCAGTTCCGCTGCAAAAGGTAGAATGAAGCCCTCATAATCTGCTCGTGTAATGTCCTCAAAATGACATCGCGGAAGAACACCATGGTCCAGGGCGGCCCTGACAATATCAAGATAAGCGCTCATGGCTTGCGACCGTGTCTTTCGCAGCTTCAGGAATATATGATAATCGCTGGCTGAAGTAAGGATGCCGGTCTCGCTAAGGCCCATCTTTGAAACCAATTGAAAATCGGCTGGAACCGCCCGTATCCAGCCGGTAATCTCAGGATATTTGTAGCCACGCTCTTTGCACAATTCGACAGCTTTTCTGTCTCGCTCCGAATACAGAAAGAATTCGCATTGCCGGATCAAGCCTGTTCCACCATCTATCTCGTGCAGTAAATCATATATTCGCAGAATCTGCTCAGGCGAGTAGGGTGGTCGAGCCTGCTGACCATCCCGGAACGTCGTATCGGTTATCCAGATGTTCTCTGGAATATCCTGCTCGATGGGCTTACCATCAAACACCATTTTGGGAAACTCAGTGTATGGAAAAATGTCTCTGAATAGATTTGGCTTGCTCACATCTTCAATATTAGGATTTCTATTTGCCATTAGCTATCTCCGACACGTCCCCTGATGTTCCTATCAATTAACATGGACCACAATATACCTAATTTTTGTACTTTATACGAATAGTAGCCGAGGTGGGATTCGAACCCACACGCCCTTTTCGGGCAGGGGATTTTAAGTCCCCAGCGTCTGCCATTCCGCCACTCGGCCCAAACTTTCGTACCGCGTATATCGTATTACTTTTATTTGCTGTTATGCCTGACTTCCGCACGGTGCCATTCTCGAAAAAAGTTCGAATCCAACTTTTCACGCAATACGCATCACGCGCGACGTATGACGAAATAGGTTACTGTAATTTGCAAGATTTTGCAAATTGTTTCATCTAAAGGCTATAAATCATATCAGCACCTCTCGAATGCGGTTTAGCCTGACTTCCTTTTTACACCCAGCTTAAAGATTTTTGTTCGGGGATTTTTATCGGTGTTTTGACAAGTGCTATCGAAAGGGGCGGTAAAGACTTATCGGTGTAACCTTCTAAGAAATGACCAAGGACAGAATCGCGATAATAAAGCCGTAACATTCTCTATAGCTTGAGCTATACGGATACTGCGTTGTAGGCTTCTTACTTGCGGATCATCGCTTGATAAGCTGCTTACTTTGGTTATACTCTCAGTGGCGCTGGAGAATCTACCCATCATCAGATAGACATAGGCCGAGTCTCGCAGAGCTTCGAAATGCTCGCCGTTCAGATCAAGCGTGTGCCTGAAGAATTCTGCAGCTTCACTAAACCGGCCTTTCTCGATACTAATAAGCCCCAGGTAATAGTGGGCATCAGGATTTGTACAGTCAATATCTAAAGCTCTGAGCAGGCAATGCGTTGCAAGGTCGGTCTCACCGATCGCCAGGAACATTGAGCCCATAGATACAAGTGTACCTGCATCTTCGGGATCGAGCTTTATTTCAGCAATTAGGTATGCCTTTAACTTTATTTCTTGGCCTTGCTTTAGCGCGTACTGGGCCAATCTGTAACGAGGACCACGCAGTTTACCGTCTTGCTGGATTGCCTGATTAAATAGCTTAACCCCTTGCTCATAGTCACCGCAATCAAAGGCAATCTCTCCCAAGTGAAGCAGGGCGGTTGGAAAACCTGGTTTTAGTTCGAGTATCCTGTTGAATTTTTCCTTTGCGGATTCGGTATCACCAAGCTCGAGCAAAAATTGGGCAAAGTCAAGAATTACATCCACATCGCCCGGACTGACGCGGAGCTCAGCCAGAAAGTGCTCACGGGCATGGTCATGTTGGCCATCTAACCAATGGGCTTGAGCAATTCGATAATTTATTTGCGGATGGCTTGGCTCAATTTCCGCTGTTCGTTGCCAACAACGAATCGCTTTTCTATACTCCCCACGAGCAAAAAGGCTGTTGCCAATGTTGTAGTAGCACAGCGGACAATATGGATTTATCTGCTGGGCAAGGTAGAACATCTGTTCGGCCAAATCGTGCAGGCCCATTTCCGTGTAGGTAATTATACGATTGCAGTAACAAGGCTCAAATTGGGGATCGAGCTCTTGGATATACTCGAACGTTTCAATTGCCCGATCATAATATCCAACACGCGTATAATCGATCGCAAGTGAGTTCAATATCTCTAAATCATGGGGATTCAGTTGCAGGGCAATTTCGTATTCTTTTATGGCATCATCGAACCGGTTCATAGCATCCAAAGTCAAGGCCTTGTCGAAATGCCATGCGCTATTGGCGGGGTTTATCTCAAGAGCCCTGTCGAGTTCTTCAAGTGCCTGTGGCATTTTGCCATCTTCATATAGTTCAAATGCTTCGTGGGCTTTGCTCTCGGCGCTATCGTATGAATTGAAATCCGTACCTTCAAAAAGCATAGTCGTACCTCACGTTGTTCGGTTGTTTTACAACCCTGCCCCTTAATGGCAAGCTAACCCAACGGCGTTATCGCCAACAAAGTATCGCTGCCTTAGCGGTTTCTTATAGATGACATCGCTTTTTGCTGACAGATAAATCAAGCCGAAGATTTTGCCTGTAAGCCCTTAAATAATCGCATGTTAGCTCGACAGGGCAAGCTGACTCATCTTGCAACCGCAATACAAGTTAGTGTTTTTCTGGAAAGCTCTCGGCGATAGTCTTATAATGTCAGGACCCTGGCGTATTATAATGGTTCGACAAGCTCACCATCCTGAGCGAAGTCGAAGGAATGTGCGCCGAGTACAGACTTAACCACGAATAGCCATTCTTAACTTTGGCTCTGGAGAAGTAAAACATGATCAAGCAAATAAAAGGTCAGGTAACAGCCGGCAAGGGCAATTATGCTATCGTAGTAAGCAGGTTTAATGAGTTCATAACATCCAAGCTTCTTGCCAGCGCTATAGACTGTTTACAACGCCATGGCGCAACCGATGAGCAGATATTTGTCGTTTGGGTGCCCGGTGCCTGTGAGTTAACGCAAGCCTGCAAAAAGCTCGCCGACAGTGGCAAATACGTCGCAGTAATTTGCCTGGGCGCGGTCATAAGAGGTGGCACGACCCACTACGAGGCCGTTTGGCAACAGGTAGTTCGTGGCATAGGACAGATAAACTACGATTCAGATGTGCCGGTCGTATTTGGCGTGCTGACCTGCGAAACGCTTGAACAAGCAATCGAAAGAGCCGGGACCAAGATGGGTAACGCTGGAGCTGACGCTGCGACGACTGCTATGGAAATGACCAGCGTTATGCAACAGATTTAAATTCAAAGTACATTGCTTGGTAACGCAAGGTAGGCATTGTAAAAGTTAAGCAAACTTTAGACCATAAGACCTGTGAAGAAATATACGCCGGATGCGTATAAATTTGATTTTGGTGGGGCAAACACCACCTACTTAAGCACAAACTTGTAGGCCGGATGCAAGTGGACAAAAGGACTAAGGCCAGAGAACTGGCAATGCAAGCTTTGTATCAGCTTGATGTCCAGGGGTCCGAATTGCTTGGACGCTTATATGACGATTTCTTAGTGGAGGCAGAAAAAAACGATTTTGTGCGCAAATTGGCTTTTGACTGGACAAGGGAAGCCTGGGAAAACATACAACAGTGCGACAAACTCATTACTGATTCGACTATAAGATGGCAGTTCTCAAGGTTGTCACCTGTTGACAAAAGCATCTTGAGATTGGCGGTCTATCAATTGAAATTCTGTCCTGATATCCCGCCGAAGGTTGTAATAAATGAAGCCATCGAGCTTGCCAAGAAGTTCAGTACCGAAAAGTCAGGCTCTTTTGTTAACGGCGTACTCGATGCCGTCTTAAAGAAACTCCAAAACCTTGCTTCGTGACTTGTAATTTATAGATGAGAAGGATCGCAGTATTAAACCAAAAGGGAGGTGTGGGCAAAACCACAACGGTAGTCAACACGGCCGCTGCTCTTGCCGCTATGGGCTCAAAGGTCGTCGTTATCGATCTGGACCCGCAGGCACATCTGACTATACACCTCGGACTTGAGCCGCAAATCACGACGTCCGGCTCGTACGAGGTTCTAACTCAGTCAGCCAAACTCGAAGAAGAAATCATGCTGGTTCGTCCCAATCTTTGGCTCTTACCTGCGAACATTAATCTGGTAGGTGCCGAAGGTGAACTCGTCAGTGTTGTCGGCAGGGAGACAATTCTCCGTGAGGCCATCCAGCCGGTCCAGGATAAGTTCGATTACTGTCTTATCGACTGTCCGCCTTCGCTTGGCTTGTTGACCTTGAATGCCCTTGCCGCAGCAGAGGAGGTTTTGATACCCTTGCAGCCGCACTTCCTTGCCCTACAGGGCTTTGGAAAGCTGCTGCAAACTATTGATCTGGTCAACAGAAGAATAAATCCAGGCCTGAAAGTCGGTGGGATTCTTTTGTGTATGTTCGATAGCAGAGCTTCACTTCCAAACGAAGTCAAAGCCGACATAGAAAAATTTCTTGATAACGCGCGTGGCACCAATAGTGCCTGGGCGCAGGCCCGGATTCTGCCAACGGCCATTCGAAGGAATATCAAGCTCGCTGAGGCGCCAAGCTATGGCAAAACAATCTTTGAATACGAGCAAAATTGCCACGGCGCAGAAGATTACAAAATGGTAGCCCAGTTCATTCACAATACTTATGGTGCCGCAGCTATTGATCAACAACCTGAACCTGCTATTGAAATCAAAGAGATACTCCAACCTCATCCTCAAACGCCCACCCCTGACATTACAGAAGCCAGGCCTATTCAAGACCAATCCCCGTCTGATCATCCGTAACCAGCCTTCTTTCGAGCCTGTCGCATTTTTCGATATCCGTATAGAATCCGGACAAGCAGAACAGGCCTTTATGGTTGGGCCATTTATTAAGTGCCCCTTTGAAAAACCCTAAAATTTGTGTTAGCCGCAGTTGACAAGGGAGGTTTTCTGCCCTACCATACAGGCCCATAGGAGTCAGTTGAAGTAAGGCTGTTGTGCGTTTCTGCCGCAACAAGTTTTCCTTTCACGTTCATGATTAGAGATTTGCGCAAGTGAGAGAAGCTTTGCGGGCAAAAAGGTTTAAATGTAAGTGAAAATTGTAGTTTGTATTCCTGCTCGTTATGGTTCTACACGATTTGCCGGTAAAGTTCTCGCTAAAGATACAGGCAAATTCCTTATCCAGCACACCTACGAACAGGCCTGCCAGGCTAAGCTGCCTGAGAAAGTCATAATCGCAGCCGATGATGAAAGAATCGTTGATGCTGCTAAGACCTTCGGCGCCCAGTGTATCCTGACCTCGCCTGAGCACAAAAGCGGCACCGATCGCATCGCCGAAGCCGTCAAAAAATTAGCGGACAGCGTAGAGCGGATAGGAAAAGTAAGCTCTGAACGCTATCCGCCTGTCCTGAGCGAAGTCGAAGGACTAAACGCTGACGACATTGTTATAAACGTGCAAGCCGACGAGCCGGAGATTGATCCTGCGAATATCGATTTTCTTGCGGAGATTCTGATTAAAAATCCCGATTATCCGATGGCGACCTTAGCTGCGCCTTTTGAAACGTTAGAGCAAATCAACGACCCCAATATAGTTAAAGTCGTGATAGCGTACAGCGTACAGCGTACAGCGGATAGAAAAAAACTGAACGCTAAACGCTATCCGCTAAACGCTGACTGTGGAAAAGCTATTTATTTTTCTCGTGCGCCAGTTCCTTACGATAGAAAAAAAGCCGGTATAGGAGATGCCCAGCAATATCTACGGCACGTTGGCATTTATGCGTATCGCAAGGATTTTCTAATGAAGATAACTGCCCTGCCGCAGACGCCGTTGGAAAAAATCGAAAAGCTTGAGCAACTGCGGGCAATCGAAAATGGCTATGAAATACTGGTCGGCACAGTAAAGCACACCTGCGACGGCATCGATACGCTGGAACAGTACGCAGAATTTGTGAAAAGATATAAGGCAAAGAAATCAAAGATTAAAATGCAAAAGTCAAAATGACATATAAAAGTTCAAAATGAGTTGACACTTGTTGATCAATGTCATTCCCGCGCAGGACTTGCCCTGAGCGCTAGCCGAACGGGCGGGAATCCAGAAATATGACCAAGAGCTATTTTGTATATATCCTGGCAAGTAAGAAAAATGGTACTTTGTACACCGGCGTAACTGGTGACCTCCTAAAAAGGGTATATCAACATAAGGAACAATTGGTACCGGGTTTCACTCGCAAGTATAACGTTCATATGCTTGTGTATTATGAGAAGTATTCAGATATCTGTAGTGCAATTGAAAGGGAAAAACGGCTGAAAAAATGGAATCGACAATGGAAAATTAATCTTATCGAGTCAGTCAACCCGGATTGGAAGGATTTGTATAATGGATTACATACGATTGGCATTGCGCCAACCGGTTAGAGTATGGATTCCGCAACAAGTGCGGAATGACAAGGCCGCTTTGCATAGAACATCTTTGCTGTCATTCCCGCGCAAGCGGGAATCCAGAAAACATCCAGCCTGCAATTCCACCACAGGTTCAAAATAGAAAAATGAAAAAGTAAAAATGGAAATCGATGAAACAATAAAAAAATGGCACGAAGAAACCCAAAAAGAAATTGAGGGCAAAATCGGACCAGATTTTTTTAATGCAAATGAAGTCGACAAACTATGCCTTTGTGTTGTTAAAACATCTTACCAATATTGCACAGCAGTTCTGCAATTACTTAACGAAGGCTACGAATTCCCGGCAAAGGCCCTAATGCGATGTTTAGGCGAGTTGAATACAAAACTTACTTGGTCCCTTGTAGGATGCAACGATAAAAATAATACCTCTGAAGCAATTGAAGAAAGAATTCAAAGATGGCGAAAATCAGCTTGTTCTGAAGGAATAAAGTTGTTCGAAGGCTCCAAGGCGGTAATGCGTCCAGAAGACAAAGAAGTGCATGAAAGGACTTTGAGTGAATTAAAACAGCATTATGAAGAGCTTGAAAAGTCTAACGTAAAAAGTTTTCCTAATCTCACAGAAATTTTCAAACAATTGGGAGACTCTTATTATAAAGAAATTCGTCCAACCTTTTATTCTATATTTAATAATGCAGTTCATCTTGATTTGGCGAGCATGAGTGCTATTTATGGTTCTCTACCACAAGGGCGAGACATTCTTCAAACGTACTGTGTAGCTTTTGCTTACAATATAAATTCTTTAATCAGATTGAAGTACGAGCTAGACACTTATCAGATTAAAAAGGAATATGATCAACTAATGAAAATAATATAACTTCAAAAATGGATACCCGCCTACGCGGGTATGACATAGAGGAGAATCAATGGCAAAAGAAAAAGACCTATTAGCTTCGGTAAGTGACATATCGACAGAAAGTGAGTTTTTCTCGCCGGTGCCGGCCGGTTATAAGAAAGGAAAGGCACGATATGTCTTTGTTATGGGCACGGTAATAAGCGGGCTGGGTAAAGGCATATTCTCTTCTTGCCTGGCCAAGCTCATGCAGGATAAAGGCCTTAAGGTCGCGCCGATTAAGCTCGAAGGATATTTGAACATCGACTCCGGCACGCTGAATCCGTTTCGCCATGGCGAGGTCTTTGTGCTCGATGATGGCATGGAATGCGATATGGACCTCGGCACATACGAAAGGATGCTGGACCAGGATTTAACCCGCGCGAACTTTGCCACAAGCGGCCAGGTTTTCAGCTCTGTCCTTAACAAAGAACGTCACGGCGATTATCTCGGAAGAGATGTCCAGATGATTCCACACGTGACCGGCGAGGTCAAGCTTAAGCTGCGTGAGCTGGCGGTAAAGAGCGGTGCGGATATAGTCTTTGTCGAGATAGGCGGCACGGCGGGCGATTTAGAGAACGCCTACTTTATAGAGGCGACGCGAGAGCTTGCTTACGAGGAAGGCCCAAACAGTAGCTGCTTCGTCGCTCTTACGTATATACTCCAGCCACCAACGCTGGGCGAACAGAAATCAAAGGCCGCCCAACTTGGAATCAAGCAGCTTATGCAGTGCGGCATTCAGCCGGATATTATCGCCTGCCGGGCAAGCAGCCCAGTAAACGAAAAGGCTCGACAAAAAATCAGTATTTACAGCAATGTCCCTCTTAAGCGCGTCGTCAGCGTGCCGGACTCTGCCAGCATCTACATGATACCGGCGATGCTCAGGGATAATAACCTCGACTTTGAGGTTTTAAGGCTGCTGAAGATCGAGGACAGAATCAGCCTGCGACATGAGCGAAAAACATGGGGTCGGTGGTGTGACTTTACCGACAAAATTGACTCTGTCAGTCGCAAGGTAACGGTTGGTATAACCGGCAAATATACCACAGTCCGCGATAGCTACGCCTCAATAATAAACGCTCTGGAGCATGCCGGCATAGCGTTAGGCTGTAATGTACAAATAAAGTGGATTGAAACAACAAACATCACCGACGACAATGCGACCGATAATCTCAGTGATGTTGATGGTATTATCGTCCCTGGCGGTTTCGGCACACGTGGCGCCGAGGGTAAAATCGCATGTATCAAATACGCAAGAGAGAATAATCTGCCCTACCTCGGATTATGCTTTGGCTTTCAAATGGCTGTAATTGAATTTGCGCGTAACGTTTGTGGACTAAAAGAAGCTAACAGCACCGAGATTGAGCCTGACTGTCCTGAGCCGGTTATCGATGTGCTGCCGGAGCAGAAAAAAATTGAGGGCCTGGGTGGTAATATGCGGCTCGGTGGACAAGATGTCGAACTAAAGCCACAAACGTTAGCTTGGAAACTCTTCGGCAAGGCCGATTCGGTGCGAATGCGATTCAGACACCGTTATGAAGTTGATCCTCGTTATATTGAGCGACTCGAAAAGGCGGGCTTGGTCTTTTCCGGTAAGGCTCCTAATCAACCAATCATGCAAATACTCGAACTGCCTGAGCACACTTTCTTTATCGGCACACAGGCCCATCCGTGCCTCACTTCGAGGCCTTTAAGGCCTCAGCCGATGTTTGTCGGATTTGTAGCCGCTGCTATGCAGAAACATTACGGCGGGGAACAACTTCCGGATGCGGTTCGTGCTTGTACAAAGGTATGCGTTTAGCCAGCCAAGAGCAACCGTAGCTGTTAGGGCGCTTCAAGAGGTCTCGTTTTGATTTCCATTTGCTCTTTGAGCCTTTCTATTTCCTCTTGAAGACTTTTATTATCGCCCTGATGCTGCGTGATTCGTTCGAGCATAGCCGTTAGCTTTTCATTTTCCTGGCGAAGTTTCCTTATATCATTCATTATGACATCTAAGACGCCGGTTACCTGATCCTGGATGTTCTCTTGTGCTTTTTCTTGCCAGGCTTGTTTATCCTCTTGGCATCGCTTGAGCTGTTCTTGTTGCTCTCTGATTTCATCCTGATGTAGTCGCTTTAACACTTCGATTTCATCTTCGAGCTTAGCCAATTCTTCTTTTAGTCTCAGATTTTCGGCAGCTATAAGTCTAGTTCTTTTCGGGCCTTGTGACTGTTGCTGATAACAACCCGCGCCAGCTATAGCAATCAAGACAATAATTGCTGATATAATTATTCCCTTAACCGGCCTTTTCATTTTGTGCATCCTTTCTGAATACGCTCGTTTAGTGTTTATAATTGGAAATACTCATCTGTCACTATAGCACCAACCGCCCTTCTGTCAAGGCAGCAAAACGCTAAATCACAACCACTTCCGCAAGAGAAAAAAGACTTAGACGGCTCTTCAAATGAGTGCAATCAGCAGAAGGTAGCGGGATGTTTAGGTGGTTCGTCTTCGCACTATACTTCGCAATGGTTAGATATTCGATTTTATAAGCCTGAGGCTTATCTTATCTGGACCAGTTACGTGCTATCAAAGCAAAATCCTTAAAGTCAACAACTCTGTCCCCAATGGGCTGTGGTACAATGTCAGCAGGCAACACCAACCCTTTGGTTAACCATTGATCCGTAAACGTTTGAATGTCAACGAAATCTATTCTGCCAAGAGCTTTTGGTCAAGTTCCCGCTGGCCGAGGGCGATACCACTGAAGTCGGTGATGACTGGGAAATTTTGCATGAGGTTATCCATCTTAAGACCGTGGGGATAATCGATGTCGTATCGTGGAAAGGCAAACGTGCCGGCTGAAGAAGCCGCAACTTTATCCAATAGCTCCGGATAAAACATGGCAAACCGTACTACGAATTGAGCACCTCCGGAATGACCATACAGATGAAAACGCTCACGGCACATTAAATGCCGATTGAAGAACTCGAATATCTCGATAAGCGTCTGGTCTGACCTGGCACCGTGCCAATGATTCAAGAGCCCAACGAAATCCCATAGATAACGGTTTTTGATGATTCGGCGATCTTTGAAATTTCCATGCTCATCGAAATCATCCGGCCAGATGGGAGTCCAATTCAATACGGAATCAAATGCAGGGGCAATAATAACGAGATTCTCTCGGTTGGCGATATCCTTGAATTGATGGATCCGGTGCATAGCTCCTGGCCTGTGCCAATCTCCTGCTCCATGAATACCGAACAAGTACTGGGCTGTGTTAGGGTCGAACCCGTTAGGGATGTAGTAAATAACCTCGGTCCGGCCAATGTACAACCCCTCATGGATTCCCGGCTCGACTGAAATGTTGGGTTCGGGCACTTCCGGAAATACAAGGTCAATATGCGTTCCGGCATATCCCCTTCGATAGCGCTGTTCGTCCATGCCAATTTTTTCGATCGCTTCACCTGGCTGCATCCCTTTGCAACCTACACAAAGATACGAGGTTCTGTAAGGCTGATTCAGAAGACCAACGGACGCCCCTATGCTATGAAGTGCATTTTGGCCTCGCTGATCAAAAAAACTTGTCGGTTCATCTTTGGCAGCCACAAGCACTAAAGCCCCCTCCGGTAGAGCCTCAATATCCCGGGATAGGCCTTCGCTGGCCCCTTCAAGCTGGTAGGTGTGGTAAAACTCGTCAAACAAAACATGATTGTCGAGTAAAGCAACCACATACAGGCCTGCAGTGGCAGGACAGTTAGGAATGTAGCTGTAAAAGACGTGATCACCTACAGCAATGAAGGCCCGGTTTGTCGATGTAAAGCCACCACTTATCAACTCAACATACGAAGTGTTCACATCTGCATGTAAATCCGCCATTGCGATAGTGCAAATTGCCACAATTACAAACAGCCTGATATTTTTGTAACTCATCGCCCTTTTATCTCCAAACATTTATAATCTCACTTAAAGTCCCACGTTTTAGCTCAAGCAAAATCAATTTGTATCATGCTTTCAATAATTTTACCAAATTAACACCAATGATACAATTTTCTAAACTCGCACTTTTACCACCTTGAGCGAGTATTAAGAAACACTATTTTTTCTTTGGATTAAGCTATTATAGGTCCTAATTGGCCACAAATATTAAAGAATCCATGCTAAACACAACTGCCAAACTTTTGACATCTTCTCTCTATGTTCATTAACCCATTCGGTTGCAGCCTCTCCATCAAGCCATAAACTGACATAACTATCTGAAAATAAACCGCTTAGATTAAATTCGCGAAAAATACTAAATTTTACTGAAATTATGTTATATTATCAACAAATATTAATATTTCTTAACCTTCTTACCTCAACAGATAACCTTTTTGTCATTTTCTCCCTTGATCTTTCAATATTTGAACAGGTCTATGTTTCACGTGAA
>Ga0307437_1001822_pt1 | contig 13735 bp, 17 predicted proteins | sample SalMarWE160390MG_FD_202146 | JGI IMG/M metagenome (GOLD analysis project Ga0307437, IMG submission 202146) | Salt marsh sediment microbial communities from the Plum Island Ecosystem LTER, Massachusetts, United States - WE1603-90 | ecosystem: Environmental > Aquatic > Marine > Intertidal zone >...
AAGTTCGCGTACGTAGAGACACATAATTCACCTCCATGTAAGAATTTAGTCGTATCTCTACATAACATCGGAATACCAATAGGAAAAATTTTAAAAGTTAAACTAACTTTTTGGAAACGGCACTAGTTAACACAATGCAGGGGCTATTTATTAGTCGCTGCCCTGCATTTTCTCGCCCGCCCTTTCAATGTCCTTGCCGGCGCCCTTCCAGGTGTTGCAGCCGGTCAGACAAAACGCTGACGTTAACAACGCCAGCAGTGTTACCACCACGACGATAATTCGCACTTTCATTTTAAATCTCCTTTTAATTAGCGTTATAATTGTAAATTCGCTTTAGCTACATATATTGGAGTTATACAATACTCCTATGATAAAAGTCTACTCCAATTTTTATGTCTAACTCACGCAAGGTCACATGGCTCTTCGTCCGCTGATGATTCTAAGCAAGACGACCACGATGGCGATCACCAGAAGAGCATGAATGAACCCGTGCATGGTGTAGGAAGTTAGTAACCCCAGGAGCCACAATATAATCAGAACAACAGCAATAGTGTAAAGCATAATAATTATCCTTTCTTTGTTTTGGTTCCCAGTCCGTTGTATCTTCGTACCAAGAGTTTATTACCGCTGGTATTATAATCTATGGTCGCATAATCATGAAACTCTATCCCCCGGTCCGGCACAAGTCCTTACTATTGCTTTTCGCCCGGCGACCGGGGCTTGCGAGGCTCCCGCAGCACGTAGGTGGCTATAACAAGCCCAAGAATAGAGCCCATTATGAAAGTAAGAATCAACAGCAGGACTAACGGCATCGTAATCGTGACAAAGAGCAGCTTAGTGTCCACCCCCTGCCTGTTCTGGACAAACACTATCAGCGACAGCAATGAAACAATCAGAATTACGATAATCTTGGCTTTTCTCATTGTTCAGATTCTTTCTCTTTTCTATTTGCGGGATCATTGTTAGTTCTAACTCTGACGGTTATGTTTCTGACTATGGAGAACAGAAAGGTGACCATCTGCCGCAATCCTTCAACCAGATGCTACCGCATTACCTTTACATTTACAAGAAAATTCTAATAATAGGTTACCCAAACAAGCAGGCACTCTACCTTACATTTTCAAACTAACAACCCAGTTAAAACCCCCTCCTTTCTAATAATATTTATCTTTTATTTTCGCTCCAATAAACACGGCCAAAACCACAACAGCCACACCAATAATTATCCAAGTATAAGTGCTCAATAAAAGCATGTTAAGTCTCCTTTTTATTTAATCTTACCTTTTTATATCCACAACTCTCATAAAGGCAAATTTCAATCAAACGGCGGCCCTCTGGCACAAGTTTCGTATTGCGCCGTGAGTATAGCATATTGCGTAAAAGCAAAAAACTACAAACTCGTGCCGAAGAGGCATCTGCAATTCCCGTCAACAAATGAAATTCCGCAATTTTCGTCGCTCGCTTCGAGAATCGAGTATCGAGAATCCAGCATCGAGTATCCCCTACAAATTATATTCTTTTATCTTTCGGTAGAGCGTTCTTTCGCCTAATCCCCAGGAATAAAAAAGGCTCTCATCGGTTTAAATACCAGAGTGAAAAGTTCAGTACGGCGGCAAATGTCGTCCAGACAAGATAAGGTGCCATCAGCAGCGCGGCAATTTTTGAGATCCTAAAAAAAGCAAGAATTGCAAGAATAATAGCGGCCCATAGCAGCACTATATTGATAAAAGCCAGAAGCGGCATTTTGGCGCCGAAGAAAAGCGGCGTCCAGAGCCCATTTAGAACAAGCTGGACCAGATAAAGCGCAAGTGCCAACCTGACGTTCGCCCCACCCAATCCTCTCTGCCATACCAACCCGGCCGAGACCGCCATAAGAATATACAGGACCGTCCACACCGGCCCGAACACCCACCCGGGAGGATTAAAAAATGGCTTGTTCAGATTCGCATACCAATCAGATGTCCCCGGGTCTGTAACGATGGAGGCGATAACCGGCACCGAAAATGTCACCACCAAAGAGATGATAATCTTTATAGCAAGCCCCTTCTTCATAGCTGCATTATATCCCCCCCTGCAAACCCCCGCAAACAAAAACCACACCTCTAATCCCAGTTTACCCTTTGAGATCTATTTATAATATCTCTGGGGTTTTCTCTTGAACTATAACTCTTAGCGTGCTATAATAACCGAATCAGTGAAAGGCCAATATTTATTAGATAAACTATGGGAGTCTGAAATGAACGATACGCTATTTTCAGCCATGGCAGGTTTTGCGCCTGCCATCGCCTTCTTCTTCTTCGTCATATTAATGTTTTTTCGACAGCCAAAGCCCTGTCCCGACTGTGGCCAACAACTTCCAAGATTTATATCGCCATTCAAGAAAACAAAACGCCATTGGATCGAAGGCGGTTGCCTTTGCCCTGCGTGCGGCTGCGACGTTGATACCGCCGGCAGAAAGGTCCCGGCAGGAAGGCCTCTTCGACTTAGGCCCTTGGTCACGGTAATCGTAATGGCGACTCTGTTCATCGGCCTCGGCGTGATCCTCATGTCATTATTACTCCAACGCTAAAATATTCCTGTCTTCTGAAATTCTTTATGTTTAGATAATATGTAGGCCATCCTTTCAACGGTTATGATATGTAGTTGTTCAAAAAAAATCGTAACCATAAATCGAAAGGAATGGCCATGAAAAAAAGACTATCAAGAAAACAGATGTTCTTCAACAAAATCAACCTAACAAAAGACGACGATGTCTATGTCGGCATCGATGCACACAAGGAATCATATAGCGTGGCAATTTGGCTCAATGATGCCCCTGCCATAGACTTTGTTATGCCCGCTGACAATACAAAACTTGTCAAATTCCTCGAAAAAGTCCGCATCGGATTGAAAATGGTCGTTTATGAAGCGGGCCCAACAGGATATACATTGGCACGTTACCTGCAGAAGGCAGCTCTTCCAATAAAGGTTGTCGCTCCCTCAAAGACTCCAAGACAATCCGCAAGAGACTCAAAGACCGACTGCCTCGACGCCAGGACACTGGCAAAGTATGCCGCCAAAGGGCTCTTAAGGGCTATTGCCATACCCACCAGACAGCAGGAAGCTGACCGTCAGCTCACCCGAACCAGAGAACAGATGGTCTCCAAACAATCACGTGTAAAGCTCCAAATCAAAAGTTTCCTTCTCCAATACGGTATCAAACAGCCCCCGTCGCTGCGAGCATGGTCGGCAAACGCCGTCAGAGAACTTAACGCACTAAAACTATCAAAACAGCTAAGATTTTGCCTTGATGTACTCGTCGAAGAACTGCAGTTCCTGCAAAACCAACTCACGATGATTGAAGATCAGCTAAAAGAGATATTTGGCAGGCAAAGGCATGCACAAAAAGTTGACCTGCTCCAAACACACCCAGGCATCGGACCGGTCATTGCCAGACAGTTCAATGCCGAAATCTTCGCACCCAAAAGATTCAAGCACAAAACAGAACTGGCAAAGTATGTCGGCTTATCTCCAACTATTATCCAGTCCGGTCAATCTCTACGGGACGGACCGATCACAAAAACCGGCCGACCGGAACTGCGATCTAATCTCATCCAGGGCGCATGGATATGGATAATAAGAGATCCCAAAGCTCATAAAACGTTTCTGAGAATACTTCACAACACGGGCAACAAGAACAAAGCTATAACGGCCATGGCAAGACGCCTGGCAATCCACCTGTGGAAAATGGTCTGTGATAACAAACCATATATAAATGCTGCATAGAAAGGGTTTACTTGAAAACTTTATTCATTGCCGTTGACTGACTGTTAGGCTCGAAATCGCCTGGATGACTACGCGGCGGGGCTGGTGCATAAGAGCACGAATTTAGATTGTAGCATCCACGCGACTAAAGCGAATCATTAACCTGTGCCTCGAGCACGTATAGCAGACTGAGCCGCCAAAAGCAGTTCAACAGCAGGAAAGGTATGCACATGTAAGAATACCAAAAAAAGTCAATCATAACCATTGACGGATGGCCTCATAGCAGCCCCGTCCTTTGGGCGGAGTCGTCTTTATATTTAGCCCCCGACACTGTCGGGTCTCTTCTTTTGAACATTAGTATTTAGAATTTGTGTAGGATTTAGAGCTTAGTATTTAGGATTTCTTGTGCCTCATCTCCGCATTCACTCATTCGCGTATCAACGCATCCACGCTACAAATTATATTCTTTTATCTTCCGGTAGAGCGTTCTTTCGCCGATGCCTAAGATTTTTGCGGCCTTTTCGCGGTTGCCTTTCGTTTTGGCCAATGTGTCTAAGATAGCCTGTTTTTCCAGCTCATTTAACGACACGCCCGCTAAACGGGCCGGCGCCCCGGCACCGGCAGCCAACTGGCGCCTCTGATATATCTCAGGCGGTAGATCCTGCACATCGAGTTTGTCCCTGTCGCACATTACAACCATCGTCCTGATACAGTTTCGAAGCTGGCGAATGTTGCCGGGCCAGTCGTAGTTCATAAGAATCATTAAAGCAGCCTCGGTTATACCGGCAACTTCGGAGCCGGTCTCGGCAGTGGCTTCTTTGAGAAAATATTCTGTAAGGGCAGGTATGTCATCGGCCCTGCTGCGTAATGGCGGTAGAGTAATGTTTACACCCTTGATTCTAAAGTACAAATCCTGCCTGAATTTTTTCTGTTCTATAAGCTCCGTCAGATCATGGTTTGTTGCGCTGATTATGCGTACATCCACTACAATCGGCTTATGGGAGCCGACGGGTATAACGATGCCATCTTCGATAACCCGCAGCAGTTTGGCCTGCATATTCGGCGCCATATCACCGATTTCATCCAGCAGAAGCGTGCCCTTGTCGGCTATCTCGAACAATCCCTTCCTGTCACCGGCTGCACCGGTAAAAGCGCCTTTGGCGTGGCCGAACAATTCGCTCTCTAACAAGGTCTCCGTCAGGCCCGCGCAATTTATCGGCCTAAACACCCTGTTCCGCCGTGGTGAATTGTTATGAATCGCCCTCGCCAGCAGCTCCTTGCCCGTTCCCGATTCACCTTCAATAAGAACAGATATATTAGTCGGCGCCACGCGCCGCAGGACCTCGAATATACCCTCCATTGCTGGATTCCTGCTCCGCACACCCTCAAATTCGAAACGCCCTTCGCTTGTCTCGCTCCCTTTTGCTTTACGCTGAATTGCAGATGAAGCCTTTCTGCAGGCCTGGCCAACAAGTGTACGAAGCTGGTCAATATCAATCGGTTTAACAAGATAGTCGTATGCCCCCCGCCTTATTGCTTCCTTACAGGTATCAATGGTTGCATAAGCCGTTATTAGAATAACTTCCGTTTGACCATTTTCGCTCCTGGCCTCTTCGAGTATGGCCAGACCGTTAATATCACCATCCAGTTTCAAATCCGTAACAACAACATCAACTTGTTGATTGCGTACAATCTCCAGCGCGTCTTCGGCGCTATAAACAGCGATTGCCTTCGCGCCCGATTTATCAAGCGCTTCGGCGATCCCGTCCGCCTGGTCACGCTCATCGTCAACAACCAAAATCACACAACCTTTTTCTCCCAAACTGGCACCTCATGGTTTCCGGATAGGCAGCTTTATGGTAAAAGACGTTCCTTTGCCCGGCTCGCTGTCAACGCTTATTCTACCTTTATGTGCCTCGACAATCTTTCTTGCCGTCGGCAAACCCAGTCCGCTCCCCTGCAGACGAGACGAATAATAAACATCGAAAATCTTCGGCAATTTATCCGGGGCGATACCGCTGCCGGTATCACTAATTTGAATCACTGCTTCTCTTTTCTCCCGTGCCGTTCGTATGAGCAGCTCCCCGCCGTCGCTCATAGCCTGCTGGGCGTTAATAAACAGATTCAATATCACCTGTTTTAACATACCTTCATCGGCTTTGCAAATTAGTGATTTGTCATACAATTGCTGCCTGATAATTACAGAATGACTGCCCGCCAGGGGCGAATAAAAATCAATCATGTCACTCATGAGTAAGCTTATATCAACATCGACCAGCTGTAATTCGGTCCTGTCAATATAGCGAAGAAAACCCTCCAGAATCTGCTCAAGCCTGACCGTCTCTTTTTCAATAACAGCTATTTTCCGCAGTGCCCTCGTAAATCCAAGGCCGCTTTGTCCCCGGCCTGCCTGGCCGGCTTGAGCAGACTTTGCAGCCTCCAATTCCTCCCTGACGAGCTTAAGATTAATCTTAATAGAGGACAAGGGGTTTTTTATCTCATGGGCAAGCTCGCCCGTCAACCTGCCTAATTCTTCAACTCCTATTTTCACTGCTGAGTTCGCCGACTATAATCTTAATTTTTTAACTGCCCCACAACTTGACCGTTGGTGTTATAATTCCCCGCACTCTTTGTACGCCCTGCCGCTGATATTCTTCCTAACCTGCGTACCTAAGCAGAATTATCATTCTTTGGCTGCCGGCTTCTGGTCTTTCGCTGCCGGCTTCTGGTCTTTCGCGTCCTTCTTAGCAAGAGCAGCTTTGCGAGAAAGTCTAAGTCGGCCCTGGTCATCAATCGCCAATAATTTTACAGGTATCAAGTCACCCATTTTGCAGACTTCATCGACGCTCTTGACGTAACCATCGCTTAATTCGCTAATATGGCACAGGCCCTCAACACCCGGTGTAATTTCAACAAATACTCCGAAATCTTTTACAGAGACGACTTTCGATTGCTGATAAATCTGGCCCACTTTCGGCGGCGACGTCATTGATTCGATAATTTCTTTGGCCTTGAGATAACCGTCACCACCAACACAGCTTATGTAGATAGTGCCGTCCTCTTCAATTTCAATGGTCGTCTCTGTTTGTTCCTGAATGCTCTTAATCATCTTGCCGCCCGGACCGATTACTTTGCCAATAAACTCAGGGTCGATTTCGATACTTATCAGCTTCGGTGCATACTTACTTAATTCGGGTCTGGGTTTACTGATAGCGGCGTTCATAATCTCCAAAATCTTCAGGCGGGCCGCTTTTGCCTTCGCCAGTGCCTCGACCATAATGTTATGGGCCAAACCCTCGGCTTTTATATCGAGCTGTATCGCCGTAATACCATCAACAGTACCGGCGACTTTGAAATCCATTTCGCCATAATGGTCTTCCTCACCCATAATATCCGTGAGCAATTCGTATCGACCGCTTTCGTCACTAATCAAACCAATTGATATACCGGCAATGGCTTTTTTTATTGGGACGCCGGCATCCATCAGGGCCAGTGAACCGCCACAAACCGAAGCCATTGAACTGGAACCATTTGACTCGGTAATATCCGAGATAATCCTGATAGTGTATGCAAATTCATCCTCCGGCGGCCTGACTTGTTCCAATGCCCGCTCGGCCAGTGCCCCATGCCCGATTTCTCTTCGGCCCGGCCCACGAATCGGGCGTATCTCACCGACAGAAAAGGGCGGGAAGTTATAATGGAGGGTAAAATTCTGAGTGTACTCTTCCTGTAGGCCATCTATAATCTGTGCATCTCTGATAGTACCAAGCGTTACACTTACTATTGATTGCGTTTCGCCGCGAGTAAATAACGCCGAGCCGTGATTTCTGGGCAGAATACTTACTTCACAATCAATCTGACGAACATCTTCGTAGCCTCTGCCATCAAGCCTTTTGCCTTCCAACAGCAGCTTCTTAATAACCCCGCCTTCTATCTTGCCAATAATTCTTTTGACCATTCCCCTGTCATATTTTGCTTCGTCACCATCATCGGCTTCACAGTATTCCGTAAGAATCTGCTTGATCAATTCCGCCACAGCGGTATTTCGTTGCTGCTTACCCGGTATCAGCTTTAGCTCGTAAAGCTTATCCGATATCTTCGAGGAAATCTCCGCCGCAAGCTGCTCGTTTGTCTCCTGAAGGGGTATCTCCTTTTCAACACCAACCTTTTCACGAAGCTCCTCGATGATTTCACAAACCTCGGCAACCGTTTTATGGGCCGTTGCAATAGCCTCAGCAATCACATCCTCCGACAACTCTTTGGCGCCGACCTCAATCATATTCATCGCTTCTTTACGCCCGCCAAGAAGCAGGTTCAGGTCACCGTCTTCAATTTGCTTGTGAGTGGGATTGACTATAAATTCCCCGTTTACTCTTCCTAATCTACAGGCGCCAATGGGCCCCAAAAATGGAATTTTACTTATGGTAAGCGCCGCACTGGCACCTATCATTGCCAGGACATCAGGGTCGTTTTCACCATCAAAACTTAAAACGCTCGCCATTATCTGCACTTCCTGGACATACCCCTCAGGGAACAACGGGCGAATAGGCCTGTCAATCTGCCTTGCCGTGATGGTTTCTTTAGTGCTTGGCCTGCCCTCGCGTTTAATAAAGCCGCCGGGGAACTTGCCTGCCGCACTCTGCTTCTCTCGATAGTCAACGCTCAGCGGGAAAAAATCGATATCTTCACTTCTGGGCGGTGCCGTTACCACGGCAACAAGGACGACCGTCTCACCATATTGAACTACAACTGCCCCGTCTGCCTGTTTAGCAATTTTCCCGGTTTCGATTGATAAATTTCTGCCCCCGATTTGCCTTTCTACTCTACATACATCAAACATAAACTTCTACCTTCTTAAATTCCGCTGTGTGTCGTGCGTGATGTGTACCGCGTAAATTAAATATAGACGCAATACGATATACGCAATACGCACGACGATTAATTACTTTCGCAGGCCGAGCCGGGATATAACTTCCTTATAACGCCTGACGTCTTTTTTGCTTATATACTTAAGCAATGCCGCCCTTGTCCCGACCATTTGCAGTAAGCCGCGTCTGGATGCGTGGTCTTTACGATGAATCTTGAGATGCTCGGTAAGGTCATTAATCCGTTTCGTCAATATAGCAATCTGTACTTCGGGCGAGCCCGTGTCGCCGTCGTGAGTCTCAAAATCGCTGATAATCTTCTCTTTTTCCTGCTTAGCTAACATTTTTCAGGCAAATTCCTTCCTGTTCATCCGCATCTTGTATTCCATTAGATTTACACTTCACAATAGGCCGGATACGAAATATATCCTTAGACAATCTTCATATTATAAAATTCAAACCTAGTATTGTAATCTGCTATTACCATATCCGCAAGCCTTTTCTGCGACAATAAATGATTAAAATGGAAAATGACCGGCTTTTTATGCAAATAAGGGCATAAGAACATAAGGCATAAGCACAAAATCGCATTCTTATCGGTCTTATATTCTTTGTGTGTGCCCACGTAGGGGCGACCCCATGTGGTTGCCCCTCTCATCATTTTCCCTTTTTCCTTCTTCATTCGACATTCCTTGTTCTCCCAAGTGGGATGGCCAAGCCAGATATTCGATATTCTTTTTCCCCTTTTTTCTTGCCCTACTCCCTTCTCATGTACGGGCGACCCCATGTGGTCGCCCCTCTCATCATTTTCCCTTTTTTTATCTTGATTTTTGATTTATTTATGCTATTCCCCTTTGCCCCCCTTGTCCTGCGTAGCTCGTAAGGAGCGAAGCATGGATGTGCCACTATGCCCCTATGCCTCTCCCTTATGCTCTTTTTTCTTTCACTTCTCCCTTCTCATGTACGGGCGACCCCATGTGGTCGCCCCTCTCATCATTTTTACATTTTTCCCTTTTCACTTCTCACTCTTTATGCTATTCTTTGTCTTTTACGGCGTGGTACATCTTTGAGCGGATTCTTTCATTGAACCGCCTGTCTGTCATTCCTGCGAAGGCAGGAATCCAGACGAGGTACAAACTATGAACTACGAGACACGAGTAACGAGCGACAAGCGACGAATTTGCTGCCCCTGTGACGGCTATATATTTAAGGGCTGAATCCGGCGTCGCGTATGCGGCACCGGTGAGCAGCGCAATGTTTTGCTGTTAAAAACTCAAAGAAGTAAAGGGAAGTCTGAAATGAAAGTAAATATAAAAGACCTAAGTATTTCGATGGAGATTAAGAACAAGGGAATAGAACTCGACGTTTACAACACTAATGGGAAACACCGTGGTGATTTAGTTATCACCAAGACTAAGATTATCTGGTGTCCCGGTAGGACTGATCCCTCCAACGGTAAGATTCTTACCTGGCAGAAGTTTATTGACATGATGGAAAAGCTTTAGTGGTAGATTGTGCAACTTGTTTGCACACGAGGAATCATTTAATTAAATAGGTTGAGCAAAAAGGCAACAGGAACTTCTTATACAGAAAGAAACTGTAAAGAGAAAATAAAAAGCTTTGTTTTCCACGGATGGCACGGATTTTCACAGATAAGTAGAATAAAATGAATATAGGAGAAATAGTCACTCGATTGAAGCAAAACGCTAATGTTGTCGAGTTATACCAAAAGACTACTTTTACAGGTTTCAGCGAAGACAAGAATGGCATTGTCCAAGAAGTCGAATTGGATATTCTTAATGCAGGGCCAAATAGACCAGAACACCGTTATCGCTGCATTGCGAGGTCAGAAGACGGCAAGATGGCTACCGGTAATCCTGAATCTACAATAGATATGGCGCTGCTCCATGTTCATTGGAACAACCTCGACAATTAGCCCCTCGTGTGCGGACTGAATGATGATTATCAGAAAAGAAAGGATAATATGATTACATCAGCAATTCTAAGTGAAATAGTGACTGACCAGTGCATGCAACTCACAGCTATACTGCTGAGTAAATATGATTTCATTGATTTATCTCACCCAGTGCATGAATACTGGTGCCCTTTCGAGAACTTTGTAAATAGTTTTGATGACGTATTCGCAAAAGAACTCATAGAGCTTTCGGCATTGGCTAGAGTCAGTCTAGATGTAGATAACACTTTCGGGTCAAAGGACATTGTGGGATCATTGTCTCAAGATGGCAAGCAGAATGACCTTACTTTTCGAGAAGCCTGCAACAAGATTATCCATGCGAAGACATACACAGTTGACCTTGCTTGGTCTGAAAAGCATCCTCTGGATAATGGGCGAAACGGTTACGGTGAGTCGGACATTAATAGATTTAAGAATCCAATTGTTAAGACAGTAGGTGAATATAATGAGAAGGAATGGCAAGCTGATATTCTTTTCTTAAAGTACATTAGTGTGCTGCGAGAACACTTTTCGTAGGGGATAATTAAAGGTGTCCGGTACTTTTTCTTGCAGAATCTTTCAATAAACCCAACCCCACCCTTCCCGTCAAAAACAATTTCTGCCTTCCGCCGCAATCTCAAATCTTACTTCTTACTCCTTACTTCTTACTCCTTACTCCTTACTCCTTGCTTCTTACTCCTTACTCCTTACTCCTTGCTTCTTACTCCTTACTCCTTACTCCTTGCTTCTTACTCCTTACTTCTGTATTCTTCATTTTTTGTTCTTTTTTGTGCATTTTGTGCCTTTTCGTGGCTAAAAACCTCTGTGCTCTCTGTGCTCTCTGTGGCTATATTCTTCGTGCCTTCGTGGTGAATATTTTTATTAAATAAGTTAGATTAATATTGAACATTATAAGCAAGTTTGGTATAATATAAACGACAATTTAGAATTGAGAATGTAAAATTGAGCAATCAGAAGTCAGGAGTCAGCAGTCTGTAGTCAGGAGCCAATTACCATTAACCAATAACCAGTAACCAGTAACCAACAACTGAATTTGAAATCTGAGATTTGTAATATGAAATTATCTCTCTACATAATAATAGCGTCGAGAATCCAGCTATTTTCGCGCCTGCGGCGCTTTACAAGTGTAGAGAGCGCTTTACAAATCGCCCTTTTTATGCAAAACGAACCCAATTTCCGAAAAAGTCAAATGAACGTAAATAAGGTATTAACAAAGGATTATGAAAAAAGGACACTTGGTGAACGCGGGAAAAACGAACCCAAAACGAACCCAAAACGAACCCAATTTATTCTGTCGTAGCCTCTGGCGAAGCAGGAACGAACCCAATTTCAGAGCCAAAAAAACCAGCTACCAGATGCAAAGCAGAAAAGAGGAGGGAAAATCAAGTGGTAAAATTGAGAATTGAGAATATGGAATCAGTGTGCGATTACAGTGGAAATTCTAAACACCGGCAAAAGCAGGGCTATCGCAATCGTCCCGATAATAGCGCCGAGAATTGTTATCATAAGCGGCTCTATAAGAGCCATAACAGCCTTTATCGAGGTTTCGAGCTTTTTTTCATAAAAATCCGACACTTTACTACAGACCTCGCCGAGTTTGCCGCTCTTTTCACCTGCGCGAAGCATCTGGATAACGCCGGGCGCTATCAACTGGTTTGCACTGCTGCGGCTTTTTTCGCCGAGCGAAGTGACGTCGCTGCCCATGGAAATCATAATCGACTCCGACAACTGGTATCCATCGCGAATCTTTTCGTCGGCAGTGGCCCAAAGCCGTTGAAAATAGTAGTTTTCACACGAGTTTCTAATCACTTCTATCGAGTCCAGCAGGCTCACGCCGGTATTGATCATTGTCGCCATAATACGCATACTGCGGGTCACAACCATATCGATAAACATCGTTCCGAGGACAGGCGTGTGAATCTTTATAAAATCTATCACCCGCCGGCCGGCTGTCGTGGAAGCACAGTAATACAATGCAACGGAGGTGAATATAACTACGGTCACAACACCGGTCATCAGGCGGAAATTACCCAACATCTGGCTGAAGCCTACGAGAATTTGAGTGATTTTCGGCAGCGAAGCTCCTCTTGCTTCATAAATTTTTGTAAACCTCGGCAAAACAAAGAACATCAATGTCCCTGTTGCCGCCACTGCCATCAGTGCCATTATGAACGGATACGTAAGTGCTGCCTTGATGCGCTTACGGGTTTCGCTTTCAAAACTTATATAGCCGCTTAGCACCCTGAGCATTTCAACCATTCTGCCGGATGCTTCGGAGGCCCTGACCATACTGATAAACATCGAATTGAAAACTTTCGGGTAGGCAAGCAGTGCCGCAGAAAAATTCTCGCCGCTCTTAATTGTCTCTGCCACCTCCGTAATTATCATCTTAAATGTGCCCTGCTCAGCCTGCTCGGCAATAGCATCAAGGGCATCGCTAAGCGCCACGCCGCTATCGAGCATCACAGCCAACTGCGTTGTGAAAAGTATTAACTCAGCCTGTTTTACCTTTGCGGAGCGGAGAGGATTAAACTGCCCGGCGGCACGACGGTCGGCCCGTTCCCATCTTTGTGCGGCTTTCATCGTGTCTCTTTCGGGCTGTTTTGCCGTTTCGCCGGATACTTCTTCAGATTTTGTTGCTAACATAGTCATCTTTTAATTACCAACGTTTACCGGAAGTCATAACACTATCTTTCTTTATGGTCAACTGCCTGTGTCATTCTCAATACTTCCTCAACAGAAACGATTCCCGCCTTTACCTTCTCAAGACCATCCAAGTGCAAAGGAACCATTCCGTTTTGAAGTGCCTTGTTTCTTAACTTTTTTAAGCTCGTCCGTTCATTAATCATTTCGCTAATTTCCTCGTTCGGCACAAACAGTTCGTGAATAGCAATTCGACCGACATAGCCGGTATTACGACACTTTTTACAGCCGACACCTCGGTGGAATTTTTCAACCTTCCCGCCCAATTCTTCAACAACTCTTTTTATACTTGCAGGTGGTTCGAATTCCGTCTTACAGTTCGGACATATCTTTCGTACTAATCTCTGGGCCAAGACCGCAATCAAAGAGGCACTTGCAAGATAAGGGGCAACATCCAAATCCAGCAGGCGCGTTACCGCACCGGGTGCGTCATTCGTGTGCAAAGTGG
>Ga0307437_1001824_pt1 | contig 13724 bp, 14 predicted proteins | sample SalMarWE160390MG_FD_202146 | JGI IMG/M metagenome (GOLD analysis project Ga0307437, IMG submission 202146) | Salt marsh sediment microbial communities from the Plum Island Ecosystem LTER, Massachusetts, United States - WE1603-90 | ecosystem: Environmental > Aquatic > Marine > Intertidal zone >...
CTTTCGATTAATTTTTTCTTGAACATTTTTTCCTCCTTTTGTCTCATTTTATGGCAAAAGGAGGATTTTTTCAATACTGGATTTATCATAAGTGAAATCATAACTACAATATAGCGTTCTCGAAACTATAATTCACACAAAGAACACAAAGTTTTTAAAATGTTGGGCTGTTAGTCTGTTTGTCCGTTTAACTGTTAAAGAAACACACTAACTAAATCAGATAGTACTAATAATAATTATTTTTTCGTCTTTATTGCCCAATTATATCGGCAAAATCGCCAATTCCGACACTAAACTTTACATACCATTGATGAAGCGGCATCTCTGGAGTATTCTGTATTTCTATCTCTTCCATTCCTTCTAAAACCATTTCCGGAGTACGTAAGCCATGTACATAACCGGCAGAAACGCCAACACCCAGGTAGTCTGAAAAAGCTAAAACCAAACCGGAACTTGCTGAGAGGACAAAAGAGGAACCTTTATAGCTAACACTTCCTTCAGGATTTAAAAGGGACAGGCGAAAATCAATTGTTTCATCTTCTTTAACGGATTTTAAATTCACGGAAGAATATCCGCCCCCTCCGCTCAAGAAAAAGATAACTCGGGAAAAATTAATTGCGTAACCCAATTCAATCAACTTAGAATCAAAAGAAAGATCAATTAATAGTGAATCCAAATCCCATGTTTCACTTCCTTTCAATGTCTTTATATTCAATGCCAGGTTGTTCTCAACAAGAAGCAAACCCCAACTCCATCCCCACTCTTTTTCCTTGAATCCTTGAGTAAAATCAATTCTCTCATTTAGTTTGTCGATTGTATGATGTACAGTATAATCTTTATCCAGAGATATGATTCCGGTGGAAAGTCCGAATATTAGAAAGAACATCTAAAAATCTCTCCCCAAGCTAAATAGCACCTCTACAATCCATTCGTTATCATCACCACTCCCGAAACCTTCCACCCAGTTACTGTTCTCGGAAAATATAAAATCCGAAAAGGCTTCCATTGAAAGGACAAAACCAGCTATTTCACCTCTTAAACCAGTACCGCCTCCCAGAGACATGCTTAACCCATTGAACTCATTTCCGTTAAGACTCATAACCACATCGCCGCCACTTACAAACCTCCAGCTTCTAAGACCCAATCGTCCTGATATATACGGTGAAACCACGGTCCTAAATGGAACCCAACTTACGGATATATTTCCGCTGAAATGCTCAAAATCTTCCCCGCGCACTTCCGAAAAAAAATGTTGCTGTCCCAAGGTATCATACATAATAGCCAGGGTTCGAGTCGAAGCGGCAGCCCTCCCTTTTTCAAAGGACAAACCATAATTCAGACTCGGTGTTACGTAGAAATCACAAAAAACACCAAAAGATGGTCCAAAAGAAGGAGAAACAACATCGTTTCCTTTTAGTTCAAATACCCCTCCTTCAAGTCCCGCTGTAAATGAAAGCAAAATATAAAGTATCATAAACAACCTCCGCACCTTTCTTCAATTTCCTTTACCGTGAGTAAGAAACCTTCGTTAATCCAGGTATCCTTATTTTTTTCGATTCTCCTTCGGAAACTTTCGTACTTCTTATCATCAAGACAGAATTCATAATGCGCAAAGTACCCCGGCCAGATATGAGTATCGAGTTTAGGGTCAGTTCCCTTTAGCTTACCTATGACTTTGGGGTTCATAAAATATTCATCGACTTTCTCTTCCTCCAAGATCTCCTGAAACTGGTCCTGTAAACCCATAAATATAACAACTTCGATCTGTTTCATTCTGACAATCTCCTTTTTAACTTTGACTCAAAAATCGTATATAAAGTCGGAATTAAAAGCAATGTTATAAACGACGAAACAATCATACCACCAACGACCGAAATACCGAGTGATTTCCACAAAACAGAACCGCTGCCTCTAGAAAGAGCAAGAGGCAAAAGTCCAAAAACTGTGGTGCCCGTGGTCATAAGTATTGGTCTAAGTCTCCTTTTTGCACCTATTTTTACGGCTTCGGTCAACTCCATACCTCTTTTTCTCAAGATATTGAAATAGTCGATCATAACGATGGCGTTATTAACAACAATACCCACAAGCATCGCGATTCCGACCATACCCATTAAGCTCATGGATTGAAAACTAACCCAGTAAGCGAGAGAAACTCCCACAAATGCAAAGGGTACGGAAAACATAATTATAAAAGGATCAAAGAAAGATTCAAACTGTGCAGCCATAACCAGGTAAACGAGTATGATGCCGAGCATTATGGCGAAGATCAAACTTCCGAAGGTCTCTCCCTGCTGCTCTACCTGACCGGCATAATTGATGGTCAATCCCTTTGGTATAACAAATGAATCTACAACTCTTTCGACTTCTTTCTGAACTTCTCCGAGAGCCGCAGAAACGTAAATACTCAATTTTAACATACGCTGCTTATTTTTTCTTTCAATCGCGAGGGAAGCTCTTTTTTCCACGGGTTCAAGAAAGTTAGAAATATGAACAGGCATACCCATCTGACTAACAAGCTGTAAATTGTCTATGGTCTCGAAGGAATTCCTACTCTCATCATCCAATCTAACTATAATTGGATACTCTATTCCTTCTACACTGAATTTGCCAACTTCCGTACCGTAGAAAGCGGTCCTCAACTGGTATCCGACAGAATAGGCTGAAAATCCGTATGAATACATTTCCGAAACCCGGGGATCCAGCCACAATTCTCTTCCTCCCTTTTTTCTGGAAATTTCTATAGAAGAAATCCCTTTTACCGTTTCAAGAGTATCTCTCAACAATTGTGCTAAGGAATCCGCCAATTCGAGATCATCTCCGATAATTTCAACTTCGATAGGAGCTCCTCCGAAAATGCCCTCTTCTCCACCGCCAAACATACCGCCTATAACGGTGAATTTAACTCTGCTTATTCCCGGAATCTCTCTGACTTTTCTATTAAGTTCATCCGCGATATCGAATTTAGACTTTTTCGTTTTCCCCATCGTGGTATATATAGAAATATAGTGAGAACCCTCAGAACCTCCGAAAAAATCTGACGTTCCACCTGCCTGAATAGTTATACTTTTTGTCTCGGGAACTTCTTTCCGGATAAGTTCCTCGATTTTTTTCGCCATCTCGTTTGTTTTTTCTACTCTTGTTCCTATGGGTAACTCAATTTCAGCCTGCAACTGGTCACTGCCCGGATTGGGAAAGAAATCCATGGGAACGGAAGTGAAGAGAAGCATCCCGACAATAAAAACAAGAATAAATATTCCCAAAGTCCTTCCTCTTCTCCTAAGAGCCCAATCCAACATCCCCGAGTAACCGGATTCAAGTCTGTCGAAAAATCTATCAGAAAAGTCTTCTTCCCTTTTCATTTTCAAAAACTTGGATGAAAGCATAGGCGCTAGAGTAATCGCAGTCAGAAAAGATACCGAAAGCATTAAAGGCATCGTAATAGCGAGTTCCTTGAACATAACAGAAACAATACCTCGAGTAAGCATCAAGGGCAAGAATATTACGATTGTTGTTATAGTCGAAGCGAGTATCGCCTGGGAAACTTCCTGCGCACCGAATATGGCGGCTTCTTTACGCGTCTCTCCTGATTCCCTGTGCCGGAAAATATTCTCAAGAACTACAACCGCGTTATCTACAACCATCCCTACAGCGATTGCGATAGCTGAAAGAGATATGATGTTTAAACTACTATCCGACAAATAAAGATATATAAAGGATATAATCAAAGAAACAGGAATAGCCACCGCGATAATTATACTCGCCCTTATGTTTCCGAGAAGTAAAAAAGAAACGATAAGAACAAGAATAATTGCTATTGCTATTGTGTTTACAAGATTACTTATAGAATCTTCCACGATTTCCGAAAGGTCAAAAATAACCTCAAAATCGAGCCCCGGATATATTTCATCAAGCTCTTCTACTCTTTTCTTTACTGATTTTGCTACCTCTACAGTATTAGCGTCGGTTTTTTTAAAAATACCAAACATAGCCGCTTCTTCTCCGTTTCTTCTAAAATACCCGGTTGTCTCGCCCACACCCCAGCTAACAGAAGCAACATCACTTAACCGCACTAATTCCCCGTTATTATTTCCCACAACAATTTTTTCTATTTCATCAAGATTTTCGAACTTTGCCGGAAGTCGTAAATTATACTCGACCCCACCCTGTTCTAACTGACCGAGAGGAAAATTTAAATTATTGGCTTCTAAGACCTGGGCAATCTGCATTAGCGAAACACCAAGCTGTTCAAGTTTTACCTGAGAAACATCGATATTTACTTGCTTTTCGTATCCTCCTCCCCAGTAATCCGCATTACCTACTCCTGGAATTCTGGAAAGCTCCTCTAAAACTCTGTCTTCCAGAACAGTTTTCATATCAATACCAGGATTTTCAGTAGAGACTGTAAAACCAATAACAGGAGCCATAGAACCGGAAAGCTTTAACAGCATAGGATCTCCCGCGTCGTCAGGCAAGAAAGCAAAACCAAGCGCGTCTCTGATATCATTCCCAACTTCAGTAAGATCCGTACCAAACTCGAATTCGAGATAAATTATAGATAAATTTTCTCTTGAATCAGATTTAATTGCTTGAAGATTAGAAATATTTCCTAACGCATCTTCCAGTTCTTTTGAAATCTCTTCTTCAACATCCAGTGCCGAAGCTCCTCGGTATTCAGTAATTACAATCAAGGTTGGAAGAGTAATATCCGGATAAAAAGAAACAGGAAGGTTAGACCAGCCAAAAACCCCTAAAAGAACCAGTATAATAAAACCTACTGCAGTTAAAACAGGTCGATTTACTGCTCCTTGAATCATCTTATCTCCTTTATATCTATTTTTGAGCTATCTTTAACGATATTTTGTCCTACCACGATAACAGTATCACCGGGAGAAACACCTTCTTTTATAACCAAACTATTACCGTTGGTAAAAGAAACAATAACCGGCGCAACAAATGCTCTACCACCTTTCGCTTTAAAAACATATTTATCTACCAGACCTATCACCGCATCTATAGGAAGAGAAATAGCATTATCTTCCCGGGCAACCTCAACCCATACCTTCGCAAACATACCAGGCAGAATTTCTTTTTGAGGATTTGGAACAACTCCCACAACGTTTTGAGTCCGGGTGGTTGAATTGTAGAAAACCGAAGCTTTCTCAACTTTACCCTCAAAGGTTTCCGAAAGCGAAGGTATTTCAACCTTCATTGCCAGTCCTTTCTTTATATAAAATTTCTCCGGAACATTGAACTCGACTTTAATTTTGTCTATTCTCGCTACTTCTGCCAGAGGCGGATCGGGAAACATGGGATCCTGCTGACGAATAAGCTGTCCTTTGTCAACCGCCCGTAAAGAAATAATACCCCGTATAGTACTCCTAACGGCAATCGGCTCTCTCACAACTCCAGGTATATCCTGCTCTAAGTAAGCTATAATCTGGTCTTTTTTAACCCATTGACCGTTATCGACTGTGTACCTTAAAAACCTACCCGGTATATCGGGATAAACTTGAGCCTGTTCTATACCCTGTACCTGAGATGAAAAACTCATTGTCTTAACTGCATCTTTAACTTTTGCGGTGGCAACAATTACGGGAACCCCGCCATCCTCTTTCTCAACCTTACCGTAATCTTTATATTTTCTTATAAACCAGGGTACAGCTATAATACCTATAACAACAACAATAAAAATTATAATTCCTATCTTCTTTTTCTTCTTCATTACTCCTCCTTATCCATCATTGTGGCAACTTTAATTTGTTCTTTTGAAACAATTAAATTGTATTGAGCATTAAGATGCGCAAATTCTGCACTCCTGTAACCCAATTCTATATCCTTATACTCGAGAGCAGATATATAACCAGCTTTGTACTGCTTATCTGCCATTTCATATGCCTCTTTAGCTCTTTTTAACTGTTCCTCGGAAAGAATCAATTTCTGCTTGCCTAAGCGGTAAGCAAGCAGAAGATTCTTTATCTCCATCTTTATACCTTCTTTGGCTATCTGTTCACTTATAACTGCCTGTTCAACTGTATACTTATATTTTTGAATTGCATTTGTTCTTGAAAAACCCTGGAAAATCGGCCACGAAACAGCGATAGTTGCAGTCATATCATTGTCCCATTCGTTCAAAAAACCAACCGGTTTATCATAAGAAAAACTACCGACAAATGCTATATCGGGCAGGAAGGAAAGATATTGCAAGGATTTACCAATATTTGAGAGCTCGCTAGTTTTTTTAATAATCTGAATTTCCGGTCTCTTCGCAAGAGCTAAATCTTTAAGCGAATCGAGATCAAAAGTATCGATCTCAAAACGAACTTGCCCTTCTACATCAACAAGTGTATCCAGCGGAAAACCAAGTATCATATTCAACGCGGACTTAGCCAGCTCAAGTCCATTATGTGCGTTCAACAATTCTGTCTTCCCACTATTAAAATCTGTTTCAGCCTTAAGCAAATCAAGCTTAGTTATCCTTCCCTGATTATATTGAATACGGGCTGTCCTCAAATGGTCTCTTGCCCTTTCTACAGCGCCTTCAGCTATCTTTAATCCTTCCCCGGCCACGACGACTCCATAGTAATATGTTATCAGGTCCTTTATCAAATTCATTTTATCGGTCTCGTGCTGTAAAATTTGTATCTCTTTGCTTTTCTCTCCAATTTCCTTGACTGCAAATCTCTTCCCGAAGGTAAAAACAGGGAATGTTGCCTCAAGAGAATTTCTAAAATTATCCGGATAACCGAGAGAAATATACTGCGTACTTCCATCGCCCATAGGCATCTCAAACTGAGGAACACTTAAAAGTCTTGTATAACTGGATTGCAGACTCACTGTCGGATAAAAAGACGCCCATGATTCCCTCATAGCAATCTCGGCTTTTTTTACTTCAAGCTCTGATATCTCCATCTCTCTATTTTTATCTAACGCTATTTTCTTTGCTTCCTCAAAAGTCAAAGAAAAAGAAGATAATGAAATTATAAAAAGCAGAAGAGGAATTATTTTAAACTTCAACATTTAGCCTCCTTCCTCACTCCATCTAAAAGAACAGAAAGAGCGGTGTTTTTTATCGTTTCAGACTCAGATTCTTCAATAGCCAAAATCAAAGAAACAATTATTTCATAAACATCATTAAAATTTAACTTGCAATGCGGCAAATATTCCTTTAGAACACCCACCGCTTCTTCCTCCAAAGACTCAACTATTTCAGCGATTGACTCATTAATTTTCTGCACACACTCGATCGGAATATTGGCTCCCCTCATCCCTTTTTGAACTTTACCAAACCTAGAAAAAAATCCGTCCCCTCTTATAAACTTCTCAAAATAATCAAAAATTTCCGAAATAACCTCTTCAAAACTCTTTCCAGACCCAATTACTTTCCTTATCTTTTCGATAATCTCCTTATGAGCATCCACAAAAATCTCAATAAAAAGGTCGGCCTTGGAATCAAAATACAGGTATAACGTACCCTTTGCGACACCACAAGCATCCGCAACCTCTTCCACAGTAACAGGATGATATCCTTTCTCCGCAAAAAGAGCTTTTGCTTTTTCCATTATTTGCTTCCTTCTTACTGACTGGTCAGTCATAACGTCGATTAATATACATAGGTTTTTTTATTTGTCAAGGGGCAAATCAAAAAATTAACAACAAAATCATACATTCTTAACCTCATCTTAATATTTCTCATCATGCTTCAAAATTCCACCATAGGAGACTGCTGGAAAAAGCGCCTTCCCTTAGCTCCGAATCACCTATTAATTTTCTGGCTTGTTCTAAGGTAAAAGCATTATTTATTTCTTTTTCGAATACTTTTAACCACGAATATCTTAAATCCTTTATAAAGAGATACCCGTGCGGCTTTAAAATCCGTTCGATTTCATTCAGCATAGAAATAGGGTTGCCAACCCAATGAACCATATTAACGTTAAATACCGTATCAAACGAATCATCCTCAAAACTCATTTTTTCCACATTTTCCCTCTCAAATTTTATTCGGTTCTTAACCGATTCTTCAGAGATAGCATCCCTAGCATAATCCAATAAAGATTTAGATAAATCGATACCAACCACTTCACACCCCGGAATTTCTTTAGCCAGAATCATACACATCTCCCCAAAACCACACCCAACATCTATTATTCTTCCTTTACAAAAACCTCTATTCTTCAATTTTTTTGCATAATAATGACCCAATTTTTCTAAAATTTTCTTATGTTTTCTAATATATAATTCCGCAAAGCTCTTATCGTTAAAATCTTTTCTCATCTCTATTTTTACCTCATCTTAAAATCCTTATAATTTAACTTCTTCCGTATCACGGCAAGAGTAACATATACTTCTGCAGATGCAACCATTATTTCGATGAGCGGTTAAATCTTCTCGATAAACGGAGAATATCAATACCCATGACTCCATACTTATTTTTGACATAATTATAGCCAATTCCCCTAAAATTTCCTTGTGCTTTTTAATATAAAACTCCGCAAATCTTTTGTCGTTAAAATCTTTTCTCAAATCCAAAATCAACCCCTTATTTACTACGCCAAAAATCTACAACTTCTTTTGACAATCTTTACAATAGCCTTTAATTCCAAATCTAAACTCCGTAGACTTAAAACTATATTTGCCACATGCTTTTTTCTTTATCTTCTCTAATTCTTTATTTTCAAACTCTATTATCTTACCGCATTCTATACATATCATATGTCCATGCGATTTATGACCGTAAATATGCTCATAACACACTCTCTCTCCACATCTCAATGCCTCCTGAACGAGACCGCTTTCCACAAGCAAAGGTAAAGTCCGATAAATAGTAGCCCTCGAAATATTCTCCCCCCTCTCACGGAAAACTTGGAAAAGTGCCTCCGCGTCAAAATGATCATGCCTGGAGAAAACCTCCTTTAATATTAGCTCTCTTTCGGAAGTAAGCTTTAAACTCTTACTAACCAAATACTTTTTAAATATCTCTTTTTCCTTTTTCATAATTGCGATTGAATCTCATTCTCAATTATACACAAAAATATAATTTTGTCAAGGGGTAAAAAAAACATTGACATATAAACTACGAAAACTTATACTCTACCTATGCCTCAATTAAGAATAAGGGTAAAACCCTCTTCAAATAAAAACAAAATCGTAAAAATGGAAGACGGCGTTTTCAAAATCTGGGTAAAAAGTGCGCCGGAAAAGGGTAAAGCCAATAAAGAACTCCTCAAATACTTAAAGAAAATCACAGGAATACATGTAAAAATTGCTTCGGGACTAACTTCTAAAAACAAAACAATCGAATTTGAGATTGAAGAGAAAGAATTTATAGCAAAACTGGAAAAACAACTATAAACTTACAAAAAATTAAACCGCAGAGCACACAGAGAAACAACAAACACACAGAGAGCACAGAGATAAAAAACTATATTTTTGTCTGTTTAAAACCCTACCCTTATCCCTAAATTAATCTCACACAAAGGCATAAAGACACCAAGATAATAGACGCAAATAAACGCAGATTTATTTATTAGTCCAAAGTCCAACATCCAAAGTCAAAACTAAATCCCAACCCCGAAATCCCAATTTACCAATTAACAAATCAACTAATTTCCTGATCAACTAATAATAAGAGGTCGGATCTTCTACTCCTGCTTCCTCAAATCCTTTTTTCCTCAAAAGACAACTATCACAACTCCCGCAGGCACGCCCCTTATCATCCGGGTCATAGCAACTGTGGGTCATACTATAATCGACACCTAATTTTAATCCTTTTTTTATTATCTCTGCCTTCGTAAGTGAAATAAGCGGAGTATGGATGTTGATTCTACCACCCTCTACCCCACTTTTTGTTCCAAGTCTTACAGCTTTTTCAAAAGCTTTTATAAATTCATCTCTGCAATCAGGATAACCGGAATAATCGATCTGGTTAACTCCTATAAATAAATCTGTCGAGCTCAAAACTTCAGCCCAACCGATAGCAAGACTTAAAAAAATAATATTACGAGCGGGAACGTAAGTAACGGGAATTTCTTTTCCTATATCTTCGACTTCTCCCCTCTTCGGAACCGGGATATCATCAGTCAAAGCAGAACCGCCGAAAGAAGTTAGGTCTATATCCATAATTAAGTGCCTCTTTACACCCATATCAATGGCAATTTTCTTCGCCGCCTCAATCTCAAAATAATGCCGCTGACCGTAACGAAAACTGATCGCGTATACTTCATATCCTGAATCTTTTGCAATCGCAAGAGTAGTCGCGGAATCTATTCCGCCGCTCAACAAGACAACTGCTTTTTTTCCCAACTTACCTCCCCCTTTTTTCTTCAGGCCACAGAATTTTATGTACTTGAAGTTGAAAACGAACTTTCAAATTATCTTTTAAAATCCATTCCGCCAGCGTAGCCGGATCCAATTTTTCTTTAACAGGAGATAACAGAACGTTAGCTTTATAAGTCAGGTTTCTCTCGGTTATTATTCCCTTTGCCCAATCATAATCTGATTTTTCAGCGATTACAAACTTAACTTCATCTTTTTTATCGAGCCTTTTTATATTTTCCCAATCGATTTTGTCCACTTCTCCACTCGAAGGACATTTTATATCCATAATCATCGTAGCTTTATCGGATATAACACTGACATCTTTAGTCCCGTTGGTTTCGACAAGAACGTTAAAGCCTTCATCGATTAGAGAATCCACCAGAAATGGAGTATCATCCTGCAAAAGAGGTTCTCCTCCGGTAATTTCAACGTAACGACATTTAAATTTTTTGACTTGTTTTAAAATCTGTTCGACCGTGAGTTCTTCTCCTTCTTCGTAGGCATATTTTGTATCACAATAAGAACATCTGAGATTACAGCCGGTTAGCCTTACAAATACAAAAGGAATTCCCAAAAAAGAAGATTCACCCTGAATAGAATAAAAGATTTCATTAACTTTAAGCAAATCATCTCTCCGAATACTTAACTCCGTAATTCGGAGATTCTAAAACTGTCACTTCAACAATCTTAATATCGTCAGATAAAATTTTTCCCACATTCAGGTAAATATACTTAGCAAGATTCTCCGCGGTAGGATTTTCCTTGATAAATGGTTTTCTCTGATTAATGCAGCGGTGATCGAATTCGCTTACAACAGAATCCAATTTCCTCTTTAAGTCCTTAAAATCGATAGTCATACCTAATTTATCAAGCTTATCCGTTTCCACTTCAGCCCGTACCGTCCAGGTGTGACCATGAAGCTCTCCGCACGCACCCTTATACCCTTTTAACTGGTGCGCAGCCGAAAAACTCGTTTCTACAAATGTTTTATACACTGGCTTTTCTTTTCCCATTTTTAAACCTCGAATTAGTATAAAAACCACCCGTAGGTTTGTCAAGCACCCTGTTTAACCACAGAGAACACAGAGAAATAAACAAATCACGGAGAACACAGAGAAAAAATTTATTGTTGTTAAAAACCCATCCCACAACCAAACTTTTTACATGTAGGGCATGTAGAGACTTGTAGTTTTTGTTTTTTCTATTTAACTATTTTCCAATTTAACCATTTAGCTTAGATTTGTAAAATCTACGTAAGGGGTAACAAAAACTCTTGACAAGATAAAAAAAATTCCTATCATTATTACACAATTAGAAAGAATTATTCAGTTTTGCTTATTAGAAAGTCCAATTATTATTTACTATTAGACAAGGAGTAAAAAAATGAACAAAAGAATATTTATATTGTCACTTTTTATCCTGGTCATAAATATCGATCCGGTTTTTGCCAGAGAGTATGAAAAAATTAAAATAACAGATTTCCGAGTCGAATTACCTCCTAAAATTGACCATAAATCCAGGCAAATAAAAAATCTTTCCTCGCGTTTAGACAGACTTTATAAACTTCACGCCGAGAAGGGAGAATATATACAATTTGCCAAACAATGCGACCTGCAACTTGTCGAAGATCGAGTAGTTGTAACTATTTTAACCAGACCGGGTGTCACTACGGCAGATATCGATGAAAATAATTTAAAAGCTTTTGGTTCACGGATTCAAGCAAAAGCAAAACACTCCATGAGAGTTGAAATACCAATAAGCGAACTTGAAAATGTATCAACCGCAATTAAAGAGCTCGCAGAAATCATACCCCCTATGAAACCAAAAGAACACGCGGTAACCAGTGAAGGTGTTGCTCTTATGAACGCCGACGAATGGCATTCAGTCGGGGATTCGGGTTCAGGCGTTAAAGTTGCTGTTATCGACGGCGGATTTATGTCCTTAACCGATGCACAAACCAATGGCGACATACCAGAATCTTATGTAAGCCATTACTTTTCCGGAAGCGGACTTGAAACCGGAACGCCTCATGGAACAGCAGTTACTGAAGCTATCTTTGATTTAGTCCCTCAAGCATATTTTTACTTATATAAGATAGCAGATGAAACCGATTTTGAAAACGCAGTAGACTCCTGTGACAGCAATGGTGTGGATATTATCAACCATTCCATGGGGTGGTTTAATGCAGGAGGTTATTACGATGGAACAGGTTTTATATGTAGTATCGTTGATACTGCAATAGACCATGGGATATTATGGGTCAACTCTGCGGGTAATTCAGCCGAAGACCATTACAGAGCAACATTCTCAGACGATGGATATGGTTATCATGATTTTAGCGGAACAGGAGCCAATGTAAACCCAATCGGTCCTGACCCCACTCACGTGTGGAATCATAACGCTGGGGAATATATTATAATTACCTTAAATTGGGATGTGTATCCATATACAGATCAGGATTATGATCTTCACCTGTATAGATATACCGGTTCAAACTGGGTACTTGCCGCCAGTTCGACAGACAGACAAACCGGATCTTCCCGCCCGGAAGAAACAATAGTTTTTCAAAACAATATTCCAGATGGAAATTATGGTATCGTGGTAGAAGAGTATTCGTGCACCACCAACGTAGATTTCACTCTATTTGACCTGGATAGAAGCCTTGGTTATCGCACAAACTCAAGCAGTCTAACTGACCCCGGAACAATTACGGATGTGGTAACCGTTGGAGCCATTAGTCAAAACAATTATACTTCCGGACCCCAGGAATACTTTAGTTCTCAGGGACCCACAAACGATGGCAGAACCAAACCGGATGTTGCAGCTCCCGACAGTTGCAATAGTTATGCTTATGGATATTGGAAAGGAACATCACTATCATCCCCGCATACTGCCGGAGTCTGCGCTCTTATTAAATCACGATTCCCCGGATATAATAACAGTGAAATCCGGAACTATTTATATACGAATTGTACGGTCGATCTGGGAACCTCCGGACAAGATAATATTTACGGCTGGGGGAAAGTCGAAATGCCCGACATTGCCTTAACAGTAACCTCTCCCAACGGCGGAGAAGATTTTCAGGTAGATAGTATTCACAATGTCACCTGGATTTCGAGCGGAACAAGCGGTGATGTCAGAATCGAATATTCGACTGATATTGGTACGAGCTGGTCCGACGTAATTGCCGAGATACCCGATACCGGGGCTTTTGCCTGGACAATTCCCGACACGCCTTCGGATAGCTGTCTTTTGCGCATTGCCGATACAAACGGAAGCCTGGCTGATACCAGTGATGCTATATTTAAAATCTCACCTATTCCGTTTATAACTGTAACCTCTCCCAACGGCGGAGAAGATTTTCAGGTAGACAGTGTTCATAACGCTACCTGGACTTCGAGCGGTACAAG
>Ga0307437_1001835_pt1 | contig 13688 bp, 6 predicted proteins | sample SalMarWE160390MG_FD_202146 | JGI IMG/M metagenome (GOLD analysis project Ga0307437, IMG submission 202146) | Salt marsh sediment microbial communities from the Plum Island Ecosystem LTER, Massachusetts, United States - WE1603-90 | ecosystem: Environmental > Aquatic > Marine > Intertidal zone >...
TCCAGTCACGCGGATAAGTCAGCGTCTTCTCCACCTCTGAATATCTGAGGATGCTGTTGTCATAGAATACAGGCATCGATTGGTTGCCTCCGTGAACGATAGTTTCCTCAGTGTAAGAAGGAGAGTTTTCATCGCCCACGGCTGAGCCGGTCCCATTACCGGGAGAGTAGGGTTCAACACCCGGCGTGCCATAGCCAAGCCCATCATGCCAGGCGAACCATATCTGGTTCTCGCCGGCATCGTAGTCCTCAAAATCATCCACGATAAGGAAGTTGGCTGTCGTAAAGCTCCAGACAGGACCTGTCCACGGACTATCGGGGTTGACGTCATTGACCTCGTCAATGCGCCAATAGTAAGTCGCATCCCACTCAAGCTTTCCGGGGTCATAGCTCTCAGAACCAAGGTTCCGGCTGCCTTTGTATTCAGGTGAGCCGGTATCGGCATTGCGTACGACCTCTTTATCTTTGCCGAAGTACACCTCATGCGAAGCGGCTTGGACTCCTGGCGACCAAGTAAGAATCTGTGTCTGCTTTACATCCACAGCGCCATTAGAAGGCCTCAGGCTCACAACAGCGCCCTCAGTAGTAAAGCTCCAGACGTCGCCTTTATGTGTTTCGATGACATCAAACTCATCGACCCGCCAGTAATAAATCTTACCCAATTTAAGTGTGCCGGGTGTATAGCTTGCAACTCCCTGAGGAAGTCCACCGGCGGCGTTGTTGACATCGTCAAAATTATCACCGAAGTACACGGTGTGCAATTTCGAACCGAAACCTCCCGTCCAGCTAAGTCTCACACCCGGGTCCACTATCTCGGCAGCATCAGCCGGGTCGGGTGCATAAGCGGTCTTGGGTGGGATTGAAAAGCTCCAGACATTACCTTTCCAGGGACTGTTCGGATCCAGATCATTGACCTCATCGATTCGCCAGTAGTAAGTTGTGCCTGGAACAAGACCGTCCGGAAAGGCAAATCCGGGGAAGCCGGCAACAATAAATGTTACGACCTGGTTGCCCTGGAACGTGCTCTCGACACCGTCATTAACGTCGTCAAAATTGTCGCCCAAGTAAACATCGTGGGAAACCGCAAAACCTCCCGGCGCCCAGCTAAGATTCACCCAGGTATCGGCATGTATGGTACCATCTTTCGGGATGGGGCCCAAGGCATACGGATAACCTTTACTACCTTCCATAACACCCAGAATTTCAAGCTCCGTGAGCGCATGGTTGTAGATACGAAGGTCATCTAACATACCATCGAAAAAACGACCAGTTTCTTCAGAGTTCTCCCCTATGGTTAAAGGGTGATCTCTGGTCTCTATTGTGCCTTCATAGGCCAGAGTAATTTCGAGCTGGCCGTCAAGGTAGAACTTGAGCTCATGTCCATCGTATGTTCCAGCCATATGGTGCCATTCACCGTTGAGTGATTCAAGATTGGTGGTATATTGAGTCGAGTGCCAATCACCGTCATAGACAAAGAACTCTAAGTAATTACCGGTTTGGTGTTTTATCGCGTACGTGTGGTCGCCTTTACCCATCCACATATTATTTTGACTATTAGCCATATCATTTGCATTTACCCACACGGTAAGCGTAACCTGTTCAGTAATGTCAAAGATCGGGTCATTGCCGCAATCAATGTAATCACCGTTTCCATTAAATTCCAGGGCGCCTCCTATTTTTCCAGCCACCCACTGTGGGTCACCCTGAAGAGTTCCGTCGAGCCCATTGCCGCTTATATCATATGCTGTGGTCCCGGAGCCCTCATCTAACGGCCAGTGAGCCACGAGCTCGGCTGAAGCATTGCTCGCTATGCTCAGCGCCAAAACAAAAGAAACCAAATAAATCAGTTTTTTAGACATAATAATCCTCCTTCAAAAAATACAAATAGGTTGTTAATTGAAATGTAAAATATCTACACTGCGAGGTGCCTGTACTTGCGTTGCCCCCTTTGCTGTCTGCGACAGCAGACAAGGGGGAGCGAGCACAAGGTTTGCACTATGACTGCGTACCTCACATAATAACTCCTCCTTCCTCGATAGACTAAATACATCCCACACATCATAAGACCTGAATAAGTGAATAATCACCCATTCGATCTTATAACTTCGCTCAGGACAAGCTCCTTCGACGAGTTCAGGAGAAGGCCTGAATTTGTATAAGCCTCATTAGTTTTATTTATACCAAACTATGGGCTTTCACGTCAAGAAAAAAACATTATTTTTGGTATGAGAAGGGCAGAACGTATCCCTAATAAGGACATTATGCATACCTATTCAACACCCTGAAATAAACTCGGCAATTCGTTCTTCGCAGAACAATGCACTCTCCCCCGGCTGGGCGCCTCGGCGACTGCAAAATATTCAATATCCAATGAAAAAGGGGCCTATACCGAAATGGTATAGGTCCCTAAATGGTCCAAATCTTTAGTTGCTCACCAAGCCACCCTGGCTGGGCGCCGCGGCGACTGCTGGTCTGTCACAACAGCATAGTCCTTGAAATTGACCGTGCCGTTCTGATTCAGGTCTTCTTCAATCGAGAATACCAATGCCAGGAGCAACCGTCTCACTCAGTCGAGACTTCAAGGCGTACGTTATCCAAACCGATCCATGAATCGCCAGAGCTTACATTGGTAAACTCAATACCAATTTGGTGGCCGACTGATTCCGGAACATCGTTTGCTGCAAACGACAGTGAATACTCCTGCATGTCGTCCGTTAGAGTAACTTCATTGCTCGCAACCGGAACTCTGGTGCCGTTGTCATTATAATAGAGGGTCATCTGTACATTTGTAGCGGCCCAGGTAATCCTGGCATCCACTTTCATTTCAAAAACGTCACCTTCGGCAATCGTATGGTCCGTCAACTGCCAAGCCGAAGGGTCACCACTCATTAAATAAGCGGTCCAATCACCATCCGTGGGTGTGAATCCCGTCTCTACTCCCGAGTCAACCGGCGGCGCATCGGTGTTCCAACCTGGGACGTTGTCAAAGCCTGCCTGCTTTTCTGTTCCGGGCAGTTCAAAGCTGAAGTTTTCAACCGCCACCGGTTCTGGTGGCGGCGGAGGATACAGCCGAATATCATCGAAGTACATTGTACCTGAACCGCCAGCCAATGGATTGTTCTTATTACCAAGACCAATAGAAATCGTGTTGACATTAGCCAATTTCACACCCTGGTCAGCAAAAGCCTGCAGGTCAATATTCCATTGTGTCCAGGTAGTTATCTGCGCTGCATCAGGATTGTCATTAGTGACCACAGCGCTATCGTTGAGAGCAACATACAAAGTCTCGGCAGCGTTAGCTGAATCGCCTATGAACCAAATCGTCAATGTGCTGACACCATTCTCAGTCCAGTCACGCGGATAAGTCAGCGTCAAAGTTGCCTCAGAGTACCCAACACTGTTGTCGTAGAAATACGGTATTGACTGGACGCCGCTGTGAACAATAGTTTGCTCTGCATAAGGAGGAAGCTCATTACCAACAAGAGCTCCATTTGTCGGGATTTCATAACCATCCAGCCACGCTTCAAATATCCTGTTGCTCTCGGGGTCAGGGGGGTCAATGTCGTTGTAAGACTCAAAATCGTCCACAACAAGGAAGTTGGCGGTCGTAAAGCTCCAAAGACTGCCAATCCACGGGCTGTCGGGATTGACGTTATTGACCTCGTCAATACGCCAATAATAGGTGGCATCCCATTCGAGTTTTCCGGGTTCATAGCTCTCGTCACCAAGTGTCTTTGTGCCTTTATACTCGGGCGAAGCTTCGGTGGCATTCTTCACAGCTTCTTCATCCGTGCCGAAGTACACCTCGTGTGAAACGGCGTAATCTCCCGCTTTCCACTTAAGGATAGGTGTGTGCTTTACACCCGTAGCGCCATTACGTGGATTCGAGCTGCCGGCCTTTATAGGCAGCGCCAATGCAGCCTGCGGAATGAGCTGCTTTGGAGTGGATGGGCTTTCCCAGCGCAGCTCTGCTATCGCATTACCCGTGTTCTCAAAATACTCCATTACAATGCTGTAGGTATTCCCAGCGATAAGGTCAATCGTTCCACTGTGTTCGATTGGGTATAATGGAACCGATTCCCAGGAATCAACAAGCTGTTTACCGCCTACCCATAGTCGTACACCATCATCGGTCTTGGGGTAGAAGGTGTAGGTCTCAGTATATCCAGCCTCTACTTCACCAGTCCATCTGGCTGAGAAGTCATCATCGCCGACCGCTGGATCCGGCCCTCCGGGGTCGCCCCAATTATAGTTAATTTGAGGGTCTGTACGGGTCAGAATGAAAGTCCTAAGGTCCGTACCTTCGTAGTAATCTGCTCGTAGACCTCCACCAGCTTTTGCAGTCTTAAAGCTCCAGACGTTGCCTGTATGTGTAACGAAGCCGTCAAACTCATCGACCCGCCAATAATAAGTCTTCTCTCGCTCAAGAGTGCCGGGAGTATAGGTTGCAACTCCTATTTGATCTCCTTCGGTAGCACTGCTCACACTATCAAAATCATCACCGAAGTACACGGTGTGTATTTTCGCACCATGACCTGCTGTCCAGCTAAGAGTTGCATGCGGGTCCACAAATTTGGAGTCGTTAGGCGGGTTGGGTTCATAGGCCGATTTGGTGGGAACTAAAAAACTCCACACATCACCTGTATATATCGTACCATCGGCACTAACTTCATCGATCCTCCAGTAATACGTCGTGCCTGGTACAAGACCCTCCGGATAGGGAAAACCGGGAAAGCCAAGAGTATATTCCATTAAAGTCTGGTTGCCCTGGAACGTATCGCCAGTTCCAGCCTCCACATCAGCAAAACTTTCACCGAAGTACACATCGTGCGAGACAGCAGAGGGTGCCGCCAGCCAGCTAAGAGATGCCCATGTATCCGCATGGATAGCACCGTCAGCAGGGTTGGGATTAGCTGCCTTGTTACTCGCCTCGAGTGCAGCAACTGCCCACACACTCGGATCCTGCCAACCATTTCCATCCGTTGAATACCAGGAAACCTGTGAGTCTCGATTACCACCGTCGTCATCATCGTTAATCCATACATCGAAACCAATCAGTTGGCCAGGCGTTGCCGGCTCACCCATTATGCTCATCCACGGCAGCTTGATTTCAAGAAGATAACCGTCGTCGGTCGTAGCTACAGCGTATTCAACACCCACTAAGCTGGGAGCTCCGTGGTGGATTGCACTGGGTTCTTCCAAGACTTCGTTATTCCACCAACAGGTATACTGGTGGTCATTTTCGTCCACTGAAGAGCCTTTGCTATTATCACCGTCGACATAGACTTCGACACTGTCATCGTTCCATTTATTGGTGCCCCCTCCCGAGTCGTTAGTCAGAGTATCATCTTTCACCACGGCCAGGACGTACAGATATTCCCAGTTCCAGAGGGCCCGCCAGGTGCCGGAGCAATCTGCAGGCGAACTGGGGGCGGTTCCTACTTGACTGGTGCCTATCGTCTGTTCTGTCGAAAAAAACCATACCTCATCGATTCTGCCATCGAGCACCGGCATGACCCCCGGGCTGGGGATGACCACGTCTTGAGCCGGGACCCCGCTAACCAAACTCAGCACAAAAACAAGAGAAAATACACAAATCAATTTTTTGCACATAATAATCCTCCTTCACAAAAAGTTAAAATAACCGTGCTCTGGCCACGCACCAAAACATTCGTTCCCGCAGAGGCGGGATATGAACGGCTAATTGAAGTGTTAAATATCTACACTGCGAAGCACCTGTACTCGCGTTACTCCCTTTGCTGTCTGCAACACCTGTGCCTGCGCAACCGCAGGTGCAGGCAGCGGACAAGGGGGTGCGAGCACAAAGTTTCTACTACAACTCCATACCTCACGTAATACCTCCTCCTTTCTCGAAAGACTAACAAACACTCCAAACGTCAGAGTATCATAATCCATAGATACCTACCTGCACTCGTACAAAGCTCACTAAATCTATTTATACCAAAGTAGCGGCTTTGACGTCAAGGAAAATCTCACGAATTGTCCCTGCTTTTTTAACAATTTCAAAGAAAATCGTCAATCTCCGCTGGCTGGGCGTCGCGTCGACTGCAAAATAATCATTTAAAAGGGGCCTATACGGAATCACTCAGTACAGGCCCCGAATTGACACAAATCTGCAATATCAACCCCGTCCCGTTTTCAATGGGCGGGGTCAACCGCACCCCCATATCTTGCTTCGCAAGAAGCAATGGGGTCAAGCCAAATCTCGGCTTACGGTGCCGGCTCCGGCGGCGGAGGATATAGACGAATATCGTCAAAGTACATCGTACCTGAACCACCAGCCAACGGATTGTCCCTGTTACCAAGACCAAGGGCAATCGTATTGACATTGGCAAGGTTCACGCCGAACGCCTGCAGGTCAACATTCCATTGGGTCCACTCATTAATCAGCGCTGCGTCCGGATTATCGTGATAGACCACAGCATTGCCGTTGAGAGCAACATACAACGGCTCAGGGTCATTAACGGCCATTGCTGCACCAATGGCCTCATGGGTCCAAACCATCGGACTAACCGAACCGGTAGTCTGGACATTTGAGAATTCAGCCACACATGTTGCGTCAACGTTATGGCTTGTCAATGCCAGACCTATATAAACATTTGGACTCATCGAGATTAGCGGAGACTCAGCACCTTCCACCGGCACCCATGTAACGCCGTTCGCCGAGTGGGAGGCCGTAAACCGGCCCGTCGCGTCGCGTTCTAATTTCACCCAATGCGGGGCGTTAATGCCACCCTGGTTCCAGTTGACACTGGGACCGCCGGTAGTGGGTCGATTCTGGGAGGCAACTCCATTACTGGGCGTAATACACACAAATGCGTGTTTTGAGCCTGGGTCGAGCGACTCTCGAATCATCACGCCGGCCTTGGCCCATCCGTTCGTGTTCTCTACGCTTAGCACCTGCGCCGAAATCGTCCCGGCACCGGACAACTGTTTGAAGACGTAGCGGAACTCGTCAGCCGTGTCCCAAACATCTGTGCCTGCGCCACTCATCGTGTAGGTTCCAGCCGGGTCCTCAATCAAACCTGCGGGATTGCCTCTGAACCAAATCGATAATGTGTTAACACCGTTCTCGGTCCAGTCACGCGGGTAAGTCAATGTCAAAGTCGCCTCAGAGTACCCAACACTGTTGTCGTAGAATACAGGCATCGACTGGCTGCCGCTGTGAACGATAGTTTGCTCTGCAAAAGGAGGAGTGTCATAACCAACTAAAGAACCGTTTGTCGGGTTGTCATATCCGTCTATCCACACGTTAAATATCCTGTTGCTTTCGGGGTCGGCGGGGTCAAGGTCATTGTAGGACTCAAAATCGTCCACGACAAGGTAGTTGGCGGTCGTGAAGCTCCATAGGCTGCCTATCCACGGACTGTCGGGATTGGCATTATTGACCTCGTCAATACGCCAATAGTAAGTTGTATCCCACAGGAGTTTTACGGGTTCAAAGGTCTCAGAACCAAGGTCAGTGGTGCCTTTGTACTCTGGTGAACCTGTATCGGCATTTTTCACGGCATCTTCATCGGTGCCGAAATAGACCTGATGCGAAGCAGCATAGACTCCCGGCGACCAGGTAAGAATTGCTATCTGCTTTACATCCACAGCACCGTTAGAAGGGTCCGGATTCCCGACTGCACCCTGAGTAGTAAAGCTCCAGACGTGGCCTTTATAGGTGGCGATGGCATCAAACTCATCGACCCGCCAGTAGTAGGTCTTTGCAAATTTAAGTGTGCCGGGGTCATAAGTTGTAGCTCCCTGCGGCAGACCTCCGGTGGCATTATTTACATCATCAAAATTATCGCCAAAGTAAACTGTGTGTAATTTAGCATTAAAACCTCCCGTCCAGCTAAGGGTCACATCCGTATCTACAAACTCGGCAGCATCAGCCGGGTCTGGTGCATAGGCAGTCTTGGGTGGAACCGTAAAGCTCCAGACATTACCTTTCCAGGGACTATTCGGCTCGGTATCGTTGACCTCATCGATTCGCCAGTAGTACGTCGTGCCCGGAGCGAGACCATCCGGATAAGGGAAACCGGGAAAGCCAGCAACAAAAAACGTGTTGGGCTGGTTGCCCTGGAAGGTGCCCTCGGCGCCGTCGTTCACATCGTCGAAGTTTTCTGCTAAGTACACATCGTGTGAGACGGCAAAACCTCCCGGCTTCCAGCTAAGGTTCACCCATGTATCGGTATGCGTAGTGCCATCAACCGGCTCGGGTCCCCAGGCATACGGCCATATCTCACCTTTCATAGCGCCCAGAACCTCAACCTCTGTGAGGACATGGTCGTAAATGCGGATGTCATCCATCAGGCCGTGATAGTTCCGACCGGCATTGTTCCAGGAACCGAAGTTAAGGGGGCCCAAAAAGTCTCCCCCGCTTCCGCCCGTTCCTTCGGCTTCCAACACGCCATTAAGGTAGAGCTGTGAAGCACTGCCCCCCTCATCAGTAACCGTCACCACAGCATGGTACCATTCGTTTTCCTGTAAAACAGTAGTTGAAGTTACATCCGGTCCGCTGTTGAAATCAGCGTTTAATAGACTGGTAGTCTCCCGTAAATGGAGGTGCATAGCACCAGTAGCCCAGGCGTCGGTATGCATCACTGCGTAGTAGTCTTGGTCTGCGGACGTATACGGTATGTCCCGGGGTCTAAGCCATAGGGCTAACGACCAGGTCCCTTCCACCACCCGGTCATCCATATCAATGTAGGTGGATGAGCCGTCAAAGTCCAGGGCAAGGCCTATCTGGCCATCCACCCAGTTGGCCGTACCACCGATGGTGCCATCGTGTCCGTTACCGGACAAGTCCATTGCGACTGTGCCAGAACCCTCATCAAGGGGCCAGTGCGCCACCAGACCTGCTGAGGCATTGCCTGCAATGACCGGCACCAAAACAAAAGAGACTAAATATATCAATTTCCTGCACATAATAGTCCTCCTTCAAAAAGAGTTAAAATGATTATGAATTATGCTTTGGCCACACACCAAAACACCCGTTGTCTTCGACAAGCATCTATGAGCATTGTCGAATTTCGATTGCCAATTGACGATTTGAAACGGAGAAATAGAAATCGTAAATTGAAGATTTTACGGCTTGAACCTACCTCCTTCCTTTTTTACAAAAAATTATAGAAGTTCTGCCTACCGAAAGGCTAAGAATCCATAAAAACCACCTCTTATGGCATAAACCTTTCCAAATATACTTATAACAAATTAGGTGTCTTGCCGTCAAGGAAAAAACTCGAGTTTTGCATACCTTTTTAAGAGCCTCAAATCTAATTTTTTTCCCAAGAAAGCTAAGGTACCTTGAATAAGTTTTTCGACAATAACTTTGATTGAGTCTTCACTTCAGAGCTTTTCATTCCTGGATTCCCGCTCCTTCGACTCTGCTCAGGACAGGTTTCGCGGGAATGATAGGGAAATGATTGTCTAAAACCTTTCTAATAGCAGCTTAGCACTGGGCAAATTAATATTACTTGTTATCACTTTTTTTCAAAGACTCGCTTAGCTGTTTGTAGATATCGGGTCTTTTGTTGAATTCCTGCACGAGCTTTTGGTATCCGGCGGCGCGAGCGAGCTTTAGGGCCTTTTCTTCGAACGAAACCGCTTCTTGGAACCGGCGAGCTTCGGCAAAGTGTGTTGCCAGGAGGTGGTGCAACAGAGGCGATGTATCAACGTCCGGCTTAAGAGAAACAGCTTTGGAGTAATGCCGAATGGCCTGGTCGGTCTGTCCCTGTTGAGCGAGTGCCAAGGCAAGTTTGTAGTGGGCCTGGGCGTCATCGGGTTTAAGCCGGACAACCTGCGATAAATGCCTGATAGCCGCATCGAATTTTCCCTGTCGAAACATGACCTGGCTGATGTTGTAGTGTGCGTCGGCGTAGTTGGGGTCAAGACGGACGGCCTCCGACAAATGGAGCGCAGCCTCCTTGAGCATTCCTCCGGCAAACATGATGGAGCCCAGGTAGCCCCGTGCTTTGGCGTGGTCTGGTTTAAGCCTCAGAACCGCTGAGAAATGCCTGATTGCCTCATCAGACTTACCCTGGCGAGCCATTGCCTGGCCGAGGCTAAAGTGTGCATCGACGTAGCGTGGTTCAAGGCTTATCGCCTCCGAGAAATGCCTGATTGCCTCATCAAGCTTTTCCTGACGAGCCAATGCCACGCCGAGAGTGGAGTGCACTGTCGCATTCTTCGGGTTCAGCTCCAGCGCCTTTCTGCATTGCCGCTCTGCGCCGGCAAAATCATCGGCTTTAAGGAATTCGTCTGCAGCTCTCAGATAAGAGATATCATCAATAAATTGTTCGCGGATTCTTTTAATCGCTGTGGGTTTGATATTGACAAACTCCGGTATGTTGGCAGCCCGGTCCGGTGCGGTAAAATGTTCTAATAGGACAGGGGGTGTGCTGCGTCCCTGCTCGTCGATGTGGGTGAGGAAAAGCTGGGTATAAGCCGAATTTGCTTTCGAGGAAAACACCAGCCACTTGCCGTTCGGAGAGAAGCTATGCCAAGAGTTCATCCGGGTTGTGTTGCACCGCAGTCTTCCGGCCTGGCCGCCTTCGGCTGGTATGATATAAAGCTCGCTATCGGGCTGAAGGAGCATGTAACTTTTGGCTTTGCAGAAGACAATCCATTTGCCATCGGGTGAGTATTTCGCGAAGAAGTTGCTCATGCCGTTGTTTGAGGCCCCCTCAATTGGCTCAGGCCTGCCGCCTTTCCCGTCGTTGAATGGAACGCGGTACAGGTCGAACAGAAATTGCTTTCCTTCTTCAAGGAATTCCTTGCATTGCTGCGGGCTTAAAAGCACGGTGCGCGGCCCGCTAACGTTCTTGAGCTTATATGCTTCGGTCCTGGCAAAAACGATATATTTTCCATCGGGGCTCCAGGCCGGATTGCTCTGGACATATTGGGTGTCATTTGCGCCAGGTAGTGACTTGTAAGTACGCATTTGCCTGTTATAAACGACCAGGATGCCCTTGATAGGGAAAAATAGCTGAGAGAAGCTCAAATCCTGTTTCGGCACAAAGACAGACTCATCGTTGACAGTGCTGAGGACAAAATTTCCGTCCGGCGAAATCTGCGAGAGCAGGCCGAAGGTCTGTTGGCCATCCTCCTTTCTGTAGTCACTCCAGGTTATGATGTCACTTGGGGCAAGGAGCATTTGTTCGGCGATTTGTGTAATAACGTACGAACCTTTATTGTTGGCATAATCCACATCCATCGCGAGGATTCCGCCGTCCGCTGAAAACGAATGACAGTTTCCACAGACCGGCAGTTTTTCCAGGACAATAGGGGGCTGTTTCTGCGAAGAGATAGCGCCAAAACGCCACCGGATTTGTGAGGGGTCTTTAACGGCATCAATAAAAGGCAGGTTTACTTCCCGGTAAAACAAGGGCGCTGCAACCGGGTCTTTGGATGTTTTGAACGAGATTTGGCCTGCCGAGAGGATTTTTCCCCGGCCCCAGCGATTGACGCCCAGGATGGTAACGACTGCGTGGTTTTCCAGAGAGCGTTTTTTTATGTCCTCCCATTGTGCCGGCTCAGGTTTCCACTGTGTTTCCTGGACGAGGAAATTCATACGTCTATTATCATCCTGGAACTTGATGGTGATTAGCCAGGTGTCAGATGTGGAGTTAGCATCTTCCCAATGAAATGTAGGGGGGACGATTTCCGGTGGAAAAAGCGTCCCGTTAAGCGGGTAACGAATCGTCAAGCTGTCGTATTGGGCATCGTGCTTATAAAGTGCCAATATGTTCTCTATGCGAGGTTCGGGTAAGTAGAGAGCGATTAGTACGACCACGACAACAGCTACTATGCTGATGCCCATAATAAGATATACGGCTTGTTTGCGCATCTATTTTATCACCATTCACAAATCACTATCCGTCTTTGGTCTCTATTCTCCAATTCATTTTAGACGTAAATTCTTCGTAACGCAAGCGATTGCCAGGGCCCTTCGGGCCTCCTAAGAAAATAAACGGTTTTCGTATTGCGAGCTTTGAGATTGCCACAGTCGGCCCCCTGCTTTCCTGCGAAAGCAAGAAGGGGGCCTCCTTCACAATGACATTGTTTGTCCATTTTCTTATGCATACTTCCTGAGAATCAGGTCAGGTGCTCGCAATGATATTTTGCAAAGGGTTTCAACGGAGTATTAGACGTTCCAAATGTTCAAACGCTGAGCAAGTGGAAGTCTTCCGATAAGATATGGTTGGCGCTTTGGGAGATGCGGTAAAATGGAGACGAAGGGAATCGAACCCTCATTCCCGCGATGCGACCGCGGTGTGCTCCCGTTACACTACGTCCCCGGAATCAATTGATTATTGATTATTTTTTATTGATTCATACTACATCCCAATATAACATCGAAAAACTTTTTTCTGAATTAAAATCCGAAGCACGAAACAAAATCAAGTGAGCTAAAGTGCCTAAAGTGAGCTAAAGTTATCATTTTTTAACTTTAGGCAATCTAAACTTTAGTCACTTTTATCTTGTTTCGAATTTCGATATTCAAATTTCGAATTTAACTTAACTGCCATTTCTCATAGCAGACTATCTTTTCTATCGGCTCTCGGCTGGGCTGCTTCGGGCTGTCAGCCGGATAACCAACCGTCATCAGCTCGATTATTGCTATATCGTCAGGAATGCCCAATATTGTTCTGACTTTTTCCGTATAGAACGAGCCAATCCAGCACGTGGCCAACCCTAACTCCGCTGCCTGCAAGGCGATATGCTCAAGTGCTATGGCTATGTCAATAGGTCCGATGGCCTGGCCGCACCGCATCACATAATCGCTGTTGCTGCATGCGACTATGATAACACCTGCCTTCTCGAAAACCTGCGGCCTGTTAGTGGTCTCGGCAACCTGATGTTTTGTTTCTTTATCGGTAACAACTACAAAACGCCAATCCTGCTCATTCCTGGCAGAAGGCGCCAGCCGAGCCGCCTCGAAAAGAATGTCGAGCTTTTCCTGCTCTATTGGTCTTTCCTGATATGCCCGGCAGGAATATCTTCTACGAATAGTCTCAAGTAATGTCATAAAAACACCTCAAAATTGTATTGCCGTAGCGGCTGGTCATAAAAAATATCTATAGCATAAACAACCATCTGCCGAGAATATAAAATATAAACAATCTTGACGCAAGAGATAAAGATTTGTACTTTTATAAACAAACTTGGGGCGATTAGCTCAGCTGGATAGAGCGCCTGCTTTACACGCAGGAGGTCACAGGTTCAAGCCCTGTATCGCCCACTGACATAAGCGGTTGTCACTCAATCACTTATTGCGACTTCACTTTCACCACTTTGGCAGCGCTCTCGAATTTTGTGGCAGTTTTTGTGGCAGTTTGAGCCTCGTTTGTGGTGGCAACCTTCTCATACAACTCTTCTGGAACCTGTAAATAATGGCGAGATGAAACCTCGATGCCGTGCCCAATCCAGGCAGATACGACGTACTGCGGATATCGTTGAGCCCAGTCAGTTTCCCGGTTTCGTCGCATAACCTTGAAAGCGTCTTTCCATTTCTCAAGTCCGGCTCGCATCCGGATCATCTGGAAGTTCCGCCAAAGACTGTGTTCGGAAATAGGGCAAATCCTCTTTTTACTCTCTTCTGCATTGTCAAAAGCATCAAGAAGTAGTATGTAAAGTTTCGGTTCAATAGGTACCACTCTTTGTCTTCCTGTTTTCTCA
>Ga0307437_1001840_pt1 | contig 13672 bp, 9 predicted proteins | sample SalMarWE160390MG_FD_202146 | JGI IMG/M metagenome (GOLD analysis project Ga0307437, IMG submission 202146) | Salt marsh sediment microbial communities from the Plum Island Ecosystem LTER, Massachusetts, United States - WE1603-90 | ecosystem: Environmental > Aquatic > Marine > Intertidal zone >...
CGCGGCGCGGATACCGCCCGCCAGCCCGATGGGAGCGAGTCAGCGCCCCACGTCGTCGTTGACGACCGCCAGCGCACGATCGAGGAAGCGCGCGGCAAACCAGGCCGCCCCGACGGTGGTGAAGTGCGTCTGGTCGTAGCCGGTCTCCCTGATCTTGATGCCTGAGATCCTGCTCGGGCAGGGGTAGCCGTTGGGGCACAGCAGCGAGTCGACCTCGACCAGGTAGGCCCCCGTCCGGTCGTCCAGCGTGTCGAACCACTCCCGGGTCGCCGCCCGAATCGCCGCGTCCTGGCTCTGTACTTCCAGGCACCGGCCGGCCGAAGCCACTCCCTGGCAGCCGGCGGCCTGCTGGCTGCGCAGGGGCGGCAGAATGACGACAACCCTCGCTCCGATCGCCCGGAAGCGATCCAGGACCATGGTCCACTGGCCGAACAGCTCGTCCTTCCAGGCCTGGCTGCCGGGGGCGAGAAGCAGGCCGGTGGAGTCCTTTCGGGCCAGCCTGGAGTTGATGTCGTGCCACACCACGAGATCCGGCCGGGCGGCGACAAGCTGGTCGTGCAGCGACTCCACGTCGGCACACTTGCCCGGGGGCAGGCTTCCGTTCGGGAAGAAGAGAGGCTCGTAGCCGACCGGACAAGCCCGATGCGCCGCCGAGACCAGCGTCCAGGAGCGCCGGGCCGCCTCCGCCTGCAGCCCCGGCACCGCCGAGACCATGACCGAGTCGCCCACGGCGCCAAGAACGAGACCGGATCCGCCCACGGGTGTGGGCTTGACCGCCGGGACCACTGTGTCGACCGGCTCGAACGGAGGACTCGTCGGGCTCGCCGACGGCTGAAGTGGGGTCTGAGTCTGGATCAGAACCGAAGGCGATCCCGGGTCATCGCCCGGCTGGCCCGGGCCCATCGCCCCGGTCAGGGCTGCGATGACCAGGACCACCGCCAGAACCCCCGCGATGGCCGGAATCGCCCGCCACAGGCGCGTCGGCAGTTCGTCACGCCCCACCATGCCGCCATTGTGCCAGACGGGAATCCAGATGCCACCGCGCCTGGAGCGAGCCCGGCGAGACCGACCCGGGGCTGTGTCAGCTGGCGGCCGGCTCGCCAGTCGGGCCGTTGATGGCGGCCAGCGCCAGATCGAAGATGCGCGGGGCAAACCAGGCGGCCCCGGCCGCGGTGAAGTGGGTCTGATCCGAGCCGGGCAGCCTGACCTGTATCCCCGAGATCGTGGATGGACACGGATAGCCGGCCGGGCAGAGCAATGAGTCCACCTCGACGAGGTAGACGCCGGAGAGGCCGTTGAGAGAGGCGAGCCATTCCTGCGTCGCCTCACGGATGATGGAATCCTGGTTCTGAATCTCCCTGCATCGCGCGGCCGAGGCCACACCCTCGCAACCGGGGGCCTGCTGGCTGCGCAGTGGCGGCAGGATGACAACCACCCTGGCGCCACCGGCCAGGAAGCGGTCCAGGACCATCGTCCATTCGGGGAACAGGTCGTCCTTCCAGGCCTGGCTGCCGGGCAGCAGGAGGTTGCCCAGCGGATCCCGACGGGCCAGGGTGGACTGGAGGTCCTGCCACAGCACCAGGTCGGGCTGGGTGGCTATCAGCTGATCGTGGAGCGACTCGACCGAATCGCATTGCCCCGCCGACGGGGTCCCGTCGTCCAGGTAGAGAAGCTCGTAGCCCACCGGACAGCTACGATGCACGGCCGCGACCAGCGTCCAGCCCCGGTCGGCAGCCTCGGTCTCGAAGCCGGGCATGGCCGAGACCATCACCGAGTCGCCGACGACTCCCACGACGAGGCCAGGGCCGCCGAACGGGGTGGCCTGTGAGCCGGGCGCCGGGGTCCCCGGCTGGAGCGAGCCCGCGGCAGCCGAAGGCGGAGGGGTGCGGACCGCGATAGACGGTGGGGCGTCGCTGCCCCACGCGGGGTCGGTGATGCCGTTCAGCGTGGTCAGCACGATGGCCATCGCCACAACGCCCGACGCCGCCGGCACGACTCTGACCAGGCGGGCGGGCGTCAGCTTGTAGCCCAGCAACAACCCGCGCCGCCGGATCGGAGTCTCGACCACCACGTAGGAGACGGCGGTCGCGGCAAAGGTCACCGCGACGGCGAAAAGGGCGAACTCAGGCGATGTGGTGGGTCCCAGCCGTTGGTTGGTGAAGATGATCACCGGAAAGTGCCAGAGGTACATGCCGTACGAGGCCAGGCCGACCAGGACCATCGGCCGGACCGACAGAAGGCGATCGATCCAGCTGCCTGCCTCCAGGCCGGCGATCAACACGGCCACGGCCAGCGACAGGGCCACTGCCCCGCCGTGATAGTAGAGGTCGTTGTCGTCGGCCAGGCCGACGTAGACGGCGGCGATGCCGAGCAAGGCCAGGGGGGCCAATCGCCGCCCCCAGACGGCCACTCGATCGCGCCACCGGCCGGCGAGGGCGACCGCCAGCAAGCCGCCGGCAAGCAGCTCGAAGATGCGTGAGTCGGTGCCGTAGTAGGCTCGCGAGGGATCGACCGGGTCGAAGACGGCGACCATCCACAGGGCCGAAGCGGTGCCGACAACGAGCGCGACGAGGGCCAGGCTGCGGCGGCCCAGCCGGCTCAGGACCAGCGACACGAGGATCGGCCAGAAGAGGTAGAACTGCTCTTCGATCGCCAGCGACCAGGTGTGACGGTCGGGCGAGACTGAGACGAACTGGGCGAAGTAGGTCTGGCCGGAGGTGATGAAGTGCCAGTTGGCCACGTAGAAGAGCGTGGCCAGGAGGTCGCCCCGGGCTGCCCCGATGGCCAGCGGGTCGCCACCCAGGTTGATAAGGATGGCCATCACCACCAGCAGCACAAGCAGGGCCGGGAGCAGGCGGCGGATGCGCCGGGACCAGAACACCGGCAGATCGATCCTGCCGCGCTCGCGATGCTCCGCCAGCAGCAGCATGGTGATCAGGTAGCCGCTCAGGACGAAGAAGATGTCGACGCCCAGGTACCCACCCGGAAGCCAGTCGCGGTTGAGGTGATAGACCAGGACCCCCAGGACCGCCACGGCGCGCAGCCCGTCCAGGAAGGGGCGATAGCCGCTCGCCAGGCGAGGGGACGCCTTCCGGGGCTCAGCCGGTGGAGCTGCGGGCGAAAGCGCCGGCGGCTGGGATTCGGGGCTGACGGCCGGCGGCTGGGATTCGGGGCTGACGGCGGGCGGCTGGGCCGGGGTCCTCGCCGGCGCTGACGGGGCGACCCGAGCCGCGGCGCGCGGCCGGATCCACCACTCTACTTCGTCCTGCTCGTCGTGCGGCTCAGACAGCGAGCCAGGGTCCGAGGCGAGCCTCTCGTCAGGGCTCACGGCTCCTCTAGCTCGTCCGTCTCTTCTTCGAATGCCTCGTCGCCGGTCACCTCGGCAGGCAGGACGCTCTCGAGATCCTCGATCTCCTCGTCTTCCTCGTCCTCCTCGAGATCCTCCTCGAGCAACTCGTCCTCGCGCAGCAGCGTGCCCTTGGTGTAGGGGCGGAGGTCGGACGAGCGGGCGGCCGTGGGGAAGCTCACCTTGCCGTAGTTGCGCGGATCCTGGAGGATCTCTCGGATCACGATCCGCACGTCGCGGTCACCCAGCGAGGTGACGCCGGCCGAGTAGCGGTTGCCGTCCACGATCAGCTTCAGGAGGCGGGCGGCCACGCGCGGCTCCACGACGCCGATGCGGACGCCGTTGGCCTCGGCATAGAGGCGGTTGCCGTCAGGCACGAGCTCGACCGCGTCGCCGGGATTGACGTGGGCCAGGGTCCGCGGCGCGGCGAGCTCCATCAGCATGGCGAAGCCGGTCTTGCCGGTCTCCTCGACGAAGATCGCCACCGGGGCCTTCCCGGCCCCATCCGCCTCCACCGACTTCTCTCCCGCCTCGCTCATCAGCACCCGCAGGCGCTCGATGTTTCGCTCGGCGATGCGGTTGGTCGGATCCAGCGCCAGGGCGGTCTGGTAATGCTCGCGCGCCTCGGCCAGCTCGCCCATCTCCCATAGAGCCTTGGCCAGGCGATTCTCCGCCTCGGCGTCCGGCTCCATCTCCAGGATCTTGCGGTTGGCTTCGACGGCCTCCGCCCAGCTACCGGCCGAGGCACAGGCGATCGCCTGCTCGGCCAGCTGGCGCTTGACGCGCACGGCGTTTCCGCCAGTGACCTTTTCGCTTTCGGGGAAGGCCAAAGATCAGATTCCTTTCGTCAGTGTGCCGGAGCGACCACGCTTTGTAGCATCGCACACCTGCCCTGTCAACGTCGCGACGGGCCTCACCACTGCCTGGTCAGCAGGCCCAGCACCACCACGGCCAATCCGGCCAGAATCAGGGCGGCGCTCTCCTCGACCAGCCGGACGTTGGAGCGAACAGGTTCGTCCGACTCGCGAAGCGAGGTCGCCAGGTACATCGCCACCAGCAGCAGGGCCGGCCCGAAGAGCCGGGGCAGCCCCAGGACCCAGACCACCGCTCCGGCCGGGACCAGCACCAGGGCGTACCGAACGAAGGCGATGGCCACGCGGCGGCCGGTGTGCGGCCGCACGGTGGCGACGCGGCAGCCGGCCAGCGACCCGGTCGCGATCAACAGCGTCAGGGCCGCCAGCGAGGTCTGGACGTCGGGCTGGTGGCCCCCGCCGGGGATGCTCCCCGGAACGAGGCCGCCCACGGCGGCGAAAGCGCCGAAGGCCAGGCTGAAGGCGCCGAGCCGAACGGCCACGGGGCGGGCGTGAGACCCATCGGACAGGACGGGCTCGGCCTCGACCGAGACGGCCCATGTCACGGCCAGCCAGGTGACCCCGAAGACGCCAGCCAGCCACGGCACCGGCCCCACGAGGCGGGCGATCCCCACTCCGGCGAAGCCCGCCAGGCCGGGCAGGATCAGCCTCTCGGGCCGGGCGCCGTTGCGGCCGCCCTGGCCCTGCAACCGCGCCGAACCGAAGACCGCCAGGAGCACGATCAGGGCCGCGGCTGCCGGCAGATACGGGCCCTCCACGAACCGGCACATGGCCGCCAGCGAAGCCACCGCCAGGCCCAGCTCCGTGGCACCGTTGCGACGCTGCATTGGGGCATGGTACGGGACGGGGCCGGATCCGGGAGGCGGGCCTATCGCCCCAGTCGATCGGGCTTGGCCGCCGCCCACGCCAGCAGCTCGGCTCGGGATCGCGTGTTCACGACCTGGTCTGCCCGCAGCCAGCCCCGGCGGGCCATCGCCGTGCCCCAGCGCAGGTTGTCCAGCTCCTCCGTGCGGTGGGCATCCGAGTCGATAGCGAACAGGCAGCCGGACCCGGCGGCCAGCCGCGCTCGCACGTCGGAGAGATCGAGGCGCTCATCCGAGCCGTTCAGCTCCAGCGCGGTGCCGGTTCGAGCCGCCTCCTCGAAGACGGAGTCCCAGTCGATGTCAAGGTCGTCGCGGGTACCGATGTACCGGCCCGCGGGATGGGCGATGACGTCCACGTGCGGGCTCCGAATGGCCGCCAGCATCCGCGCCGTCAGCTGGTCGCGGGTCTGGCGGCGAGCTACGTGGACAGAGGCGACCACGATGTCGTATCTGGCCAGCAGCTCGTCAGAGTAGTCGAGGCTGCCGTCGGCCCTGATTTCCAGCTCACAGCCGTGCAACAGGCGAAAGCCCTCCGAGGGCGTCTCGGGTGGAGCCGACCCTTCGGCCTCCTCGCGGGCGAACCGCTCGTTGAGCTCGCCGACCACAAGCCGCTGAGCCTCGACCCGCTCGGGCGAGAGCCCGCGGGCGATCCCCAGCCCGACGCTGTGGTCGGTCAGGGCCAGGTACGAATAGCCTCGCCGGCGTGCCGCCTCCGCCATCTGCACGATCGTGTGAATGCCGTCCGACCAATCGGAGTGGCTGTGGCAGTCGCCCCGCAGATCGGCCCGGGCAATGAGTTCCGGCAGCGTGCCGCTTGCGGCCGCCTCCACCTCGCCCCTATCCTCTCGCAGCTCCGGCTCGATGAAGGCCAGCCCCAGGAAGCGATACGCCTCCTCCTCGGTGGCGAAGGTCCGCAGCTCGGCCTGCTCGCCTGCCGCCGGCGCGCCGTCCGCGTCCAGGCGCAGGAAGCCCCTCTCGGACAGGCTCCAGCCCCGCTCGCGGGCCAGCCCGCGCAGGCGGACGTTGTGCTCCTTCGAGCCCGTGAAGTGGATGAGGTAGGTCCCTGCCTCGCCCAGCGGCATGGTCATCAGGTCGACCTGCGGGCCCCCGGCCAGGCGAACGGCCGCCTTGTGCGGCCCCTGGGCGATCACCGTCTCGACCGCCGGCAGCTTCACCAGGCGTTCCACCAGCTCGACCGGCCGGTCCGTCTCGGCCAGCAGGTCGAGGTCGCCGACCGTCTCGCGCCGCCTCCGGAACGATCCCGCCGCGACGATCGAGCGAACGCCCGGCGCGGCCGAAAGCTCGGCCACCAGCGATTCGGCGACCGTCTCCGCCTGTCCCAGGCGCATCCGCTCCTGGCGCGTCTCCAGGGCGGAGATGCCGCTCAGCACCAGCTGCTCGGTGCGGGCCGACATGCCTCTGAGCCGGCGCAGCCGCCCGGCCTCGGCAGCGCGGCGGAGCTCGTCCATGGTCACGATGCCCAGCTCGTCGTGCAACTGGCGGACGGTGCGCGGCCCCACCCCGGGGATGGCCAGGAGCGCCACCAGGCTCGGCGGCACCTCCTCACGCAGCCGCTGGTAGAACTCGAGCCGCCCGGTCCGAGCCAGCTCCTCGATCTTCTTCGCGATCGCCTCCCCCACTCCGGCGATCCGCGGCGGGCGCCGCTCCAGGTAGGCCCGAGATACCTCCACCGGCGAGTGGGCGATCGCGTCGGCAGCTTTGCGGTAGGCGACCGTCTTGTAGACGAGCTCGCCTCTTACCTCGAGCATGTCGGCGATGTCGTGGAAGATGCGCGCCAGCTCGGCATTGGAGAGCGGTGTCTGCTCGGGCTCGGCCATGCCGCGATCGTAGCCCGGCGGCGAGCTACTTGGCCTCGGACGGCCAGGCTTCCACGACCCGGTCGCGCCCCGTGCGCTTGGCCGCGTACAGGGCTCGATCGGCGCGTTCCACAATGTCCGAGAGTGGCTCGCCCGAGGCGTGACCGCTGGCCACGCCCAGCGAGACGGTGATGCGGTCCGTCACGCCGAAATCGATGAGATCCAACTCGCGAACGGTGTTTCGGATGCGCTCGCCGATCTCAAGAGCCTGGCCGGGCGCCGGGTTGCGCAGCAGGATCATGAACTCCTCACCGCCGTAGCGGGCCGGCAGGTCGTCCTCGCGCACCGAGAGCTGGATGGCATTGCCGATCGCCCGCAACACCTGGTCGCCGACCTGGTGGCCGTATAGGTCGTTGAGCCGCTTGAAGTGGTCCACGTCGACGGCCAGGATCGACACCTTGTCCGAGTGGCGCCGCCGGCTGGCCAGCAGCGTGCAGTACTCGTCGAAGTGGCGGCGATTGGGCAGCCGCGTCAGCTGGTCGGTCCGGGCCTCCTCCTCCGCCGCCTGCTGCGAGTAGACCCGGACCAGCGTGGCCGAGGTCTCGCCTGCGGCGCTGCTCAGGAGCCTGACCGCGGACTCTGCCCAGGGCTCCTGGGTGCGCCGGGAGAGGATGATCGCGCCGACGATGGCATCGCCGTCCTCGAGCGGAGCGGCCAGCGTATTGCGCAGGCCGTACGCGTCGCGCAGACGCAGGGCGATCTGGTTGGCCAGCTGCTGGCCGTAGCCCTCCTCCTCGTCGGGCTCCGGGAAAGGCTGCTGACGCCGTCGCCGCCACCGCTGGGCCAGCCATTGGGCCGCTCCGCGCGGGCCGCGTGGGTGGTGATCGTCGGCAGCCCTCCAGACGGGCGGCCTGGCGCCCAGCAGGCCCACCTCCTCGCGGATCGTCCCGTGGCGCGGCAGAGGCGGGCCGTGGTGGCGGGGAGCGGTCCGGAGGCGCCGCGTGTCCGCCGGCTCGAGCTGGCGAACGGGCATGATAGCGTTGGTGGTCTGCGAGCCGGGCAGCATCGAGACGAAGGTGACGTCCAGAATCGCCCCGCCCGGGCGCATCTGAACGATGGCTACGTGATCCGCCCCCACCGCGCTGCCCAGCTCATGGACGATGGCCTCGATGACGCCCGACGCCGACATCGACCGCGAGAGGGCCTGGACCAGGCGGCCGAAGCTCTCGGCCTCCCAGTGGCGCCGCTCGACGTAGACACCGGAGGCCCGAGCGTTGAGCACGGCGGAGAGAACAAGAAGCGCCGTGGCGCCCGCCAGGGCGAGATCAAGGAACCCGCTGGCCCCCGCCGAGAAGCCGATGACGGCCTTGCCCAGCAGCATCGCGATGGCGGCGATGAGCAGTGCCCAGGTCAGCACGATAGACCACGGCCCCAGTGCGGATCCGCGGCTGCTGGTCGGAGACAGGCTCGTCCGGCTCACCCCGCAAGCATGACAAAAAGCGAGACGCCTCTGGGGCCGTATCGGCAGCCACTTGGGACTACCCGCGACCGTACTTTAGGTGTCAGTCGGGGCTGACGACGCAAGAACCGAACGTCCGAGTAGCCGGCAATGGCATGGACTGGGTTTCGGACTGGCTGGGCGAGGGCTACTAGGCTAAACTCCGCCGTGGCCGGAGAGGTCATTCGCGCCTTGCGGCCAGCCCAAACCCGCAGAGGATTCATCTCTCAGTGGATACCGGGCCCAGTATTCGCGGCGCCAGGCCGGCTCCAAGCGGCCGCCGCGCCGACGTAGTTACGCAGGTCCAGCCCGTCCTCTAGCGGTTCGTCACCTCTGGCGCGCCGCGGACGGCCGGACCGTCCGCAGACGCAGCGTCCGAGGTGGCACATGCTCTATCTGAGCCAGGCTATCGGCCGGCCCGTGCGCGATCAGGCAGGGGAGGCGATCGGCAAGGTCGCCGACTTGATCGTGGCCATCGGTGATCGGTACCCGCCCGTGACCGGCCTGGTCGTCAGGACCAACGGCCGGGAGATCTTCCTGCACTGGCAGGCCGTGGCCTCGCTGGACGCCACCGGGGCCACGCTCGGCACGACGGCCATAGACATCGGCCGGTTCCAGCAGCGCCCCAACGAGATCCGCCTGAAGCTGGACCTGATGGACCGCCAGATCGTGGACATCGACGGCCGAAAGGTGGTTCGCGTCAACGACTTGCGGCTCGACGAAGTAGAGGGCGCGCTGCACCTGGTTGCGGTGGACGTGGGCCCGTCCGGCCTGCTGCGCCGGCTCGGCATAGAGGGACCGTGGCGGACGATCGCCCGGGGCCTGCACCGGGAGGTCCCGGAGCGGTACATCGATTGGGAGGACGTCGACCCGGTCGAGCGATCGATCGCCAGCGTGAAGCTGCGCGTGCCGCACAAGGGCCTGGCGGAGCTGCATCCGGCCGACCTGGCCACGATCATCGACCAGCTGTCGCGCAACGACCGTGTCGGTCTGATCGAGTCCCTCGACGACGAGGCCGCGGCGGATGCCATCGGCGAGATGCAGCCCGAGGCCCAGGTCGACATCCTGGAGGACCTGGAGCCGGAGCGGGCAGCCGACATCCTGGAGGAGATGGACCCCGACGACGCCGCCGACCTGGTGGCCGATCTGCCGGAGGAGACTCGGGTAGAAATCCTCGGCTTGATGGAGAAGGACGAGGCCGAGGAAGTCCAGGAGCTGATGACCTACGCCGAGGACACGGCCGGCGGCATCATGACCACCGAGTTCGTGGCCGTGCCGGCCAGTTTGACGGCCGCCCAGACGATCGACCGCCTGCGCGAGCTGGAGCCGGACGCCGAGACGATCTACTACGTCTACGTGACCGACAGCCAGGGCAGGCTGGTGGGTGTCCTGTCGCTTCGCGATCTCATCGTGGCCAAGCCCGGTACCCGCATCTCGTCGTTTATGTACGACGAGCCGGTCGCGGTCCGCACCGGCGCCAGCCAGGAGGAGGTCACGGAGATCGTGGCCCGCTACAACCTGCTGGCCGTGCCGGTCGTCGACGACGAGGGCCGGCTGGAAGGGATCGTCACCGTCGATGACGCCATGGACACCCTCCTGCCGCATCCCTCGGGGCGCTTCGCCCGGATCTTCGGCCGCGGCCCGGGAGCGACTGATCGATGAGGGGGCCGAGCCTCGCCCTCAGCCCGCGCGCCGCCAACCGAGTCCGCTTCGCCGCCATCCTCGGCGTTCTGGGCCCGGGCCTGGTCAGCGGCTTCGCCGACAACGACGCCGGCGGCATCGCCACCTACTCGGTGGTCGGCGTCAAGTTCGGCTACGAACTGCTGTGGGTCCTCCTGGCCACGCAGATCGCCCTGTTCTTCACTCAGGAGGTTGGAGCCCGCCTGGGCCTGGCCACCGGCCAGGGGCTGACGGGCCTGGTGCGCGAGCGCTTCGGGGTGCGCTGGGTCTTCTTCGTGACGGTGACGATGCTCATCGCCAACATGGGCTCGATCGTCGCCGAGTTCGCCGGGACGGCCGCGGCTCTCAGCCTCTTCGGCGTGCCGCCGGCGGTCAGTGCCCTGGTCTCGGCCTCGGCCGTGGTGCTGCTCCTGGCGCGCGGCAGCTTCGCTCGGGTGCAGTACCTGTTCGTAGCCGTGGGCATCGGAGTCTCGATCGCCTACTTCGCCTCGGCCTTGCTGGCCCGGCCGGACTGGGGTCACGCCGCAGCCAGCTTCGTACCCCACGGCTCCCTCTCGGGCGCCTACTGGCTGGCCGTGGTCGCCACCGTGGGCACGACTATCACCCCCTGGGGCCAGGCATTCATCCAGTCCTACTGCGCCGACAAGCGCCTGGGTCCCGAGGACCTGATGGGCGAGCGGCTGGACGTGGGCCTGGGCTCGCTGCTGGCCAACCTCATCGGCGGCTTCGTCATCGTTGCCTGCGCGGCCACGTTGTACAGCCAGAGCGGGACCATCAACACCGGCGACGCCAACGCCGTGAGTGAGATCGCGCGGGCGCTCTCGCCGCTGGCCGGCGAAGGGGCGACGATCCTGTTCGCGATCGGGCTTCTGGCGGCGTCGTTCCTGGGGTTGGGAGTGGTGCCGCTCACGAGCGCCTATGCGGCCTGCGAAGCCTTCGGCTGGGAGACGGGGGTCGACTGGCGCTGGCACGACGCTCCGGCCTTCTACGGCCTGCTCGTCTTCTTCATCGCCGTGGCGGCGTTCTTCGTCCTCATCCCGGGCTTGCCGCTGGTGGAGGTCATGGTTCTGGCCCAGGTCGTCAACGCCCTGCTGCTGCCCTTCGTCCTGGTCTTCGTCATGATCCTGGCCTCCGATCGGACGCTGATGGGCCCGCTGGCCAGCGGGCGGCTGCTGCGCTCGATCGGCTGGGCGGTCACCGGCCTGCTGGCGCTGCTGGCGCCGGTCCTGGCCGTGACGACCATCTTCGGGGCCGGCTGAGCCGCGACGCCCAGGAGCAGGGCGAGGTCCTAGGCCCGAACCCCGAGGCGACCCCAGATCTCGGCCATGGCCTCGCCGGCCCGGGCGGCGTCGTGGCCTGCGACAGAGCCCGGGCCCGCCGCCGCCAGCCGGGCTCGCAGCCGCGGGTCCAGCAGCCGCTTCAGCGCTCCGGCCAGGGCCTCCGCGTCGCCGGGCGGTACCAGGAGGCCGTTCTCGCCGTCGCGCACGGTCTCGCGCAGGCCGCCCGTGGAGGCAGCTATGACCGGAGTGGCGCAGGCCAGCGCCTCGACGGCGACCAGACCGAAGCCCTCGCGACGCGACGGCACGACCACGATGTCCACCGCCTGGAGCCAGGCCGGCACCTCCTCAGGAGGCACGGACGGATGGACGGAGATCCTGGGATGGGCGGCAGCCAGGTCCCGCGCCAGGGGGCCATCGCCAAGAATGACAGCTCGCCAGCGCGGCGCCAGCTCGATCGCCTCGGCGAAGAGGTCGGCGCCCTTGTCGTAGGCAACAGCGCCCACGAAGATCGCCAGTGGACCGCTGGGCAGCCCCAGCCTCTTGCGCTGAACAGCCCTATCGGCAGCCCTGGCCGATCTGAAGATGTCCATGTCCACGCCCGGAGAGACCACCTGGGCCGTGGCCCCGAGCCTCTCCACGTGGGCCGCCGTCTCGCTCGAGTTGGCCACCACGGCTGCCGCGCCTCTCGCCACCCAGCGGGCCAGCGCCCGATGGAAGCGGCTGCGAACCGCGTAGTCCATGACGTCGCTGCCGTGGGCATAGGCCAGCAGCGGCTTGCGGCGAAGCCTGGCCGCGACCAGCCCGATCACGCCCGCGGCGTACAGAGGGTGAGCTTCGACGCCGTCGAAGGGACCGCGGGCGGTCAGGGCGCGCCAGGTGATCCGGGCGTGGCGGATCAGCGAGTTGCGGCGATGGCTGGACGGGCCGGCCACCGTGACTTCCACGCCGCGCTCTCGCAGGGCTGCCACGCGGCGAGCCACGAAGGGTCCCGACTGTGGTCGATCGGGCGTGGGGAAGATGTTGGTGACCAGCAGCAGCCGGGTGGGGCGCGTCATCGGCTGCCTCGTTCGCTGCCGGCCCGTCGCCGGGCGCGCCGCTCAACCGCGGCGTCCAGCACGGAAGCCAGCCGAGCGGCCAAATTGACCCGCTCGTAGCGGCCCCTGGGGTCGGCTCGGCGGCGCGGAGCGGGAGCGGCCAGGAGGCGCTCGATTCCTCCGGCCACGCCTTCGGGCGTCGGATCGGCAACGATGCCCCACTTGAGCTCGGCCAGCAGGGCCCTGGCCTCCCCTTCGGGGACGACAGCCAGAATGGGCCGGTCCAGGCCGATGTACTCCATCAGCTTGCCGCCCTGCACGCGACCCTTGCCCGGTCCGGCCGCGATCAGCTGGAGCAGGGCGTCGGCACCAAGCAGCCGGCCCAGGGCCTCACGGTGGGGCATGAAGCCGGTGAAGCTCACGACCGAGCCCAGGCGCTCGGGGGTCGCGTAGCGCGCCGCGAGGGCCCGGTTGGCCAGGTTCACCTGGCCCACGAACTCCACCGCCAGGCGATCGCGGAGCTCGGGCTGGCGCTCGAGCAGCAGCTCCAGGCCGTCGAGGAAGACCCGCAGCTCGTCCGTCCCGTACAGGCTGCCGCCGTAGACGAGATGGAACCGGCCGTCGTCGGGGCGAGCGGGCAACTCCGAGGTCTTCGGCAGGTCGGCGCGGTCGTAGCCGTTGGGGATGACGACGCACCGGGAGGCGGCCTCCGGGTAGCGGGCGGCGAACTCCTCGACCAGGCCGCCCGTGGCCATGACGATCGAATCCGCGATGCGGGCGATGCGCCGCTCGATGCGGCTCTGGAAGAAGCGGTGATGGGGCGGCGGCGGTGTCGAGAACGCGTTGCCGATCCAGGGGTCGCGGAAGTCGGCGACCCACGGCACACCGGCCCGCCGGGCGATCAGGGCCGCCGTCAGGTGCGACGAGACCGGCGGCGAGCTGGAGTAGACGGCGTCGAACGGCGCCTCGCGGTGCAGCGCCACTCCCCGGCGGACGGCAAACGGAACCCAGGCCACCTGTTCGTCCGGGAAGAAGGTCCAGCGGGCGGCGGTGCTCCAGACGGCCAGGGCGCCCCGGGTCAGACGGCCGGGGGCCTGGATGGCTCCCCCTGCCGCGGCGGGTGCGCCGGCCCGGACTGCGTTGCTCGACCCGGCGCCTCCGCTCCCGGGGCGACGCCGGAGAGGCCTCAGGGCTCGGCCCAGGAGGCGGCGCAGCTTGACCGGCTCGGGCGAGAAGGCCCTCACGACTACCAGATCGGGCGGCAGCCCCGCCTCGTTGCCGG
>Ga0307437_1001847_pt1 | contig 13647 bp, 10 predicted proteins | sample SalMarWE160390MG_FD_202146 | JGI IMG/M metagenome (GOLD analysis project Ga0307437, IMG submission 202146) | Salt marsh sediment microbial communities from the Plum Island Ecosystem LTER, Massachusetts, United States - WE1603-90 | ecosystem: Environmental > Aquatic > Marine > Intertidal zone >...
TCCTGTAACTTATTTTCATCGGTAGAAAAATATATGCCAAAAATTCCGGCATCGCTGAAAAATTCGTTAAAAGTTGATACCTCATAAACATAACTTAAGTCCTGACGTAATTTTTGGAACAAAAGGGAACTCATACCCGAACCGAGTATAGTCCCCGCAACGAGAAGCGCAAATCTCAGTTCATGATTATAGGAAAAAGAAGGAAACGAAAGTGCAACATATTTATGATTTAAGTCCGGTTTTGCAATAGCATTTATTTTTTTACTTTGGACCGAAGGAAACTCCCTCGAAAAACCACCGCCTTTTTTCTTAATAATTTTCCTGTTAATTAAATCGCATAAACTATCATGATTAACCTTGCCTACAGCAGACACGAATATCCGCTCAGCTGTCCAACTTTTATCCCAGAATTCTATTATATCCTTACATTTTATATTGTTTACAGATTCAAAGCTTCCTAAAATTAATCTTGCCAGAGGATGGTTTTCGCCAAAAGTACTCTTAAAGGTATAATCGAAAAGCAAACTTTCAGGAGAATCGTTAAACATTTTAATCTCTTGCAAAATTACCGCTCTTTCTGATTCTAATGCATCTTCTGCAAACTTAGGATTCCCTATCAAATCAGAAAGAATGTCACACGCAAGATTAACCTCTTCCGGAAGGACATGCACATAAAGAGAAGTCCACTCTCTGGAAGTTGAAGCATTTAAATATCCTCCTCTCGATTCTATAGCGAGAGAAATTTCCCTTTCGCTGCGATTTTTAGTGCCTTTAAATACTGAATGTTCAGTAAAATGAGATATACCCGCCTTTTTTTCATCCTCATCTCTTGAACCAACGGTTATGTAAATACCAACGATAACAGAGTATGCTGAAGGTATAAACTCTGAACATACTGTAACCCCGGAAGGCAAAACATTTTTTCTATAATTATCCATTAACCATAACCTATTCTAAAAAAATACAATTCATTGGTTTCTCATAAAAAAAGAATACCTAAAACTATTAATTTATTCAATGTATAATAATGCACCCAACAATATATGTCAATGGGAAAATGTGACATTTAAAGTAGGAAAATCCTTATTATACCTGACTTGCAACCATAATGATGCTGGATGAGTCCTTCCATAGAACTAAATTCTAACTATCACCCTTTTTAAAACAAAAAGTTATAGCAGTAAGAAAAATTATAAAGCCAATGAAACTTAATAAAGAAGCAATATTAAATATCCGGGATTTATAAACAAAACGAACTTCATGTTCTCCCTCCGGAACAAAAACCCCGTAGAAAATATAATTAGCTTTATATATTCTTTCTTTTTTGCCGTCTATATAACATTTCCAGTCCGGATGATAATTCTCCCGAATAATAAGAAAAGCCGGTTTACTGGTTTTAACATCTAAAACCTTTTCATTTGCAATGATTCTAACAATATTTACTTCTCCCTTATCCATCGACAGGGCAATCTCCGGTTCTTCCTCCAAAATAGCAACATCTCCCGGTTTAAATTCCGGAGATAAAATCCTACGTAACACCTCCCCGGCGCTATCAACTACCGTATAATTATACATGAGAGAAAACCTCGGCAAGAAGTTTTTGTTTTTTAAAACTTGATATTCCCTTCCCACAAACACAACATCAAAATTCGAATAAAATGCGCGTAATTCTTGTATAACCTGCTTAATACTTTCCGAATAGCGGGTCAAATCTTCAGGTAGTCGAGGGACCATTATGTATTTAACATTCAACATAGACAGCGCATGAGGAAAATTAAAGAGATTGGGGGCTCTAAACATTACACTTCCTTCGGCACCAATAAATTCCTGATATCTTCCCGGCGGATTAGGACCATACCCGGCTATACTATATATATTATGGTAGTCAAAATAGCCACTTTTTGCCCATCTGTAATTTTCAAAGGGAAAGATCCTATATAAACTTTTATCCTGGGAAATATATCCGGTAACGTCATCCATAGAATAGTATTCTTCAGGCTGAGGAGCTGCACTGAGATATTTCTTATCTACAGACCACTGATCCACAATAAGAACAAGGAGTAAAAGAGGTATAGCCTTACTGAATTCTAACTTTTTTATTATAACAGCATAGATTATACCGCCATTGATAATGAATAGCAGTGTTACTAACCACAGATTTTCTTTAAAATTGCTAAAGTTATCAGACATTATAGCAATTTTCTGCTGGATGCTTTGTCTTCCCATAATCCCTGACCAACCCACAGAAAAATGTTGCTTCATTGAATTTAAAATACCTTTATCACCAATATTTACCACAAGGGTTGCAAATAATACCAACCCTGCCAAAACGCAAATATAAGAGATTGCTCTTTTTCTTTCCTCCTCAGTTCTCTTTTTCAATTCGCTTAAAACCTCAGCTCCAAATCCAGATAGCACCGCAATACCGAAAGTAGTAAGAAAGAAAAACATTGATGGAGCCCTGAATTTCTTCGCCATAGGAACCAAATAATAATAAAGTCTGAAAACTGGCGTATTTTTTCCCAGGGCAAGAATTAAAGTAATACCCGTAAACCAGGCAAAATATTTTATCAAATATCTCTTTTTTCTGTAAAAGAATGCAAATCCAACCAGTATTATGGGTAATATACCAAGATATCTTGAGTCCAGTTTAAAAAAACTCTCACCCCAGTAATTATCAAGTATACCGGAAAAATGAGGCGTTATTAGATTAAATAATTCCGAGGTCGGCATCGACCATGAAGTTGTGTATTCGTATCCTCTTGTAGCACCTCTAGCTCCGTATCCGAGAGAAAAAGCAGGTGGAAGTAGCTTTACAGAAATAATAAGCGCAGCCAAAATTGCACCCATGGCAAAAAACCCTGTCAATTTTAGAACTCCACCTAACTGAGCTTCTTTTCTCCTTCTCAATATTTCATATACAAAATAAAAGAACACCCCTATCATCGACCAATAGTCGATTTGGACATGTCCGGCCAGCAGTAACAGTCCTGTAATACCACCAAACATAATAAAATCAAGAAGACTTTCCTTATTTAATGCCCTATGTAAAAATAGAAAAGAGTAAGGAAGAACTACCACGCCTATCATCCTTCCAAGGTGCCCGCCATACGTTGTGGAAATTAACTGCCCGGCAAACATAAAAGTAATTCCACCGACCAGTGAAGCAAGATGAGATAACTTGTATTCTCTGAGTAATAAAAACATTCCCAATCCGGCAAGAAAAATGTGAATTATAAATTGTATGGTTTGTCCAACATGAATCGGCAAAATAAAACCTATCAAATTCAGAGGATATACTATACTACCTGCACCACCTGCAGCCATTGTAGGATGACCACTAAAACTATATAAATTCCACATTGGAAGCCTATGATTTTGTTTGATGAAATCTAAATTTGTTTTTAGACTGGGATACCCCGATATAAGCCAGTCGGAACCATACATCATTTTTCGAGGAGTTAAAAGATTTCCGAAATAAATAACCGATAATATCAAAAACAAAAATACTATTATTTTAACTTTGTTTCTTTCCCAAAAATCAATAGGATTCATTCAAATCCTCCCCCTTTTATAATTTCATTCTACTGTGTCCTTAACTTTTTTTCTATAATTATGTCTAAATGCATCAAATAATCAACCCCTTTTAGATTAAAACCAGTAGAGACTACTCGCCGTCAGTTTTTTTCTCGGTTGAATTTTCGAATCTTCTCGCTTTCTAGATTATCTTAGGAAAAAGATGTTTAAAGAGCATCAAAATCTAATCCAGTCTTATATTTTGCCTGACAAGAATGGGCCAAACCTTGACAGACCATATAAAAAGTTTATTTTCTAACAATTCGGTAAAAAAAATGCAGGCTTTAGGTTAAAAAATATGTATCAAATAACTAAAATTTTCTATTTTATAAAATGAGCCAGGGAGTTAGAAAAGGCTCTATTTTCTCTTTCATCGGATATGGATTCGCCGGTTTGTTCCTTGCTTTATTCCATGCATTTGCCGGAAGATGGCTGGGAGTTGAACATTATGGTTTACTGAATACCCTGCTTTCTTACATAAACATTACAACGGCGTTAGTAGTTATAGGTATAACTGAATTTCTAAGCCGATATATTTCTTTTTATGAGGCAAGATCTGATAAAGAAAAAGAAACCGAAACCATACAAACATCATTCATTATTTATTTAATCTTGCTCTCTATAGTCTTTATATTCTCTTTAATTTTGAAAAAACAAATCCTTAAAAATTATTTCAATAACAATGTTATAATATTTTACCAATTTCTTCTCGGAATAATTTCTCTCTCGCTCTTTTATTTTTATAACGGACTACTAAGAGGTTATAGAAAATTCAGGATATTCTCAATAGGTAACGGATTTCAAGGTTTTTTGATGCTTTGTTTTCTCTTTATCTTTATAAAATTATTAAGACTAAACGAAACATCAGCCGGATGGTGTATAGCAGTGGCTTCCATATTAATTATCATTTTTTACCAACCTTTTATAAAAAACGCTTCCTTTTGGACTTTTAAGGATAAAAAAACTTTTAGTGGAGAGATAATCAAGTTCATATTTGCGGCTACTTTCATATCTCTTATGAATATGTGGCTTTTTAGAGCCGGGCCTATTTTGTTAAAAACAGTTGGCGGAAGCGAAGCGGATAAACTTGTAGGGCTTTTTAGCGCAATGGTTATGCCCTTAAATCTTGCAAGATTTATTATAATATCTTTAGAGGCAGGTTTCTATCCTAATCTAAGCAGAGCTTACTCAATTGAAGACAAAAATTTAATAAAAAGATACATATTTAAAAGCTTCGGAGTAGTTATACCAATAATATTATTCACATTGCTTATTTATTCTCTCTTCGGGCCTAAGCTCGTATTACTTATATATAAAGAAGAATACGCCGTTTCAAGAATAGATACTATCTTATTGGCTTTTGTTTATTCTTTTTATTTTCTCGGGCTCCATTTGGCTAGAATAATGATGGCAAGAAACACTCCGGGTTATTCATCGCTATCCTTAGGTCTTGGTATTGTGGGAATGTTCGTTGTAATAATATGGTTTGAACTTCCTCCCCTGCGTCTGGTCGAAATAAGCTTGCTTGCATGCAATTTTCTCTATTTCTCAATTCAAGGATTGTTATTTTTAATCATTAAAACAAAAAAATACAAAGAAACCCATAATATTTAAAACAACAAAAAATTTTTTTAACGTTCTTTATTTTCTAGTATTTCCTTAAAAACCTTACGATGTTCTTTAACTAGCCGATCACTAGACCAGTTGGCAACCACCCTTTCCCTTGCAACTTCACCCTTTTTCTTAAGTAAATCGACATCTTTAAGAGCAATACTTATTTTTCTTGCTATATCATCGGGATTACCCGGTTCCATTAAAAAGCCAACGTCTTCATCGATTATCTCAGGCAAACCTCCTATTCTACTGGCAGCTATAGCTTTACCGCAAGCCATCGATTCAAGAGCAGCAATAGAAGTTGCTTCCATAAGTGACGGTATAACAATTAAATCTGCGGAAGCAATGATTCCTGGCATCTTCTCGTTAGGCACGCTACCTAAAAGTGTTACTCTTTCTTTTATTTCAAGTTCTTCCAATCTTTTTTCAATTTCTTTACGTAAAGGACCATCTCCTGCAACGATTAATTTTACTTTTCCTCTCGAATGAATTTTCGGCATTGCTTCTATTAAAAAATGGACTCCATTTTTTTCAACAAGACGCCTCGGACAAACCAAAATCAGTTCTCCCTCATCTCTATTAATACTTGGTTTAATTTCCTGAGAAAAAAGTTCAGTATCTACAGGATTAATCAGAGATTCTATTTCCTTACCCGGCACCAATTTCTCTCCAATCCTTTTTATCTCTTTACTCGCAGCAAATACGAAATCCGCCCTGTTTATACCCCACTTCAAATATGGTTTGAAAATAAATTTTTCTGAAACTTTTATGAAATGCGAACTGTGCAAGGTGAGAATAAAGGGCTTATTTTGAAAAATTTTTGCAAACATACATGGAAATATTGAAGCGATATCATGTCCATGAACAATATCCGCTCTTCCGGCTCTTCTCAAAAAAATCAAAAGAGAAAAAATTGTGGTTAAAACCCAGCCAATTAAATTCTTTCCAAAAAAAGGCGTCCTGATTATTAAAATACCATCATAAATCTCAACTTTTCGAGATTTAAATGAACTAGATGTAATGACCTCAACTTCATCGCCCTGTTTTATAAATCCACGCGCAAGATTCAGCATATGCGTCTCCATCCCCCCCACCTCAGGATAAAAATACATTCCGTTAAATAAAATACGCATTAAACTATTTTACTTTTCCGAAAAACTCTTCTATCGCTGCTAAAATTCTCCCGCTCGCCTTACCATCACCATAAGGATTTTTATCTTTTATCATTTTCTTTCTTTCGTTTTCATTATCCAACAAAATTGAAACTTCCTCTACAATTCTATCCTTATTCGTTCCTAAAACCCTGGCAACACCAGCTTTTACTCCTTCCGGACGTTCGGTTTTATTTCTCAAAACAAGGACGGGAACCTTGAACGAAGGCGCCTCTTCCTGAATACCTCCGGAATCTGTCAGAACGAGACAGGATTTCGACAAAAGAAAAACCATATTCTTATAGCTAACTGGTTCTATAAGCTTCACATTAGGAAAATTGCCGAGAATTTTCTCAGCCGGTTTTTTAACATTCGGATTGGGATGCACAGGATAGACTATAAAAATATCTTCTCTTTCCGCTATTTTACTGACAGCCTGAAATATACTTTCAATTGGTTTTCCGAAACTCTCTCTTCTATGACAGGTAAAAAGTATTATTTTTTTATCTTCCGGTATTAATTTCTTTATATTTTTTTCAGGTTTCGTATTCTTTATAATCCACTTAAGGGAATCAATTCCGGTATTACCGGTCACAAATATTTTTTCTTCGGGAACATTGCATTTGATTAAATTATTTCTGGACCACTCAGTGGGAGGAAAAAGCAAATCACTGATATCATCGATAAAAACTCTATTTAACTCCTCCGGAAAAGGTTGATACTTGTCGAAAGTCCGGAGACCCGCTTCAATATGACCAACAGGAATCTTTTTATAGAAAGCACTCAACGCAGAAACAAAGCTTGTAGTTGTGTCCCCTTGAACCAATAAAAGGTCTAAATCCTGACTTTGTAAAATATTTTTCATATTCTTTATCAAATTTTCAGTTATATAAAATAGATCCTGATTTTCCTTCATTAAGTTGAAATCTACATTTACCTTCAAACCAAATAATTGGATAACCTGATCCAACAACTGCCTGTGTTGGGCACTTGCTATAATAAACGGTTCCAAATTTTTCGCCTCTTTTAAAGCCAAAGCAACAGGCGCCATTTTTATCGCATCAGGTCTTGTACCAAACAACAAACCTATTCTTTTCATTTGAACGAATATAGATAAAGCAAAAAAAATGTCAAGTTAAAAATCTAAAGTATATACAACACCCTTGACTATGCAATTCCCGATACTATACTTGAGAGCTGAAAGATTAAAGATAAGATTCTTTTGTTTTTTTAAGGAATCGAATTTTAATACAGGAGGAGGATGGTTAAAAATAAGATTTGTATACTGGCGTTTATCGGGTCCGATAATACGGGCGATGAAGCAATATTGTTTTCTCTTTTATCCACAATCAGAAATACTGAAAACCTTATCAGGATTTTCTCGTTTAATACAGAAAAAACTAAAGCACTATTAAAGGACTTAGCCGACGGAAATATTGAAGTAATAAATATTGAAAATCATAGTTTGGTATTAAGAAAAATAATCGATTCAGATATTTTAATCTGTGGTGGCGGAGGTATTATTCAGGACCGAACAAGCTTTTATAGTTTGCCTTTCTTCTTGCTAAGAGCTTTACTGGCAAAATCAGCGAATAAGAAAATTATGTTTTACGGAATTGGAGCGGAACCTCTGCGTTCCAATTTCAGCAAAATATTAACAAAATTTGTTCTGAACTCTTCAAATATAATAACTGTAAGAGATAAAGAGTCGAAGCAAAATCTTCTGGACTGCGGCATAAAAAACAACCTAATTAAGATAACTGCTGATCCGGCAGTTTCACTGGGTGGAATTTCCGGAATAGAAGCCAAAAAATTATTACGGGAACAAGGCATAAATATCAATAAAAAGATAATGGTTATATGTTTAAGACAATGGTTCGACATTTATAGACTCATACCGGTAAAAATCGTTAAAAAGTTTAACATTCGAACAAAAAAAGATAAACTAAAATACGAATACTTTATTAAAGAAATATCAAAATTCCTGGAATATTGCGAAAACAAATTAGAATTCCAACTTGTTTTTTTACCATTCTGGAAAGAAAGAGACAATAAAGTTCACAAAGAAGTCAGGGAATTAATCAAAAATAAGGACAATGTTTTTGTTTTAGAAAAACATTATAATCCTTTGGAAATTAAAGGCATAATAAGTATTGCGGATTTTATACTCGGAATGAGATTGCACTCAATAATTTTTGCAACAACAAAGAAAAAAGATTTTCTTGCAATAAATTATTCAGAGAAAGTTAAAAATTATTTAAATATATTAATAACCGAAAAGCCAACTCTCGAAAATGTTTACATTGACCCTGAAAACTTTTCTCAAGCAGAGCTAATAAAAAAAATGGATTTCTTCTTATCCAATAAACCCTCCTGGTCTCCAAGCTTCGCGAAAAAAATATCCGGAATTATAAATCAAGAAAAAAAGAATATCTATTATTTCAAAGAAGTACTTAATACTAAACCTAAAAGAAAAAAATTCCATTAAATTTTCTACATTTTATCTACTACAATTAAATCTATATTTACTTGCATTACAGAGTATTTATAAGAGTTAAGAATGTAAAGAAATCGAAGCATACTCCCTTCACATATATACTTTAAAAAACCTATTACTTTAAAAATTTCTCTTTTCGATTCAAATATTTTATTTTTTTAAAATTTCTAACAACAGTTGTCAAATACTTATTGTAAGGGTACAATATATTAACAATTAAATTTTCTCGGGAAAATTGAGTAAGCAAGTAAGATTTCAACCTTTCTTCATCAGTTGCGTAAGGAATATTTGTATAACAGGAACCAAGTTCAAAATGGAAATGAGCATCACTACATGCTATCATAGGTTTAGAAAGGCTACGTGCTAAATTATAAGCTTTAAGGTTACTCTTAAAATCCAATCTCCCATTAAAAGCCTCTATGCAGTCCACTTTAGCTGCTAAAGACTCTACCGATTTATGCCCTTTATAAGGATGCGGCAAGACAGTGATTGCCCCTTGAGATTTTAGTTCCTCAACGCAATCCTCAAAATCTTTACATTTAAATTGATTCTTTACAAAAAGACCTACCAGGTCTCCCTTATTAGTTTTTATTTCTATTCCAGGAATTATCATAATACCCATCTTAATTGAAAAATTTAATCTATTGAATACATCATGATCTGTTATCGCTATCCCCTGCAGGTTAATTCTCTTAGCGGTTTTAATGAGCCTCTCTAATGAAACCATTGAATCAAAGGAAGATTGTGTATGCACATGAAGATCTAATTTCATATTTTATTTTTATTTAAAATAATATTAACGAGTGTGGATGAAATCAAATATATATTGGGCTTTAAATCATTTAAACTCAAATTGTTGCCAATATCAGGATCAATACTATCTCTAAAAAATCTAACTATACTCAAAAACTTATGGGGACTGGTAAAAACATTTCCCAAGTCTTCAGGGAATATCCATTGATATTTTCTACCTAACTTATATGACTTGAAAATCGGAGAATTAATCTCTCTGGTTCCAAGCTTAAAAAGTAACAGAGGAAAATCTACTCCACATACAAGAGCGAGTTCCAATGAACCCCAAAATTTGGCATTAACTTCCATTAAATAATAAACTCCATCTTTTCTGTCTCTTTTGAACTCTACCATTGAAATGCCATGCCAATTTAACGAATCAAGAAGTTTTCTACCTAAACGTTCCAATTCTCTGTCACAAAAGCTCGTTGCAACAGAACTGCTTCCTCCAGAATATGGATATTCATGAATTCTTTTATGTTGAAAACTGGTTATCAATTTTCCATTATTATAAAGAGAAAAAAATCCATACCCAATTCCATCTATGAATTTCTGCACGACTAAAGGAATCTTCTTTTCTTTAAAAAAGTTAGAACAGAAATCAGAAAGTTTTTCGAAACTCTCAAAATATTTAACTTTAAATGCTGTTTTTTCTCTATAAGGTTTAACTACTACCGGAAATTTAAAAAAATCAGACAGGTCTTTCAGTTCATTAACCTCTCTTAATGTAACTGTTTTTGGAACAGGTATTCCTATCTTCGAAGCGTAGTCAATTATTTCCGACTTACTAGAAATTTTTTTAAAAGTATTGTAATCTACTACCGGCACTGCCGTATAATTTTCAAATTCAGTTTTACATTTAGAAACCAAATCTGACGCGCAATACCCAACAGGAATCATAACATCATACCTCTGTGATTTAAGCTCCGCCTTTAAACACTCTATGAGTTCTTCTTCTGAAAATTTTTCCAATACGACTGCTCTTCTTACATGCCTGGATTTTACCAATCTATGGATTTTTTCAGACAAACCCACAGTATTTACTTCCGTAACCTCTATTCCTGCTTCACCTAATGACCTTATTACTCCTATACCTATACGATAACTATCATTTATTACAAGTGCTCTTTTTTTTCTACTCAATTTATCAGATCCTTTAAACTCACAAAAATATAACCTTTATCTAAAAGATTATTCACCACAGCTTCAAAAACAGGTCGTAAAAGAAGAAGTTCTTCCGCGGGATGTCCGTAAATTACTGGAGTTCCGTTAAAAGTTTTAAGAACAGTTTCCACCCTTTTTTCAATATAATCGACAATTTCATCCTCACAATATTTCCTCGAATACAGATGCGTAATTATTGGTATAGTATTTGGCCCGATTATATTCACCGGTATATTTGGCAGAAAACCCGAAAAATCTACCTTTACACTATTACTATCAGCTATATCACTATGATAAAGAAATCCTTTCTCCTTCAAAATTCTTTCCAATCCTTCTGGTTGTATGAAACCAGGAGCAGCAAATCCTTCAGGATGACCAAAATTTAACTTGAATTCTCTAAAAGCTGGTATAAAAAGCTCCTTCGTATCTTCACAAGAAAAATATTTACCTTTTCTTTGCCATAAAGTGTGATCCATACCACCATGAAGTCCAATTTCGCACCCTAAGTCCTTGGCTTCTAAAAAATATTTTTTGCAACTTTTACCTATAAATGGATTCAAAAGCAGCGTTTTCAAGAGATCTTTTGGACCTAATTTTTTAGTAATACTTATCTTACCAAGACCTCTCGTATCAACTCTCTTTCGCGTAGTTTTAAAATCTCTAAAAACCAACCTTCTATTAATTCCTCTTCCCATATTTACAAAAACAGAGAAAGAAAACGAACTTCCGTATTTACGTTTAGCATCAATCAGATTTTTCATTCCTCTTGAGGCATCAGTTATTGAGTCGATATCAAATCTCAACCCTATCTTACCAACCATATAGAATCTCCCTTTTTTAACACTTAAATTCGTTTAAATATAATTTATAATTAATTAATCGCAAGGCATGATGCAATGGTTCAAACGAGGATAAACCCGCCCTCACCTTATTTCTATTCTTATCATGCGACTTCTTTTCCAACTCTTTATTTTCGGAACGAATGAAATTATCGGTTCTCTTATCACATTCAAATTGCGATAATACGGGCGATGAAGCAATATTATTTTCTCTTATATACGCAATCATAAATCAAGAAAAAAAGAACAGTTATTATTTCAAAGAAGTACTTAAATAAAATTTAATTTAAAAAAGTAAGGTTAGGCCTTAACACTATGATTTTGCGGCGGAACTTTTTACCTTGACATTTTTTTTATATACCTATCATTATAATATTAAAGGAGGTATTCATGAAACATTTAATAAAAATAATTTTTCTATCATTAATTCTGGCTATTCTTCTTCATTGTTCTGAAGAAGAAACAGAAGACTCCTATCCAAACAGAGTAATCACTACTATCGACATTGGAAATGGAACTTCGGGACTTGATTTCCTTCCAAACGGAGAGTATGCATACGTAGCCCAAGTCGAATCCGACAATATATCTGTTATAAAAACTTCCGATCACACGGTTGCCGATACAATTATAGTAGGCTCAAATCCAGCCTATGCAGCGGCACTTCCGAACGGCGAGTATGTGTATATTGCGGATTATTATGATTCCTGCGCTTATGTAATTCGCACCTCTGACAACGCAGTAATCGACACTATAAAATTGGGAGGCGGTCCGCATACAATCGTTTCACTTCCGAACGGGGAGTACGTGTACGCAACAAACAGTTGGACTGCCGAAGTGAGTGTTATAAGAACTTCCGACAATACAGTTGTTGATAATATACCAGTGACTTCCTGGCCTCATACGGTTACAGCACACCCTGATGGAGATTATGTTTATGCCACTTGGGATTTCGGCAATGTGATTTATGTTATAGAGACCAGCACCAATACACTGGTTAATTACATCACGGTGGGAGCTGAGCCTAAAGGGATAGCCGTATTGCCAAACGGTGACTATATATACGTAACAAATCGAGGAAGCAACAGTATCTCCGTAATCAGGGAATCCGATAACACAGTTGTAGATACCATCCCCGTGTCGTATGCTCCCCTTTACATGAAATCCGCTCCAAATGGGGAATTCCTTTATGTAACTCATGGGCGAATTGATATTATTACTGTAATTGGATACTGAATACTAAGCAACTTTTAAATATTCCGAAACAAGTTCCAGTAAATTTCGAATAGAATTTACTTCGTGTAAATATCTCTCCATTCATAATGTTTTGTGCTTCCCTTCGATTTGAGATAAACCAAAATAAATTAAAGATTATAGAAGTTTCAAAAGTAGATAACTCCAACTTTTTAATACTGATGATAAAAAACCAGTAAATAATAATCGAAAACTGTATTTCTGTGCCAAAAATCTGTATTAAAAGTCTTGAAGTATAACTATTTTTAAGTAAAAAAGGTTTTAAAAAAATTCCTTACGTAATAAGTAACAAGTGTCAAGTCCCAAAACAACTAATTTTTATATCTTGACATAAAAGGTAAAAATGCAAATAATACACAAAGGTTTATTTTATTAAAAATTTATAAAACCAGGAGGCAAGAAATGTTCTTATTTTTAATTAATTATAGTTTCTTATCTTTATTCCTATTAGCAGGCGCACCCGATGTTAACGTCGAACCCAAATTGATAAACCCAGAAAGTAGCTACCTATCTCTATCTTACGCTAATTTTATACGCGAAAATCCCGGAGGAATCAAAAAAGCATCAACTGAGGAAAGAAAAGCACATATTTCAATAGCAAAAGAGCTAACAGATGTCGGATATCAATTTTACAAGCTCAAAGAAGATAAGAAAGCAGTAGAGAAATATGAAGAGGCTCTATCTCATTATGCCACTGACAGACTATATTATCATTATGGCAACAGTCTCTCAAACATTGAAAGGCTCGAGGATGCAATCAAAG
>Ga0307437_1001848_pt1 | contig 13646 bp, 12 predicted proteins | sample SalMarWE160390MG_FD_202146 | JGI IMG/M metagenome (GOLD analysis project Ga0307437, IMG submission 202146) | Salt marsh sediment microbial communities from the Plum Island Ecosystem LTER, Massachusetts, United States - WE1603-90 | ecosystem: Environmental > Aquatic > Marine > Intertidal zone >...
ACACACGCCAATCTCGATGCCGGGACGGCCGGTGCGCGCTCGCTCCACCGCCAGCCGCATCAAAGAGCCAACCCCTTCCACATCGAGGGCCGTCAATGGATCGCTGCCAGTGATGCCCTCCGCCACGTACCCAGACAGCAACTTGCTGCTGTCCTCTCGCGAAAGGCAGAATACAGCATCGGTCAGGCTGTCGGTATCGAAACACACGAACTCCACCAGGGAAGCCAGATCGTCCGCCACAATAGCAGCCCTCGGCGTTTCGACAACCGCGCCGACTCGGTAGGAGATGGGCGTCCCCGTTGTCTCCGCCACCCGGTGCGCAATGTCTCCCAGAGCCTCCAGGACTCGCCTGATCTCACCCGCGTGGGACGCGAAGGGTATCAAGATGCCCAGGTCGATGGACGACCCCTCACCTCGGACGTCGGCGGCAGCTTGAAGAAGAGCTTCCATCTGTGCTTTCACCAGCTCGGGGAAAGCGGCCAAGAGACGGATGCCACGCAGCCCGAACTCCGGATTGGATTGCCGCAAGGAATCGATCGCTTCCAGCATCTTCTCCCTCTGACCGATCTCCTCACTCCAGCCCTGTGCCGTCCTCAGCTCCGCGAGTTCGATCAGGAGTGTTTCCCTGTCCGGTAGAAAGTGGTCCACCGGTGCGCTAAGCAAGCGCACCGTGACACGGCGATCATGGCTGGCGCGGAGAAGTGCTCGGAACTCCTCCCGGTGCAGTCCATGGAGCTCCTCCAGGGCAGTTTGTCGAACCGCAGGCGAATCTCCCAGCATCGCCACCCTGACGTGGGGCAAGAAGACGGAGTCGTAGTACATGCGCTCTGTGCAGCACAGACCGATGCCTTCAATCCCCAGGTCCAGGGCCGCCTCAATCTCGGTCGCCGTGGATACGTCAGCCAACACGCGCACCTGGGCCATCTCGTCGGCCCAGCCCAGCAGAGCGTCCAGTTCCCAAATACCGCCGAACTGGGGGCTCACCACCTCCTTCCAGCCGCCGTACACCTCCCCTGTCGTTCCGTCGATGGATATGTCGTGCCCTTGCGCGACACGCATTTCTCCGAGAGCTACCACTCCACCTGACGCGTCTATGACCATTTCCTTGCAGCCCACCACGCAAGGCTTGCCCAGGCCGCGCGCCACTACCGCAGCGTGAGACGTCGCCCCGCCTCGCTGTGTCAGGATACCTGCGACCATAGGCATGATTGCCGCGTCGTCGGCTGTCGTTTCTTCTTTGACCAGGATCACCGGCAAACCCTTGCCAGCTACCCGCCTGGCCTGTTCGGCAGTGAAAACCACCTGGCCGGTGGCCGCCCCAGGGCTGGATTGAATACCCTTGGCCACCAGGCCCGCTGGCGACGGGTGGGCAAACACCGGGACGAAAACCTGCCCGATCGAGCGCGCATCCACGCGCCACAGAGCGTCACCCCGGGAGATCAGCCCTTCATCGGCCATGTCCACCGCTGCTCTCACCGCGGCCAGCGGCGTTCGCGTGGCCACACGGGTCTGGAGTATCCAGAGATTACCCTTCTCGATGGTGAACTCGATGTCTTGCACATCCCGGTAGAACTCCTCCAGACGGGAGCAGACGGCCTCCAGTTCGGCGTAGCTGGCAGGCAACTCAGCAGACAGGACGGAGATATCCCCCGGTGTGACGTGCCCCCCCACCAACCTCTCCCCCTGGCTGCTCGGCAGGTACTCGCCGTACAGCTCTTTCTCTCCAGTCGCCGGGTTCCGCGTGAACACCACACCGCTTCCCGAATCCGGTCCCAGACTGCCAAAGGCCATCTGCTGAACGACGACCGCAGTGCCCTGATCGTCGGGGATGTCGTGGGATGCCCGATACTCCCTCGCGTGCTCTGCAAACCAGGAATCGAACACCGCGGCGATGCTTTGCTCTAGCTGCACGTAGGAATCCTGAGGGAACCCCTCCCCCGTCTGCTCCTCGAACACCGCCAGCAGTTCATCGAGTGCGGGTCCTGTCTGCGCAGTATCCCTAAGAGCATCTCCGAACCCGTTGCCGGGGACGTTGTGAACCGCCTCCCCATACATCTGGATCAGTAGACCGAAGGCATCGTAGGCAAAGGTGGGATCTCCCGACGTCTCGGCGAGACCATTAACGACATCGTCGGTGAGTCCCACATTCAGAACGGTCCTCATTTGTCCAGGCATGGAGACGAGGGGGCTAGACCGAACTGACACCACGAGAGGGTTGGTGACAGAGCCAAGGACCTTTCCACTCTTTTCCTCGAGGACCGCCAGGGCCTCCTTGACCGCCTTCCAAAGGTCAGAGGGCAGCGATCTCGATCCAGGAGTGTGCGCCCTCCAGGCTTCCGTGGTGATCACGAAGCCAGGCAGCGTAGGGATTCGGAGGCGCAACATGTCGGCCAGGCCAGCGCCTTTGCCGCCCAGCAGGGGCCGCATGTCGCTGCTACCTGCTTCGAGGGGAATAACCCACCGATAAGTCATCTCTATCCTCAGCGGCCTGTAGACAACCGAAACTGCTCAAGACGGAGCGCCACGGAGAACAACGTGTTCAAGGCCAGCGAACGTCCACACTGGTCCGAGATCCGGGCCGTAAACGTACACCTCTGGGGCCAGCGGCCCCGAAGCGCCACCATCGCCTGCCTCAACAGCACAGCCGTTACTCAGTGAAGGCTCAGACCGATTATACGGGCTTTCATGGCCCAGAACAAGGAATTGCCGGGTGTCGAAGGCACAGCACAGAGACGCCAAGCACTCCGTGCTCGCCGGCGGCTCTTGTGCATGGGCGCCTGAGTGCGCAGCTCGACCAGGTGCAGCACATCCGCTGCCTGTCGGTATCCAGGGCGTTTCTCTTCCCATCGCAGGCCACCTCGCCTATAATCTCCCACGAGCGTTGACACCACGATGGGAGGTCCAGTTCTGCGCCAATGCTCCCGCAGCAGATGAGACTCGCCCGCACAGCCAAACTCACCGCTAATGTCAGGCTGTTGACCTTGCACGGAGCACTCCCCGCCCAGCCCGGACAGTTCGTTCTGGTCTGGCTGCCTGGGCTCGACGAGAAGCCCTTCAGCCTGGTGGATGACGACCCCGTCACCCTGGCGGTGGCCCAGGTAGGCCCGTTCAGCAGTCGGCTGCATGAACTCGAGGCCGGAGACCGCCTCTGGCTCCGCGGTCCCCTGGGTCGCGGCTTTGACCTCGTCGGCGACCGGTTGCTTCTGGTGGGAGGCGGCTACGGGGTGGCGCCCCTGGCCTTTCTCGCTGCCAGGGCCACGGAGGCCCAGCGCAAGATGGCCGTTATTGGAGCCGGAACGAAGGAGAATCTGTTCTTCGAAGACCGGCTCACACAGGCTGGCTGCGAAACCATCCTGGTGACGGAAGACTGCTCTGCTGGCGAGGGCGGGCTCTGCACCGACGTCGCAGAGACACTGCTTCGCCAAGAAGCCTTCGACGTACTCTACGGCTGCGGACCAGAGGGCATGTTGAACAAGCTAGAGCACCTATGCGCGCAGCACGGCGTACCGGGCCAACTGAGCAAGGAGGCGTACATGAGATGCGGCATGGGCGTCTGCGGCTCTTGCGAGCGGAATGGCCTGCTCGTGTGCAGAGACGGGCCAGTATTCTCTGTAGGGCCACTACTTGACAAAGGTGCTTAACTTGCGTATACTTACTTCTGGTAGTTTGAAATAACGAATAAGCAGGACCTTCGGGGCAGGGTGAGGCCTCCAAAGGAGGCCAATTCCCGATCGGCGGTGTGGCACCGTTAGTTGGTGCCGAGCCCGCGAGCTGTGACGCAGATCTGGTGAGAAGCCAGAGCCGACGGTATAGTCCGGACGGGAGAAGGTTAGCAAGCCGGGAAAGGTGGAGCTTTCCTTGTTCTTGCGAGAGCGCGTCCCGAAGGTATGACCTTCGGGATTTTTTGTTTGCACGTGAGAAGCAACACGATGGGGACTTCGCGAGAGATGGCCGATTTGCTGGCCCCGGCTGGGGCGTTCTCGAGAGGCGCAGGAGCAGTGAAGAGGACGCTAGCCAGGGTCCCAGAGAGGTACCGCGCGTACTTGCTGGCGCCTCCGGCCCTCCTTGTCTTCCTGTGCCTGTGGCAACTCCTGGTCACCCTCGGCTCATACCCCACCTTCGTGCTTCCTGCGCCCATGGTAGTGTTCCGCAAATTCGTCCTGGCCGCCTCGGACGGCACACTCCTCCATCATGCCTGGGCGACTCTGAGAGAGGTGCTTATCGGACTGGCGCTAGGGCTCTCGGTGGCTACCTGCCTGGGGTACGTCTTCGCCAAATCCAAGCCCATCGAGCGGCTGGTCTCGCCCTACATCGTAGCCTCTCAGTCCATACCCATCGTCGCGCTGGCCCCCCTGCTGGTGATATGGTTCGGCTTCGGCACTCTATCCAAGGTCATCGTCTGCGCACTGACCGTCTTCTTCCCTGTGCTCATCAACACCATTGTGGGCCTCCGTTCGGTGGACGAGAACCTGATCGATCTCATGCGCTCGTATGGAGCCACCCGGCGGCAGATGTTCACGATGCTGGAGATCCCCGCCGCCCTCCCGGTTTTGCTGGGGGCTCTCAAGATAGGCGTCACCTTATCGGTCATCGGCGCAGTGGTAGGCGAATTCGTAGCGGCAGATGAAGGTCTCGGCTTCCTCGTCAACCTCTCCAGGGGCCTCTTTGACACCCCCATGATGTTCGTAGCTCTGTTTGCACTCGTGATCATCGCGCTGAGTCTGTACGGCTGTATCGTCCTGCTGGAGAGCCGGCTCCTGTCGTGGCGCCGGACCAAGTAAGAAGAAAGGAGAGTATTCGAAGTTGAAGAAGGTAGTCTTGATTCTGGTTACCCTGTCTGTTTTAGCCCTGAGCGGCTGCAGCGGTGGTGCTGCAGCTCCTACACCCATATCTCCACCCGAGAAAGTAACCCTGGCCATGGGGTACATACCGAACGTACAGTTCACACCCTTCTATGTGGCCCTCAGCAAGGGCTACTTCGCCGACGAGAAGCTTGAGATCGAGTTCGATTATGGTATGGAGACGGACCTCCTGAGCCTAGTCGGAGCGGACACCTTGCAGTTTGCAGTGGCCAGTGGCGACCAGGTCATTCTTGCGCGCGGTCAGGGCCTACCAGTGGTATACGTGATGACCTATTTCCACAGGTTCCCCGTCGCCGTCGTCTCCCTGGAGGACCTGCCTTTGGAGGAGCCAGCGGACCTCATCGGACACTCGGTGGGCATCCCCGGCCTTTGGGGTGCTAGCTACATTGGCTGGCTGGCACTTCTCAACGCCTCGGGAATAGATGAGCAAGACGTAACCCTGGAGTCCATCGGCTACACGCAAGTGGCCAGCCTGACCGAAGATCAAGTGGATGCGGCCGTCGTCTACGCGGCAAATGAGCCGGTGCAACTACGACAGGCCGGATACGAGCCAAACATCATCTACGTGGCCGACTACATGAATCTGGTCTCCAACGGCATCATCACCAACGAGAAGACGATTGAAGACCGACCGGAACTGGTTGCTGGCCTCGTACGAGCGGTGCTGCGCGGACTGCGCTACACGATAGATTCTCCCGAGGAGGCCTTTGAGATCTGCCTCGAGTACGTGCCGGAGGCAGGTGGCGAGAACAGGGACACCCAGATGGCCGTCCTCGAAGAATCCATCAAGTTCTGGGATAGCGAGACACTCGGCCTTTGCGATCCATCTGTCTGGGAGATGTCGCAGGATTTCATGTTTGAGGCAGGCCTGGCGGAGTCGAAGTCTGACGTGGAAAAGATGTTCACCAACGATTTCATAGTGGAGCCGTGAGTGGCCGCGACGCGACCTGTGCTGGCTGCCGAAGGAATACGCAAGATGTTCCCCAGCCGTGACGGGGAGGTCAAGGCCCTCCACGACGTCTCTCTCGAGGTCTTCGAGGGAGAGTTCGTCAGCCTGGTTGGACCTTCCGGCTGCGGGAAGACAACCCTTCTGCGCATCCTGGGCGGCCTGCTGCAAGCCGACAAGGGCAGGGTCCGGATCGATGGCCGGACCCTGGCCCAGCCTCGCCGCGAGATCGGCTTCGTGTTCCAGAACCCCACTCTCATGCCATGGCGGACCGTTCTCCAGAACGTCACGCTACCCTTGGAGGTACAGGGTAGGAATGGTGATGATTCCCGTAGTCGGGCCATGGAGTTGCTGGGTCTGGTGGGGTTGCTCGGCTTCGAGAACCTCCACCCACATGAGTTGTCCGGCGGGATGCAGCAGCGGGTCGCTATCGCCAGGGCTCTAGTCTACGAACCGTCCATCTTGCTCATGGACGAGCCCTTCGGCTCCCTCGACGCCATTACCCGCAATCAGATGAATCTGGAGTTGCTCCGGATCTGGCATGCCACCGGTAAGACCGTGGTCATGGTCACGCACACCATCCAAGAGGCCATCTTCCTTGCCGATAGGGTATTGGTCATGAGCCCCCGCCCCGGCCACATCCAAGCTGCCGTACACGTAAACCTGCCGCGCCCGCGCGACTCGGAGATCTACTACAACGAGAGCTTCGCCAGCCTGTACCATCGCGTGCGAGACTTGATCTCCCTCAGTTGACCGCCAGCGAGAAAGGTGTTACGATACGTCGGTCCAAGCGAGGTGCGAGCCGTAGGCACCAAGTCTGGTGTCACCAGTTCGGCGAGCACCAATCCACGTTGCCGAAGCACCATTTGACGTTGGGAGAACATCAGCTATTGTAAGTCGGCAACTCAACCTAGCGAATGAGGCGCTGCGCGAAGGTCCGCCAGTAGGCACGCGTGCCGCCCAGGTCAGCACATCGGGTCAGCGCAACCAGGGACAGGTCTGAGCGTAGAGTGAGCGAGTGGTACGGCAATCTCCCAGAGCGAAAGAAGGTAACGTACGGCCTCCTCTTCACGATCATCTGCGTGACTGTGCCCTGCTACGTCTTGGGCTTTCTCGCTCTGGCTATGGCACCACCCCGATTCACGCCCACTCCCACTGAAACGCCCACTTCCATCCCAACCCAGACAGCTACTCACACGCCTACGTCGACCGCTACCGCCACCGAGATACCAACATCCTCCTCTACCGCAACACCAACGAGCACAGCCACCGCCACACCGACGGAAACGCCAACCGAGACCGCCACCTTCACACCAACTGCCAGCTTCACGCCGACGGCTACGGCCACGGACACTCCGACACACACGCCTTCGTCGACGCCAAGCAGCACACCCTCGGAGACTGCTACCCACACGGCCACGGCCACCGAGTCCGCCACGCCCACAAGCACCGGCACCCCAAGTGGTGAGGGGGGCGGCTAGACGCGGAGGTGTCCAGACAATAGTGCCAACCACTGGTTCTGGTCAGAAACGGTCTTGCCCATGAGAAGTCTCTTCCGCCGCTACAGACAGCTCGCCGTCCCAGAAAAGCGACTCTATAGCCTGCTCACGATCATCACTCTCCTCGCGCTGCTTCTCTACTGCCTGGGCATCAGCAGTTACTTTCTTCGCTCCCAGCTGGTCCCCCAGGTAGCCATGGAAACCCCGCCCACGTCCACGGCCGCCCCAACCTCAATGCCGACCACGCTGGCGACACCCGGGGACACCGCGACCCCCACGGCCACGCTGCCCCCCACTCCGACGCAACGGCCCATACCCACCTTGACCCCAACCCCCGAGAGCGTCAACGTCACCGTGGTCATCACCACCACTGGCGGTCTGACCACGACCACCGTCATCTCAGCTACGGTGACACCCACGCCTGTGCTCACAGCTACACTCACCATCACCTCCGAGGCTCCACTGAGTCCAACAGGCACCGCTGAGCCTGAGGAAGCCCCCGTCGACCCGTCGGAGTCACTGTCCCCATGGACCACATCCTCGTGCGCCTCTGCACATCTGGATCTGATTCACTTCAGCCTCGTGGACATGAACTGCGCGCCGCAATCGCAGCAGCATGGAGGTCGGGGCGACTCTATCGCGGTCTGATGGCTGCTTCGCTGGCGTCCCACTCCATTCGTCCATAGACCCAGGTCGCGACGCATGGCCGATCCATCTATCCGTGAAGCGCTCTTGCAGGACAAGGCCGGTGACAAGGTCCGCTGCCTGACCTGCGAGCGACGCTGTCTGCTGGCCGAGGGTGCTGTGGGCTGGTGCCGCACACGGATGAACAGAAACGGTGTGCTGGTTTCCCTCACCTACGGCCAGGTCTCATCCCTGTCCGCCAACCCCATCGAAAAGAAACCGTTGCACCACTTCTTCCCTGGGAGCGTGGCCCTGACCGCTGGAAGCTGGGGCTGCAATTTCGGCTGTCCCTGGTGCCAGAACTGGGACATATCCAAGTCAGACCCCCGCCCTTCAAGGTACATGTCGCCTGGCGAGTTCGTTGAGACCGCTCTGGCGTGGAACTGCCAGGGGACATCCATCAGCCTCAACGAGCCCACGCTATCGCTGGAATGGTCGCTGGAGGTGTTCCACTTGGCGCGGGAGCAGGGCCTCTACAACACCTACGTCACCAACGGCTACATGACCACGCCAGCGTTGGACGCGCTAATCGCCGCCGGGCTGGACGCCATGAATGTGGACGTCAAAGGAGACGCGGAAGCCGTCCGAAGACACTGCCAAGGCATCGATGCGGAGAAGGTATGGCGCAACTGCCGCCACGCGAAGGAGCAGGGAGTGCACCTGGAGATCACCACCCTGGTCATCCCCAGCGTGAACCATGACGAGGAAACCCTACGGAATATCGCTAGGCGGATCCACGAGGAGTTGGGACGGGAGACGCCCTGGCACGTTAGCGGCTACTATCCGGCCTATCGCTTTCACGCCCCCCCTACGCCGCTGAGCATACTGGAGAGAGCGTGGCGAATCGGGCAGGAGGAGGGACTGCAGTTCGTGTACCTGGGCAACGTGGTGGGCCATCGGCTGGAGAACACCTACTGCCCCCACTGCGGTGAGGTGCTCGTGGAAAGGCGAGGACTCACCGTGCTCCAGAACCGCCTAAGGGATCCCGCGTGCCCGGCCTGTGGGACGGCTATCCACATCGTGATGTGATTGGCAGCGCCGCGAGGCCAACGCTACCAGGCGTACTCGAAGACGATGTCGGTGAACTGCCCGGCCACGCTACAGTCGGTGAACTGGATCTCCACCGTGTTCGACTGAGGCACCGGGTTCCCCTGGCTCTCCACGACGTCGATGAGGAAGGTGAACGGTGAATGGTAATTCTCAGGAGCCAGGGGGGTGAACCCCCACACTCCCGGATCCTCACCATCGCCACTCACCTTGTAGGCCTCATTGCCAGCAAACCTCAAGCGCACCGTTCGGCCATTGACCGGTTCACCGCCCACCCCCGTGATGCTACCCTTCATGTACACAGATCCACAATTGGCGGCGCTCACCATCCCTCCTGAGTATTCGAATTCGTACGACACCGCAGTCGTCGCGGTAGCAGTGGGCGCTGGCGTGGCGGAGGCCGCCGGAGTCGTGGGCGTTGCCGTGGGTGGCACGGTTGTGGAAGTAGCGGTGCCGCCGGTTGCCGTGGCGGTGGCTGGTGCAGAGGTGGCGGTCGGCGCAGCAGTCTGCGTGGGAGTAGGTGCGCCGACGACCAGGGTATTTGTGGGAGTCGGCTCCGGGGTGTTCGTCGCCGTGGGCTCAGCAGTGAAGGTAGGAGTTGGCCCCACAGGTGTCGATGTGAACGTCGGCTGAATGGTGGGCGCCGTGGTCACAACTGCCGTCGGCGTGGGCGCGGGCTCGGCAAGCTCTCTCGATACCATCAGCAGGAGCACGGTGAAGACAAAACCGTTGAGGAAGACCAGGATTCCCAGGATGAGCAGGTATCTCAGCTTCATTCCGTCCCCCTTACTCGTTTCCCCAGCCCTGCTTCGGACTACCTAGGGTATCACCAGCGCCTGCCCTGCCCGGATCGCGTTCGGATTGTCCAGCCCGTTCGCCTGAGCGAGCGCGTCCGACGTCACGCCGTACATCCCGGCTATCTCGCTCAAGGTTTCCCCCTCTTGGACGACGTGCACCCTCTGCCCCACCGTCGAGGACGGCGTGGACGCCGGCACCCCTGTGCCCTCCTCTTCTGGAACGGACGCGGGTGGCACCGGAATGACCAGCACCTGTCCTTCCCTGATGATGGCGTCTGCGTCCCCCAGATTGTTCGCCTGGACGATGGCGTCCACGGTGACGCCGTAGTTCCGGGCGATCTCGCTCAGAGTCTCACCCTGCTGCACGACGTGTGTGCTCGGCATCGGAGAGATCGCCGGCGATGCTTCGGGGGTAGGCGTGGCTTCAGCCGGCGTAGTGGGCGTGGCGACAACCACGTTGAAGGGGGTGAAAGTGGGCTTGGCGGTCCTAGTGGGCGTGGGCGTCGGCTGGCGGCTTCCCGAGACCATGAGAACCAGACGGCTGAAGATGAGGTAGTTGATCAGCAAGAGAACAACAATGAGCGCAATCTCGCGTCCTCTGCTTCTGATTCCTCTCCGAATCGCGCCCCATCGGCTCGTTGAGTCCATTTCGCTCCCTCTCCAGCTTCCCGTGCCCATTATACCGCTGCCGAGCCGGTAAGCTCAACAGCGTTCGGCATGCGACTATCCATCCACCCTTGAGGGCCGCACCCATTATACTCCTTTCGCTCCAGCGAGACCACTTGCATACGATGATGGCATGGAGAAAGGAATATGAAGCACATACGCCGTACAGGCATCCAGTGGTCATTTACCGACAGAAGTCGTATAATAGCGATCTGGACACGCAGTGACGACCCGCGTAGCCAAGCTCCCGGAGAGGTGATGACCATGGAAATCGATATCGATCCGCAATACTACGTGGATGTCGTATTGAGACACTGGAAGGTCGTGATTGTGGTGTTCCTTGTGGCGACTCTGGCAGCGGGAGCAGCTAGTTTCGTCCAGCAACCCACTTACGAGGCGACGGTCATTCTCACTGAGGAGACCTACGAGTTCTACGCTGTACCTCGACTCTCTTCTCTCGACAAAACAGTGGTGAAACTCTACCCGACTCTGGCGAGTACAGAATCTGTTGAGAGCCGTGTAATCGGAGTTCTGGGGCCGAGTCTCTCCGCAATAGAGCAGAGACCCGGCATTCTGAGGTCTCTGGTAACTGTGCACGAGGACCCGGAAAACCCAGCACTGTTTCGCATCAGAGTTCGTGGGGACGATTCACAGAAGGCCGTCTTGATCGCCAACGCATGGGCAGAACAGTATGTTGAAGAGGTGAGCAGCAAAGCGGTGGCACGGAGTCCGCAGCTTGAAGCTGCCGAGGAGGACCTTGATTCGGCAGAGGCGGCCCTGACTGAATTCAGACAACAGACGGGACTGGGCCTCTCGGGCCTGATTGATGAGACAGGGGTATTCGATATATTCGTTACACTCGGCCCTGCGGGAGTGCAACTCGAGAAGAAGCTCGACCTCCTGGCCGAGCATCGGCAGGTGCAAGACAATCTAGAGCTAGTGCTGCACAGTGCACAAGTGGCGAAGGACACTGGTGCAAGCATTGACGACCTGCCCCTGCAGCTCCTCAACCATTGGATCATCTCCGACCGAGGCCAACTCTCTGTCGATGTAGTCAAGGATCAGGAAAGCCTGGATCAGGTCATCCAGTTGCTCCGGTCTGAGGAACAGGCCATTTCTGGCGTGATCGACCAACTCGCCAGTGACGCGGATGCTCTTCAGGAGGATCTGGCGCGCGATCAGCGAGAACTGGACCGCCTCATCCGCGCCCGCAAACTAGCGGAAGCGGCCTACGAAGCTCTCGTCAGCGAGCTACAGGAGTCTACTCTTCTTCGGACAAACACTCAGATACTGAGCAGGGCAACCACAGCCAGACGGCTGGATCCCAGCGCAAAGCTCAGCGTCGTCCTGGGTGCGGCACTGGGACTGGCTGGCGGCGGCGTAGTGGCATTCGTGCTTGAGTACTTTGAGGTCTTGCGCAAGAAGCGCTCTGTACACTCCCAGTAGGCCTGCCCACTGGGAGTCGGTCGCACGGTCGCTTTGTATGCCGACGATAGTACCTCTTCCGAAGCCTGCCGATCACCAAGTCGATGCGGGCTTCGCCCTATTTGCAGCATGAGATCTTCGAGAACCTTGTCTTGGTTGCAGAGTGAGTGGCGGTGGCTCGTAGTCTCCATCTTGGTGGGTCACTTCGCGCTGAGCGCTGTCTACAGCGTCGCTACCCCCATCTGGGAGGGTCCCGACGAACTGGGCCACTATCGCCACGTGCGATTCTTGGTTGCAAACCTGTCCCTCCCAGGACCGGAGGCCTCCTCCTCGGCTCTCGATCAGCTCACCCATCCACCCCTCTACTACATGGTAACGGCGATCCTGACATCCTGGGTGGACACGAGCGACAACCTGACACCCACCGCCAACCCCTTCGCCGCCACGGGGACGATGGAAGGAGGAGCCAACAGCTTCATCCACTCCGATGCAGAGGCCTTTCCCTACCATGGGACCGTCCTCGCGGTTCACGCTGCGAGGCTGGTGTCCGTCGCCATCGGCACTCTGTCACTCCTGGTCACCTACAAGCTAGCACGCCTGCTATTCCCGAACAGACATGACGTCGCCCTGGGTGCTACGGCGATCAATGCATTCTCACCCGGTTTCCTATTCATGAGCGGAGTCGTCAACAACGACATCATGGTCACTCTCTTCACTGCTCTGGCCCTGCTACTGTCGGTCAGACTAGTCGTGCGTGACGCCGGCTGGAAAGATCTGCTGGCTCTGGGCGTTTGCACCGGCCTGGCAATCCTGTCGAAGTACAACGCTCTCGCCCTGACCCCTCTGGTCGTCATCTCTGCTGGCGTGGCCCTGGCCAAGCGCATCAGACGTAGAAAGTCCCTGGTCATCTCGTTGGGAGGGGTGTTCCTCCTCCTCCTCGGCCTGGCGCTGGTCTCCAGTTGGTGGTTCCTGCGCAGCGTGGCGTTGTTCGGCACCGCGACTACCCGGTCCGCCAGGGTTCTGGCCCAGTTTGTCGAGGATCTCCGCGACCCTGCTGCCGGACTAGGGCGCATGGACTGGGCCCTGCTCCCGGACGGATTGAGGTACTTCTACACGTCTTTCTGGGGCGTATTCGGATGGGGAAACATAAGCGCCGGGACGTGGGTCTACCAGGTATTGGGCCTGCTCTGTCTGGCTGGGTCGGTGGGTCTAGTCCTCTTCCTGCTGGGCAAAGCCAGCCGATCCCTCAAAGGTGCGGCCCTCCTACTGCTCCTGGGCTTCATGCTCTTCTGTCTCTTGGCCATCTATCGCACGCTCACCTTCAGCGATCCGGTCCTGCGCGGCCGATACGCCCTGCCCACCCTCTCTGGAGTCAGCGTTCTCCTGTCCCTTGGCGTAGTCCACCTCACGCCTCGTAGGCTGGGGCGCACACCCATCTTCCTGGTCAGCCTGACGGTACTATTCATGGGCCTCATAGCACCCTTTCGCTACATCGCGCCTGTCTACGCTCGCCCCCCAATTCTCTCAGCGGATGAGCCGTTGCACGTCGAGAACCCGTTGAACGCGCGCTTCGGAGAGAGGATAGAGCTGGTAGGGTATGAGCTAGGAGTGTCAAGAGCAACCACGGGTCAGTTCGTTCCCATTACTCTCTACTGGCGTGCTTTGGCTGAGATCGAGGAGAACTACACGGTTGGCCTGAGCCTCGTCACACCGGATGGAA
>Ga0307437_1001851_pt1 | contig 13638 bp, 12 predicted proteins | sample SalMarWE160390MG_FD_202146 | JGI IMG/M metagenome (GOLD analysis project Ga0307437, IMG submission 202146) | Salt marsh sediment microbial communities from the Plum Island Ecosystem LTER, Massachusetts, United States - WE1603-90 | ecosystem: Environmental > Aquatic > Marine > Intertidal zone >...
TGCAGTAACAACATCAGGACAATGGGTCTGGCCAATACCATGTATGCTGATGAAGCAGACGGCTGGTATGTTCCAATCATGGACAGAACGCTGGGAGATAATCGCTATTGGCCCGGTAACGAGCTTTATAGAGACCTGGTGGGTTATAAAGGCATGAAGGGCGATGCCGCCCCCGGCTGGCACGCACCCAGGGAGTTTCTTTGTCCAAGCGACGTGATTTCTGTCAAGGAAAGCCCCGATTCCCAGTGGGACTCTTGGCTCAGTTACGGCTACAACCTGACGGACTGGTACTTTTCAGACTGGTTTGGCATCGGCTATGCCGGTCACAGGAACACTACGGTTCCCGGTCCTTCCGGAGAACTCATATTCACCGAGAGCAATGACTGGTGGCTTTGGTGGTGGGGGGCCAATTACAAAGATGGATGGGACGTTCTCGGGCACGATACAATTACACCTTATAAACAGGTCGGTACTGACGGCCCAACACTGTATCGTCACAGCGAGGGGGTCAACTTAGCCTTTTACGATGGTCATGCTGCGTATATGAAAAAAGAAAAGGTTTTCAATATGGATGCCTGGGATGCGGGTACGCCGGGGATGTGGTCGGTCTTCAAGGATTACCCGCCAACACAGGCTGAGCAGAATAAATTGCCAAAACCTTAACAGCGTTTTTACGAAAAGCCAGAATCCCACGGAACACTATAAAATATCATATTAGCCCTCAAGCCCCTGCGGGATATCTCGCTTTTTCCTCTTCCTCTGCACCGCAGGGGCTATTCTATTTATGAGCGATTGAAAAGTGGCTCTCTTGAATCAGTTTTCGAACGGAAATTGCTATGTTTTTGCTGTTTTAATGACAATAATTTCTGCCGGAGAAGATGAAATCACTTGAAACTGCGTGATGGATTTTGTAATCTGATGAAAGCAGAAGTCTAAGCAGGGTGTTAAATTATGTATATGGGAAATTACCGACAACTCTTTTCGAGAGGAAGGAGGTAAGGTTATGACGGCGAAACGAAAGGGATTTACGCTAATAGAGCTTTTAGTAGTGATTTCCATCATAGCGTTGCTCCTGGCAATCCTCATGCCGTCGCTTACTAAAGTGAAGAAGCAGGCCAAGGCCGTGGCTTGTCAAGCGAACCTTCGGCAGTGGGGGCTCGTGCTGAACTTCTACACCGATGATAACAACGGCTATTTTATGTCGGGTTCTGGCGGAAGCCATTTCGAATGGATGGAGCCGGCCCGGCCATACTACAAAGAAGATGAAATGCGTTTTTGCCCCATGGAAAAAAGAACGAAGAGCCCGGTACAGATCATTGGGGCACTACCTTCACTACGAGTTTGAGAGTATAGTCATTTGACTACGAGCTTGGGAGCATAGTCATTTGACTACGAGCTTGGGAGCATAGTCATTTGACTACGAGTTTGAGAGCATAGTCATTTGACTACGAGTTTGAGAGCATAGTCATTTGACTACGAGCTTGGGAGCATAGTCATTTGACTACGAGTTTGAGAGTATAGTCATTTGACTACGAGTTTGAGAGTATAGTCATTTGACTACGAGCTTGGGAGCATAGTCATTTTGCAGAAGGCTTTAATAATTTTGAAAGGAGAAACTATTATGAGGACAATTCTGCTAACTGTTGCCGTTTGCGGGCTTGCGATTTTGGCTGGATGTGCCACAACTGAGCGAGCGGCTGTAGAGGGTGAGAAGCTCCAGTACGTGTTGACTGACACTGGTCTGTGGCTTATTCATGATATGAATCGGCCTGCGCCGGCGGTGATATCGCCCGGCACCGCGAGCACACAGAGCCAAGCCGGGCAAGCCCCTTCTGATGCGATTGTTTTATTCGATGGAACAGACTTGTCCGAATGGACTGACACCAAGGGCAATCCGTCGAAATGGATTGTGGGGGACGGCGGCTATATGGAGTGTGTCAAAGGCTCAGGCTACATCCAAAGCAAGCGCAAGTTCGGTTCGTGTCAATTGCACGTTGAGTTTGCTACTCCTTCAAGGGTCACGGGAAGCAGCCAGGGACGAGGCAACAGCGGAGTGTTTCTAATGGCAAACTACGAGGTCCAGGTTCTTGATTCCTACGACAACAAGACCTATCCCGACGGCCAGTGTGCTGCGCTCTACGGCAGGGCGGTTCCTCTGGTTAATGTCTGCCGAAAACCGGGCGAGTGGCAATCGTACGATATCATTTTCCATCGTCCGACTTTCAAAGGCAATAAGGTCGTCAAGAGGGCTACGTTCACCGTTTTTCAAAATGGCGTGCTCGTCCACGACCATGTTAAACTACAGGGAGGTACCGGCTGGCGGGGCCAACATGCGATATCTGATTATGAGCCGCATGAGGACAAATTGCCGATTACACTGCAAGACCACGGCAATCCGGTGAGATTCCGCAATATCTGGATTCGTGAGCTTGCCGACTAATGCTCTGTCAAATGTCGATTGATGTGCTGTCATTCCTGCCCCGCATCAGTGTACGGGATAAACTCCAGCAGGAATCCAGATTGTTAGAAATGAATTCCGCATCAAGTGCGGAATGACAACAAATCAAATCATGCTTGACAAAGCACTAAGAACATGGATAGGGACTTTTGATTATGAGCGAAATAGAACGACTGGCAAAAGAACATACTGACATTACACGCCGTTACTTCTTGCGCTTAGGTGCGATAGGGGCTACCGCTCTAAGTATTCCGCAACTGTGGGCCAAGGAGAATGAGGGTGAAGCCTCTCGGCTTCTAAGTGAGGCGATTTCAAAGCTGGAGTATCTGACCCGGGAAGAAAACTTCATCAATTATGGTCGAGGTAAACCTCCGCCACATAAGTTACCACTGGAAAAACTGCGGGAAGTGGGGCTGGTACGTGAGACCTGGCAGCTGGAGGTTCTGCCGGATCCCGACAGTAACGCTAAGGTGGAGAGGCCGCTTTCCAAGGCTTTGGGCACGGCCCTGAACTGGGACGGTCTCATGAAGCTCGCCAAGAAACACACTGTGCGCTTTATGAGCGTGATGTCCTGCACCAATGGGCGCTCTCCGTGCGGCATGGGCTTATGGGAGGGCGTACCACTAAGGGAGGTCGTGTGGCTGGCTCGTCCAACCGAGAACGTGCGGCGTTTGTTTTATTATGGCTACCACAATGACGACCCCAAACAGAGATTCCAAAGCTCCCTTCCCATTGGACGCGTGTTGGAAGACCCGCCAGGTGAAAATCCGGTAATCCTCTGCTACAAGCTCAACAATCAATGGCTCACAAGTAAGCGGGGCGGGCCGGTTCGTATGCTGGCTCCTGACGCTTACGGCAACAAGTCAGTAAAGTGGCTCCAGCATATTATGCTGACCAACAACCACCAGGCAAACGATACATATACCCTTTGGAATAATGACACCGTTAGTCATATAAAGACCTGTGCAAGGTTTATCCACACGCCAAAGAAAATCAAAGCGGGACAGCCGGTGCCGATAACTGGAGTTGCTCAAGTTGGTATGTCCGGTCTCAGTAAGGTCCAGTACTGGCTACATCCGCACGATGAGTCTCTTCCAAAAGATGACCCTTACTTCAGCAAAGCTGAATGGAAAGAGGCAGATGTCCTGCCTCCTCCGGATGATTGGGGAGGAGGACTTCCCGATGGCAAACTACCGCCGATTTCGCGTCAGATCGATTCCGCAACCGGTAAGCCATACCGTTGGCCGATCCGCAATACAATCGTCCATTGGGCAACACTGCTTGTGGTTGAACGCGCGGGACAATACGATCTTCGCTGCCGCACAATCGATGCCAAGGGCGTTGCCCAGCCAATGCCACGTCCTTTTCTTAAGTCAGGCCATAATGCCATTCGGCAAGTGCGGATTGTCGTTGAGAAGTGAGTCCAGAGTTTTTGAAACTATACATCTTATCCCTCCGACGATGTATCGTTCCATATCAGCCCTGTCTAACTTGACGTGGTATTTACGGAAATACTATAACACGTGCTCAATCCTTAGGGAGCAAACCGCGAAAGCCTGAACAGTAACAGACAAAATTACAATGAAAACCAAGCACCGCGAAAGATGATATGTAAGCTTTCTGTGAATAATGACTTAGAAGACCAAGGCTAACTGACATCGTTTTTTTTTTCAATAATGCTAAAATTTTCTCTTGCTTTCTTTTTCAATAGCAAGAAAATGGTAAATAACTATTCATTAACCGTAGATTAGAACGATGTTATAGAATAAAGTTGATTTTGGATATTTCACTGATGCCCTGTGCTTAGACTATTTATGAACCAGTCAAGTAAGCTAATAATTAAGGACTCACCTACAACGAACGCCGAGAAGGTGTCAGCTCCTATTCTGCCCCAAGTTTTTCAGATACCCTCAAAATCTAAAAAGGGCGTGTATCGTATTATAGAAGGATCGGATTGGGCAGTTGGCAAAAAATGCAGAGATAAGCCAGCGATGACGGTAAAACTTGAAAGAGATACCATCGCCAAGCTCTCAATCCCGATCTTACTTTTTTTGGGGTATCTGTCTTAACCTTAACCGACTATAACCTTACAAACTGGGTCAAATGGCTTAGAGACCCTGTTACCTGTCGCAGGAGAAAGTCGAAGACCCCTTTTAACAGTGGGAAGCTAAGAGATGACGGAACCTGAGCTAACTATTACATCACGGTCGCAATTAGCCGAAGCTGTTTTCAGCGAGAGTGGCCAGAATGTAAACCTTTGTTATCAATGTCGGAAGTGTGCGGCCGGCTGTCCTATATCGTACGCCATGGACTATAAGCCTGCGCAACTGATACATGCCATCCGGCTCGGCATGGACGATCTCGTGTTCAAGAGCAAGACGATGTGGCTGTGCTCATCATGTGAGACGTGCACAACAAGGTGTCCACAAGAAGTCGATATTGCGAAGGTGATGGATGCTGTGAAAATCATAGCTCGCAGACGAGGAATAAAGCCCACTATCCCCCAAATAGCCTCTTTTTACGGAGCAGCGCTTTCCAATATCAAGAAGTGCGGGCGAATGTACGAAATGGGAATGATCATGGGTCTTAAAATGAGGACTTTCGAGCTTTTCAAAGACGCAGGACTGGGTATGAAAATGTTCAGAAAAGGTAAACTCAAGATGATCCCCAGTCTTACCGGCGCGTTGAGGACGTGGAAGATCTTTAATCGTGTAAAAAGCATCGAGAATAGAAATCGGAAATCATAACGTGAAGCGGTTTTATAGTAATAGTCTTAAGATGAAGTCAGAAATCAGAAGTCAGAAGCCAGAGTCTGTCCTTGCCGTAAGGCATCCTGTGGACTGTTCTCTGTCCTCTGTTTCCTGCATGGAGGTCAGCATACGATGACCGCGAAGTACGCCTATTATCCGGGTTGCTCACTTCACTCGACCGGCTCCGAGTACGACGTATCATTTCGGGCCGTTTGTGAAAAGCTTGGTATAGATATTGAAGAGATCAAGGGGTGGATTTGCTGCGGCACTTCTCCAGCGCATTGTACCTCCAGGCTTTTATCACTCGCGCTTCCTTTTGAGAATCTCTGCCTGGCGGATAAAATGGGGATGACCGAAGTTGTCGCTCCGTGTGCATCTTGTTTTGCAAGGTTGAAGACAGCGATATACGAAGCAAACGAGGATATTGAGATAGCCGGTCAGATCAGTGAGGCCATTGAAAAGCCGCTACCCAAATCGATGAATGTTTTACATCCCCTTGAGATATTTTGCGACCATGAAGGAATGGCCAAAGCGGTCACAAGGCAGTTGCCCGAACTAAAGGTTGCGTGCTATTACGGCTGTCTTCTTACCAGACCTTCCAAGGTTATGCAGTTCGACGAGTGCGAGTATCCGATGGCTATGGACGAGCTGCTTCGCTCGTTGGGAATTGCAACACTTGACTGGTCGTATAAGACAGAATGCTGTGGCGGGGCCCTTGCGATGACTCGCACCGATGTAGTTCTCAAGCTGACACATGATATATTTGAGGAAGCCAAGGCAGTGGGGGCAAACGCTATCGCCGTTGCGTGTCCTTTGTGTCATGTCAATCTGGACACACGACAGGTGGAGGTCGAAAAGGAATACGGTGTTCAGTACGGCCTACCAATATTCTATTTTACACAGCTCATGGCCCTGGCATTCGGAATACCCCAGGACAAATTGGGATTGCAGAAACATTTTGTCAGCGCGGACGAGTTATTGTCCGGCGTTTGCAAAGGATAGTAAGTCTTAAGAAAATGAGTTATGCAAAATTGAGGTTAGGCATACTTTGAAAAGAAAAAAAACGTCTTTTGTTTTTTCTTTTCAGACAGTAAGTTATTGTGTAATAAGAAGTTAGGTGATTATTTAAGAAAATCAAAAAAACAGATTTTCTTAAATAATATATGCCTAACCTCAATTTTGCTGGAGCCTTTTAAGATAGAGACGGGAGGACAAGTAAGTGGCTCAGGGAAAAAATAAGAAGGTTGGTGCCGTTTTAGTAGTTGGAGGCGGTGTGGGAGGTATGCAAGCCTCGCTCGATCTGGCTGAGGGAGGGTATAAGGTCTATCTTGTCGAAAAGGGTCCGTCTATCGGCGGGGTGATGGCACAACTTGACAAGACATTCCCTACGAATGACTGCGCGATGTGCACCCTGGCACCACGCATGGTCGATTGCGGCGGGCACCTGAACATAGAGAAACTGACCTACTCTGAAATAGAATCAATCGAAGGCTCAGCGGGCAACTTCAAGGTCCGCGTTAAGAAAAAGGCACGCTACGTGGACCCGGACAAATGTACCGGGTGTGGTGAGTGTGTTGAAAGCTGCCTTGTCAAAAACATTGTCTATCTCGAACAACCTGCCGTACCCAAGATTGAAATCGAGCAGGACGAGCGAGTTAAGGTGGATAAAATTACTAATAGGTATGAAGGTGGCAGGGAAACTCTCATACCTATTCTTCAAGACATCAACAGTGAATTCAACTGGCTTCCGCCGGAAATCTTGATGAGAGTTTCTGAGGTTAAGCAAATACCTATTGAGCACATCCTGAGAATCGCCACTTTTTACAAAGCCTTCAGTCTCAAGCCTCGGGGCAAAAATATAATTACCGTTTGTACCGGTACTGCATGTCACGTGAAAGGGGCACAGAGAATTCTGGACAGGCTGGAGCGTGAGCTTGGTATAAAGACCGGAGAAACGACATCCGACATGCAGTTCACGTTAGAAGCGGTTCGCTGCCTGGGATGTTGTGGTCTATCTCCGGTGGTCACCGTCGGTGAAGAATTATACGGCAAAATGAATCCAGCGAAGGCAGCAGCCCTTATTGACAAGTATCATGATTGAAAGAGAATAGCCATGTCCAAGATTAAACCGGAAGACCTTGAGAGAATCAGGGAGCGAATGGCCAGGACAATGAGCCTGCGTGATGGAGACGCCCGTGTTAAGATTACGGTTCACATGGGAACGTGCGGTATTGCCGCAGGCGCAAGAAAGATAATGAGTGCGTTGCTTGTCCTGGTTGAGGAGAAGGACTCAAAAGATATTGTTCTTACTACTTCGGGTTGTGCGGGACTGTGTAGCCGCGAACCGATGATGACTGTAGAGCTCAAGGGAGAAGCCCCCGTCAAATATGTTGACTTGAACGAAGATAAAACCAGGAAAATCTTCTCTGAACATGTTTTGTCTGGCGCGGTGGTCGAAGAATATGCTTTGGCTATTGGGAGCGAGCGCGTTGGATAGGAACTTAAGCCCAATGGAGATTAGTGAATGAAACCCTCTCGAACACACGTTATGCTCTGTGCCGGGACCGGTTGTGTTTCAAACGGGTCATTCAAGATAAAGGAATCACTCGAACGAGAGATCAAAAAGCACAACCTTCAGGATGAGGTTGGAGTCGTGATGACAGGCTGCAACGGCTTTTGCGCCCAGGGGCCGGTAGCTGTAGTCAGACCGGACGACATCTTTTATCAACTGCTGACCGAAGATGATATTGCCCATCTTGTTGAGGAGCATTTCCTTAAGGGAAGACCGGTGGAGCGACTGATGTATATTCCTCCTACTGAAGAATTCGTTGTCCCGAAGATGAGCGATATCGGCTTCTTTAGCAAACAGAGGCTGATTGCATTGCGTAACAGGGGGATGATCGATCCCGAACAGATCGACGAGTACATTGCTCGAGAGGGGTACACGGCACTGGCTAAAGCGCTTACCCAGATGAAGCCGGAACAAATAATAGAGGAGGTAAAAGCCTCTGGTTTGCGAGGCAGGGGTGGGGCCGGTTTCCCAACGGGTAGAAAATGGGAATTGGCTCGGGCATCTAAAGGCGACACCAAGCACTTAGTCTGCAATGCAGACGAAGGGGATCCGGGCGCATTTATGGATAGAAGTATAATCGAGTCCGACCCGCATTCCGTTCTGGAGGGGATGATAATTGGCGCAAGGGCAATTGGGGCATCTCACGGCTATATATACATCAGGAATGAATATCCTTTGGCCCGGGAAAGATTGGTTAAAGCAATCCAACAGGCCACAGAGTATGGTTTGTTAGGTGAAGACATTTTCGGCACCGGCTTTAATTTTGATATTTCCATCCACAGAGGAGCCGGAGCATTTGTTTGTGGTGAGGAGACAGCGCTAATAGCTTCCCTGGAGGGTAGAGCCCCTGAGCCAAAAGTCAGACCGCCTTTCCCTGTACAGTCCGGTCTCTGGAATGAGCCTACTAATATCAACAATGTTGAAACATGGGCTAATGTCCCGGAGATTATCAATCGGGGAGCAGAATGGTTCTCCAGTATCGGCACTGAGACCAGCAAAGGTACAAAAGTTTTCTCTGTAGTCGGCAAGGTCAGAAATACAGGTCTTGTTGAGGTGCCGATGGGTATTACCTTACGGGAGATAGTATACGATATTGGAGGTGGTATACCCAACAACAAGAAATTTAAGTCGGTTCAGACAGGCGGCCCTTCCGGCGGCTGCATCCCGGCGTCCCTTCTGGATTTGCCCATCGATTATGAGAGGCTTGCCGAGGTTGGTTCCATCATGGGTTCCGGGGGACTGATAGTGATGGATGAGGACACCTGCATGGTAGATGTGGCCAGGTATTTCCTTGAGTTCCTGAAAGATGAATCCTGCGGTAAATGCACTGCGTGCCGCGAAGGCGTGGATGTTATGTATCAGATTCTGACCAATATCTGCGCCGGCAACGGCAAAGAAGAAGATATTGCTTTACTTGAGGAACTATCTGAGGCAGTGAAGGATTCGGCTCTGTGTGCTCTTGGAAGAACGGCACCGAATCCTGTTCTGAGCACTATCCGTTATTTTCGTGACGAATACGAGGCACACATCAAGTATAAGAGGTGTCCGGCTGCCGTTTGCAAAGGGATCATCTCGTCGCCATGCCAGCATGCCTGCCCCCTGGAACAAGATGTCCCTTGTTATGTTGGTCTTATTGCTCAAGGGAAGTTCGAGCAGGCCATAGAGATTGTAAAGGAGAAGAATCCTCTGCCTTCTGTTTGTGGCAGGGTTTGTACTGCTACTTGTGAGGCCAAATGCCGAGCTGGCGAAGGAGATGGAGAGGCGATCTCAATCCGGATGCTTAAAAGGTTTTTAGCTGATTATGAACGCGAAAAAGGGCTTCATATTATGCCGAAGCCGAAGCAGTCAAGGTCGGAACGGGTGGCAATTGTCGGCTCGGGACCTGCAGGACTTACATGTGCTTACTATCTTGCCCTTGAGGGATATCAAGTCACCATTTACGAGTCGCTGCCGGTTGCGGGCGGCATGCTTGCGGTCGGCATTCCGGACTACAGGCTGCCCAGGAATATTTTGGATTGGGAGATCGAAAATATCAAGAGTCTGGGAGTGGACATCAAGACGAATACAACTATCGGTGTAGATATACGGCTCCAGGATCTCTGGTCGAAATATGACGCAGTATTCATCGCGACCGGAACTCACAAGGGACTAAAGATGAACATTGAGGGTGAAGAATCACCACAGGTCATCGATGCGGTGGATTTCCTGCGTGCGATTAACCTCGGGAGAGAGGTTAAGATTGGCCAAACGGTAGCCGTGATCGGCGGAGGAGACGCTGCGATCGATGCGGCCAGAGTTGCCAAGCGCTTAGGCAAGGATGTGAAGATATTGTACCGGAGAACAAGACGGGAGATGCCTGCAGCTAAAGAAGAGGTCGAAGGGGCAATTGAAGAGGGAATCGAAATCCAATTTCTCGTCGCCCCGGTGAGGGTCCTGTCTGAGAATGGCCAATTGAAAGGGATTGAGTGCGTTAGGATGGAGCTGAGAGATTTCGACAAAAGCGGCAGGAGAAGGCCTGTTCCGATTAAAGGGTCGGAATTTACAATGAATATTGATACCTTATTGCCGGCAATCGGCCAGCAGCCGGATCCAATTGCCGTGCCGAGCGATAAACATCTCAAGACCTCCAAGGCCAACACCATCGAAGTTAGCCCGGACACCCTTTACTCAGGGATGAATGGGGTTTTTGTCGGTGGCGATGTTGTCAGCGGTCCGAATACAGTTACCGCAGCGATGGCTCATGGAAAAATTGCTGCCAAAATGATACATAAGTATATCCAGGAACTTCCCATGGAGCGGGAATACAAAGTGACCCGGCCGATCGCACACGTTGAAGCCGTGGAGCTCACTGAAAAGGAGATAGAAGAACTGCAAAAACCTTCGATGCCTCTTCTGTCTCTGGAAGAACGGTCCGGCAATTTTAAAGAAGTAGAATTGGGATTTACCGAGGAGATGGCTATCAAAGAGGCAAAACGTTGTCTGCGATGTGATCTGGAACTGGAAGAAGAGGGAACAGCCTCATGAAATTGAAAGATATAGAAAGGATTCTTGGTGCTGAGGTAATTACAGGGGCTGAATTTATGCATGAAGACATAAAGATGGCTTGTGGTTCAGACTTGATGAGCGATGTTTTGGCGTTTGCTAAGCATGGAGCTCTCCTGTTGACCGGTTTGACTAATCCGCAAGTGGTCCGCACCGCAGAAATGGCAGACCTGCGTGCTATATGCTTCGTCCGGGGGAAAAAGCCCGGTCAGGAAACTATTGAAATAGCTGAATCCAAAGATATTCCTTTATTGACGACGCCTCTGCCTATGTTTGAATCTTGTGGCCGGCTACACCGAGAAGGACTTCCTGGTTGCTCTGAATATGAGAAATAATATCAAATAGGACATTTTCAAGTGACTCCAGACAGCAAAATCAGCAAGATTCAGGAATTAGTCTATGAAATCAGGATGAGCGATGTAATGAAGAGAGATGTTTTTACGGTTAGTCCACGGACCCATATGAGTGTTTTGAGGGTAATATTGCGGGAGAACCGTATCTCGGGGACACCGGTCATAGACAAGGGCAAATTAGTAGGCATTATCAGTGTTGAGGATTTTATTAAGTGGCTGGCTAATCGGGAGCAGGATTGTCCCATCGGTGAGAAGATGACCAGAAATGTTCAAACCCTTTATGCCGATGAACCATTAACCCACGCCATCAACAAATTTGAACAGCATGGTTTTGGCCGTTTCATAGTAGTTGAACGTCAGGACAAAAGACTCGTTGGCATTGTTACAAAGGGAGATGTTATTGAGGGACTGCTCAAGAAATTAGAGATTGATTATTATAAAGAAGAAGAAGTATGCCAGTTTCGAGTAAGGCACTTTTTTGAGGATATCCTGGCAGATAAGGTAGAGCTCCTTTTTGAATATGACGTGGTGGGTCATGATTTCAATCGGGCCGGAGAAAGTGCCAGCCGGGTAAAGACTACCCTGCGACGGCTGGGCCTGCATCCTCAAGTTGTTCGCCGGGTTGCCATCGCTACGTTTGAAGCAGAGATGAATCTCATCGTTTACACGGACGGGGGAAAGATATGTGTTCGTGTTGAGCCGCATGAGATATTTGTAAACGTGGAAGATTCCGGCCCGGGAATCCCCGATGTCGAGAAGGCCTTACAACCGGGCTATTCGACTGCCCCGGAGTGGGTCAGAGAGCTGGGCTTTGGAGCTGGTATGGGTCTGAATAATGTCCAGAAGTGCGCCAATAAAATGGACCTAAGATCTACTGTTGGGAAAGGGACGCAGTTGAGTTTTTACATCTCTATTGAGGAAGGAGCCAAGAATGAAATTAACTGAATTGATTCAGAAGCTCAATCTGAGCGTAAGGTCGGCAAAAGCTCATCTGGACCGCGAAGTTACGGGCGGTTATGCGAGCGACCTGCTTAGTGATGTCCTTGCCAATAGTAAAGAAGGAAACATTTGGATTACTTTACAGATTCATCAGAATATCGTGGGCGTGGCCAGTATGAAAGACCTGGCCGGAATAATATTAGTAAATAATAGAGAGCCTGAGCCGGAAACATTGGAGAAAGCAGAGTCAGAAAAAGTACCGATTATGGTAAGCGAGATGCCGACCTTTGAACTTATCGGCATGCTCTATAGTTTGGGAGTTGTCGGAACTAAACAATGAAGAAAATAAGGGCTGACCTGCATCTTCACACTTGCCTTTCTCCTTGCGGTGACAATCAGATGCAGCCAACGGCTATAATTGAACAGGCCAAAAAAGCAGGTTTGGATATGATAGGTATAAGTGACCATAATTCTGCTGAGAATGTAAGCGCAGTGATGAAAGCCGGTAAACGGCAGGGGCTTGCAGTTATTCCAGGTATTGAGATTACCTCGCAGGAGGAAGTGCATATCCTCGGATTTTTCAACACCGAGCAGGACCTGATGCACATACAGGATATCATCTACCAAAACCTGCCCAGCCAAAATGATGAGGAGGCCTTTGGCCCTCAGCTGGTCGTTGATGAGTTCGATAATGTGGTGGGTAAGAATCCCAGACTGTTGATCGGGGCCACTAACCTGACTATAGAGAAGATAATTGAGATGATTCACCAGTGGGCCGGACTGGCTATTGCCTCTCACATCGACCGCCAGCGTTTCAGTCTGATTGGCCAGTTAGGTTTTATTCCCAAAGGGTTGAAACTGGATGCCGTGGAGGTCTCGACCCGGCTTGCAGCCGGGCAGAAATATGACTATCCGGTGATTACTTCTTCCGACGCTCATTTTTTGGAGGACATCGGAAAGAGTTGTACCTGCTTTATGATAGAAGACGTCTCAGTCGATGAGATTAAGAAAGCGTTGCACAATGAAATGGGAAGGAGAATTATTGTTCGATAAACTGGAAGTGTAGAAGCTGGCTTGACGTTGTCGAAGCTGGTATCGAAACTGGAGGCTGGAAGCCGGATGCCGGACGAGCTTCGAGTTTCCAGGGCGAGCATCGATACGAGCATCGACAACCTTAAACGAAAAAGGTATTTTAAAAAATGGAAGATCTGTCGCTGCATATCTTAGACATCGCGGAAAATTCGATTTCCGCTGCGGCAAGGAGAATTGAAATTAAAATTGATGAAGACAAAGATAAAGACTTGTTGACTATCGAAATAATTGATGATGGTAAGGGTATGGACCGGAAGGCCCTGACAAAAGCTCTTGACCCCTTTTTCACGACACGCACAACCCGCAAAGTTGGCTTGGGCCTGTCCTTTCTGGCTCAGGCAGCCAAAGAGAGCGGTGGAAAAATTGAGCTGAACTCTAAACCCCGTGGAGGAACAACGGTCAAGGCGACATTTTGCTTGAGCCATCCGGACT
>Ga0307437_1001857_pt1 | contig 13615 bp, 9 predicted proteins | sample SalMarWE160390MG_FD_202146 | JGI IMG/M metagenome (GOLD analysis project Ga0307437, IMG submission 202146) | Salt marsh sediment microbial communities from the Plum Island Ecosystem LTER, Massachusetts, United States - WE1603-90 | ecosystem: Environmental > Aquatic > Marine > Intertidal zone >...
GTGACCTGAGCCTTTTCCAACTTGGCTTGCGCTTGCTCGATCATTTCTTGAACGAAGGAATGCCTATCCCTGTGAGACTCCATGCATTGGAATAGGAGGGCGTCCAAAAAGTGTACGGTAGTGAAAGCTGGTTTCATAATGGCTTTGCGCCGTATCAAACTGTCCAATAGCCACCAAGTTGTCAGCCAAGTCGGCGTGAACGTAACCGGCTTGCCTTTTCGCTTGTTCGCTCGACGTACTCAAGCTCTCAAACTCCCCCAACGCCCGCTGGTGGTACTCAATGGCCAGCGTGGGCCGCCCCCGCGCCTCCAGGCAGCGGCCCAGCGAGAACAGCGCCATCGCGTGGTCATACGCCGCCTCGTCACCACCGTAGGCTGCGCCTGCTTCCAATCGCTCCAGCAGCCCGCGGAACACCCGCTCCGCCTCCGCCGCCCGCCCCTGCTGCCACAGCGCCTCCCCCTGCTGGCTCAGCATCAGGTACTCCGCCTTGGTCAGCCCCTCCTCACTGGAGATTTGAGATTTGAGATTTGAGATTTTCTCCATCATCGCGTCCCGCTCCCGCCAGCGGCCAAAGACGTCCAGGAACATGGCGATGCTAGTGGCAAACTCCACCGCCTCCGCCGCGGCGCCTGCTTCTGCTGATGCACGCATCAGTGCCAGGTCGAGGGCGCGGCGCAGGTTGGGCAGCTCGCGCAGGGCGATGGCGCGGGCCTGGTGGGGGGTTTGGGTGTCGGCGTGATACAGGTAGTTGGCCAGGGCGTAGTAGCGCTGCCAGTAGCGCTCCTCCAGCTCGGCGCGGCGGTCGGCGGGAAGCCGGGCCGCCAGGTAGGGCACCAGGGTGGGATGGAAGCGCAGGAAGGGCGGGGTGACGCCGGGCACGGATTCGACGGCGACCAGGGCCGCCTGCTCCAGCTCGGCGCGGGCGGCCTGCCACAGGTCGGGATCCATGCCAGTAATCTCCAATAACTCGGCTTCCATGCACCCACCCTGGAACACGGCCAGGTCGGGCAGGGCGGCGCGGGTCTCGTCGCCCAGGCGGCGCAGGGAGAACTCCAGGGAGATGGTCAGGCTCTCGTTGCGCTCCACCGCCGCGCCGGTGGTGAAACCGGGCAGCAGCTCCTCGAAGCGGGCGATCAGCTCGGCAGGAGTGTACTCGCGCAGGCGGGGCAGCACCAGGTAGAGCGAAAGTGGATGCCCGCCCAGGTGGGCCATCAGGTCCACCAGTTCCTGCCGGTCCACCGCCGCGCGGTCTATGCCGTGGTCGTCCAGCACGGCCGCCGCCAGCGCCAGGGCGTCGGGCGTGGCCAGGCCACCCAGCTCGATGTGCGCGCAATCCTTAGAAGGCCGGAAGCGGTCGTCGTTGAAGGTCGTGTCGCGGGTGGTGATCAACACCCGGCTCCTCTCCCTGCCTGACCACATCCACACCGCATCCAGCACGGTCTTGAGCTCCTCCAGCGGCATCAGCGGCTCGCGGCCCAGGACGGATTCAAAGTTGTCCAGGATGACCAGGGCGGGCTGCTGGCGCAGCAGGTCGGTTATCCGCTCCACGGGACCTGTTCTGAGCGCCGCTTCGCTAACGGTCGAAGGGTCGCCCTCGCCGATCACAAAATTGGGGTCGCCGCTGACGGCCTGCCCCACCCAGGAGCAGAGCTGGTCCAGCGAGCCGCCGTGCTCAAAGGAGACGAAGGCCGCGCCGCCGGGAAAGCGTCCCGTGCGGTGGAACCAGCGGCCCGCCTCGGCTGCCAGGGCCGTCTTGCCCATGCCGCCAAAGCCGTGCAGCACGACGACGCGGTGTTCGGCCAGGGCGCGCTCCAGTTGGAGCATCTCGCGGGCGCGTCCGTGGAAGCCGTGATGCGGCGCGCGGGGCAAGCCGCCGGGGGCGTGGGGGTTGGTTAAGGCCAGAGGTACACCCTCCCCCGCCCCCTCCCTGGGAGGGAGGGGAGTTTCTGGGGAGAAGACGACGGGGTCGGCGGACTGCTGGTAGAGGGCGGGGAGGAACCAATCGCGCAGGCGGATGGTCTCTTCAACCAGCTTGCCGTCGGCGTCGCGGCGGGTGAGGGTGTGGCGCTGCTCGTCGGCCAGCAACGCGACGCGGCCCTCGTCCACCGCCCGGCCCACGGTCAGGCCGCCGGCCAGGCCGCCGTAAAAGGCGGCGACGAATTTGCGCGCCGCCACCACCAGCACCGAATAGTTCATGGCCAGCACGCTGCCCACTCCGGCCCGAATGAGGCGGGCGGCGACGCTGGCGTAGGGGTTGGCCTCCTCTTGCGCCGCGCTCTGGCAGGCGTTGAGCACCATCAGCGGCACGCCGCAGCGGTTGAGCAGCGTGCCCAGCCGGTTGGCGTCCACGCGGTCGGTTTCGTGCTCGTCGTTCTCGAAGAGCAGATAGCCCAGGCCCTGGGTGGCGTCGTAGACACCGTGCCCGTCAAAGTGGAGAACGTGCACCGGCGGGGCTGAGCGATCGCGCAGGCGGGCGGTCAGCGCGGGAAGCGTGGGCGGGTAAAGGAACTCGGTCGCCACCCGGTCGCCCAATTCGTCCAGCGCGTCGAGCAGCGGCAGGGAGACGGCGCGCGGATCAATGAACCCCTCCCCTCTGGGACGGGAGACGACCACCAGCACCCGCACCGGCAGGTCGAAGGGCTTGAGCGGGGCGCCGGTCACTTTCTTCAGCCGCCGCCGCACGCCGATGCCGGCGGAGAAGAGATGCCCTCCCTCATCGGCCAGCAGTTCCCACGGCAAGCACAGCACGCGGGGGTCCACGGCGTCAATGGTCAACAGCTTGCCCTCGTCCCCCGCGTCCACGAACTGCTGCCACAGCCGGGCCGCCTCAGGATCGGTGATGATGCTATCCCGCAGGGCGCGGCCCCAGTCCTCCAGCCTGGCCTTAATGCCTTCGGCACGCTCGTAGTCCGGCCCGGTGGGCCACTGTGCAAATATCTCCAGATACCAGCGCAGGTCGGCCAGCGTGTCGTCATCCAGCGGCGGCTCGAAGGGCGCGGGGTCGGTCCGGTTGCCCGTATCCGGGCGGAAAAGACTCACGTCGAGGGGTGAATCCTCCGTTTTGGCGATGAAGTAGGCCATCAGTTCGATCATGGGCAACTCCTTTTCAGGCGGGTATCATGCGGCTGACGTGCGCCCGCGCCTCCTCCGGCAGTCCGACGCGGAGAGGACCCCAGCGTGTCTCTAGCGTGGCGATCAGTTCGACGCTCAGCCGCACGCCGCCGGCGTCACCCGGCGCGTCCAGCACGGCGTAGACACTCTGGCAGCCCAGCAGCGGGTGGGCCGCGTGGTGGGCGAACTGCCAGGAGGGGTGGCTCTCGCCCAGCCCGAAACCTTGCAGCACGGGGAAGGTCTGGTGGTACTCGATCTCCGCGCCCACCTCGAACAGGCTGGCTTCGAAGACATCGGCGAATTTCAAATCTGGCCCCAGGCCAAAGGTGAATTTGCCCTTTCGCTCGGCGGTGAGTCGCTGCGGGTAGAGGTCGTGGGCCACGACAGCGCCGGTCCCCGCGCTGTGGGGGCGCAGGTAGGCGGTCAGGGTGGCTTCTTGATAGAAAGTGCGTGCGTCGGCGGGTGGATGCAGGGTGCAGGCCAGGCGGAGCAACGTGTAGCGTCGGTCGCCGGCGGGGGGCATCCATTTCTTGCCGGTCTCGCCTTCCATCGCCTGCTCGGCGGGCCACCAAGCCGGCTCGCCCAGCGTCACGCGCGGCAAGGGCGCGTCCCCTCTGCACACCGGACCCAGCGGCTCCAGATGGCCCTCCCAGGCTACATCGTCAATCTCGGTCGGAGTGATAATCCGCATCGTTTCGCCTCCTCTCGATGTTCTCACTCATTGCCAGCGACCATAAGAATATCACACACGAGGTTGGTTGTCAAACTCTGAAGCCGTCTGCCGCTCCAATCCCAATTCTCGCCGCTTCTCCGGCCTGGGTTGCCACTCGGCGTCCCAGCCCATGGCGGCGCAGAAATCCTGCACCATAGGCTGAGTTGCAGCAAATGGCCGGGTGCGCAGCAGCGTTTTCCATCGTTTCTGGCAAATCTCTCCCACGTGTGGTATAATTACGGACACATCACAGTATAAAATAGAAAGGAAACAACCCCATGTCTGTTACTAAAATCGTCGTCATCGGCGCGGGCAGCGCCAGCTTTGGCCTTAGTACCCTGGCCACCATCATGCGCAGCCAGGCCCTCCGCGGCAGCACACTGGGCCTGGTGGACATAGATCGCCAGGGCCTGGAGACCATGTCCACCCTGGGCATCCGGATGAACCGCGAATGGGATGCCCAGATGACCATCGAGTCCTCGACCGAACGCACGGACCTGCTGCCGGGAGCCGATTTCGTCGTCCTGTCCATCGAGGTCGGCCCCCGCGAGGCATTGTGGCAGCAGGACTGGGAGATCCCCCTGCGGCACGGCCTGCGGCAGCCCTACGCTGAGAACGGTGGCCCCGGCGGGTTCGCCCACGCGGCGCGCAACATCCCCGTCCTGTTGGGGGTTGCCCAGGATATGGAGCGCCTCTGCCCCGACGCCTGGCTCATCAACTTTACCAATCCGGTGCCCCGCCTCTGCCTGGCCGCCACACGCTACACACGGGTCAAAACCGTGGGGCTGTGCCACCAAATCCACATGGCCCACCTCATCGCCTTTGTCGTGCTGGCCGAACGGTGGGGTATCCAGGTGCCTCCTGACGTGGGTACCCACCCTGACCCGGCGAAGCTCGAGCCCACGAGGCTGTGGATCGACCTGGCTTACGAGAAAGTGGCCGTCAAGGCTGTGGGGCTCAATCACTTTATCTGGATCGTGGACGTTCGCGACAAAGCCACCGGCGAAGACCTCTACCCACTGTTCCGCCAGCGGTATCGCACCCACCGTCCCGACTTCGAGCCCCTGACCCGCAAGATGTTCGAGGTTTTTGGGCTCTGCCCCGGCTCCGGTGACAGTCACCTGTGCGAATACCTGCCCTGGGGCCATGACCCCCAGACGAAACCGTGGGAGACCTACAACCTGCGATTGTACGACTGGGCAGCCGGCGAGCAGCAGCGCCAAGATCGAGCCCGGTTAGCCGCCGCCATGGCCGCCGGTGAGCGGCCCATTGACGGGTTGCGCCAGGTGCACAGCGAAGGGGCCGTGGAATTGATCGAAGCCATCGCCGGCAATACCAACGCCTACATCCCCACCGTCAACATCCCCAACCAGGGCTACATCCCCAATCTGCCCGACGGGATCATCGTCGAAGTGCCTGCTGTGGCCAACGGCGCGGGCATCCACGGCCTGGGCCTGGATCCGCTGCCGGAACCCATCGCCGAGCTATGTCGCCGCGAAGCTGCCCTGGTCGGGCTGGTGGTGGATGCGGCCGTGACTGGCAGCCGGGAGTTGGCCTGGCAAGCGCTGCTACTCGATCCCATGATCAGCGACTTTGACCAGGCGGAAGGCTGCCTGAACGATTACCTGGAAGCGTATGCCGAATGGCTGCCGCAGTTTCATCAGTCTCCCAAATGCGTAGGCCGAAGCGACTGAGATAGATGGGGATGTTCTGGAAAAGTGAGCTTTCCTGCTCGATTTCGCGGATCATAGCCCGCTTGACGTGGGACAAAGGCCCACTCAGAATGGTGAGCGAACCGCCCTCACCGCCTGCACCGTTCACTTTCCAGCCCCATGCGCCGTGGGCCTGGGCGATTTCGATGACGCGGTCGGCATCGGGGTTGATGAGATCAGGATGCAGGTTTCGCTGCGCTTCTGTGTTCTGTATCATGGCCTGCCCCAAAGCCACAAAATCGCCAGCGTACAGGGCATCTCGCGAAGGTTCGGCAGTGGCCCGCAGTGCTTCGAGTTGTCTGGCAGTTGGCCCGGCGTCCTCCAGGTAGCGAATCACCTTCTCGTGCACCTGGGACGAGTGATGGGATTTACCCAGGTAAATAAGAGCTAACCGCCGTTCCAGCTCCCACCAGATGGGGTCAGGCGCCTGAATTTGCGACACCGAGGCATGGGGATACTGGAACATCTCGATGTAGTTGATGCCGCCATAGGCCGCACAAAGCTGATCCTGAATACCGCACTGTTGTTTGAGCATCTCTGTTTCGATAGATTGGGCCACGTAAGCAACTTCGTGCGGGGTCAGACGGCCGGGTGTGAGGCAATCCAAAGCGCCAACGAGGGCGACGGTGACGGCAGCCGAGGTGCCGGTCGAAGCGCCGGCCGGCGCTTCGCAGAAAATGGCGACCTGAATGGCGATGTCATCAGGCACGCCCATGCGCTCGATGGCGGCCTCCAGCAGCGGATGCCGATCCCAGGTCATCTTTTTGAGGCGCCGTACATACCGTTCGCCGTAGTTTTCGGCGTAGATGACGACGCGCTCTTCCTGGTCGTTGCGTGGGTAGACTTCGATCTGCACTTCCGCGTATGGATAGACGCCGATGTTGAAGATCTTGCCATACTCGGCGAACCAGGTATCGGTCCAGCCGCCATTGTCACAGATGCGGATGGGGGCGACGCTGTTGATGATGCGTAATGGCCGTTTCCGCCCTTTTTCGCTCATAGGGTATAGTCCCTTAGGCCAGGTGCAACGCACTTCTGAAAGTCAGCCGAAGTGCGTTGCACCTTAGTAGCTGCGGGCTGTCTCCAGCATGGCCACGACATTCTCTGGCGGAACATCAGCCTGGATGTTATGCACCTGGTTGAAGACGTAGCCGCCCCCAGGGGCGACAATATCGAGCAGCCTCTTCACCTCGGCTGCTACCTCCTCCGGGGTGCCACGGGGAAGGGTGTGTTGAGTGTCGCATCCCCCGCCCCAGAAGGTGAGGTCCGCACCGAACTCCCGCTTCAACCGCACGGGATCCATCCCCGCGGCCGAGATCTGCACCGGGTTGAGGATCTGAACGCCGGCCTCGATGAGGTCGGGGATCAGGGGATAGATGCTGCCGCAGGAATGGAGAAAGACGTAGATCTCCGGGTAGTGCTGGCGGACGTAGCCGTAGATGCGGGTATGACAGGGTTTGATCCGGCGACGGTACATTTGAGGGGAGATCTGAAGCCCTTGCTGAGTGCCCAGGTCATCTACCATAACGATGATCTGGACGTAGGGACCAACAGCGTCCAGGTAGCGGGCCAGGTCGGCCAGGTGAACCTCGGTCAGCTTTTCCAGGAGAGCCTCCAGGAAGGGGCCTCCTCGGGCCAGGTCAATCATGAACTGCTCCCAGCCGCGCAAGCCCTGCCCTGCCTCCAGGATGCTCCCCCCGAAATTACCCATGATGGCGTAGTCGGTGTTCTGGTAGAGATAACGAGCCCGGTCACGGAGGAGGATCAGCTCACCGTCGCTATAGCTCTGCAAGGGGAAGGGATCCAAATCTGCCGGAGCCGTGGCCTCGGCCAGGGGATAGTAGATGCGGTCGAAGTACAGGCCGGTAGGGGGACGGTAGCGCACCCGGCGGCCGTCTTCAAGCTGATAAAGCGAGCCATCGGGCGCTGTTTCGGTGGTGAAACCGGCCACGATGCGAGCCGGGTGGCCGTCGGGGAGAGTGTAGGGTTGCCAGCCCAGGAGTTGATCCAGGTCCAGCGGCACTACATCCAGGCCAAAGAGGTCCATGATAGGGGACTCCACTACAGCCAGTTGCTGGCCGGTATCGTAGACGTAGATGTCGCCATCAGCGATTCCCAGGTGCTCCTTGAGCCGCCGGTAGGCCAGAGCGGTGATGCCGGTAGAGCGCATGGCGCCCAGGTCAACGGGGAGCCGGTCGGGCACTTCATGTCGAAGCGCCGCCAGAACCCATTCACGTGAGTTCACCCATTCCCCCCTGATTTGGCCATGGTCACGTAAATGGGATTCGACAGGGCCCGTCTCACCAGCGCTGCCAGATCGTGGCCCACCTCCCCATCGCACGGCTCGACCAACTCCAGCCGGTAGAAGGTGTCGTCCTTTGGCCTGGCCTGCCAGCAGTGGGCGAAATCGTCACTCCCGACAGGCACGCTCTCCACCCCCCGGCTGGATACGATCCTCAGCACCAGCCCCCTGCCACCGACCACCTGAGCACGCAGCATCACGGGACGCCCGGGCAGCAATGACGCCACGTACGTGGCCTCATCCCCCATCATGCCCTCGTACAATCCATCCCCATCAGCGTCGGCCGTCAGATATAGCTCTGGCCCTTGCGGATCGGCCGAGATGAAGACGTGCCCCGCCCGGATGCCATCCAAGATGCCTGCCGCCGAAAGCTCCTCGGCGTAGACCCAGGTTGTCGGCGTGCCGATGTCATAGAAGCTTAGCTGTCCGGTGAAGGGTGCCACGTGTTTGTCACTTCCCCCCACAGCTACCACTCGCCGTCCCTGCTGAAGCAAGCTGTCCCAGAAGGCCAGCGATTGATAGTTGTTCGCTGCCCAGACTGCCTGCCATACCTCCACACAATCGAAGGGGAGATCAGGACTATACTCCCAGGGTGGCCCCACATCCTTGGGATGGTTGGCCGAGAAAAGCCCGCCAGTGGCGTGCACGGCGTCAATAATCCGAGCCATGGTGGCGTCGTCGCGACAGCGGAACTCCTGCCAACTGTGGATGCCCCAGGCGTTGGCGTGTCCGTAGTAAGTAGTGATCTCCTGACCGGGGATGAGGAGCAGCGCATCGCCGCCAGCCGCAGCCAGGTGGGGGAGGTGGCTGACGGTATTGTGATCCGTGACTGCCACGAAGTCGAGGCCTCGCGCCCGCGCTGCGGCGACCAGATCGCTCAGGCTGCCAACGGCGTCGGAGTGGTGGGTGTGGCTATGCAAATCGCCCCGGTACCAACGAGCCTTTCGGCTCAACACCGGGGCCTTCAAGTCTCTCTGCGCAGGCGAGGCCACTTCCCCCGACTGGCCGACGATGGTCAAGCGATAATCGCATCCTTCGGGCAGGATGTGGTACAGGCCGAGGAGGATGTGCCAGGTGCCGGCGTAGATCGGCCCGGGCAGGTAGCCTGGGGTGGCGTCCGCCAGCCCGATGGTGAATTCGGAGCGGTCGCTCCCGCTCCAGCCACGGAAGCCATAGCCCTGGAACACCGCGGCGCCGCGCGGATCGAACACCCCGATGTCCACGACGTTGCCGCTACCTCCCGGCAGCGCGGCACTGACTCGGTGGGTGTAGGTGTAGCGAACGGTCAGCCGGCCGATGCCGGGCGGCACCTCAAAGGGGAGAAGAAGGTAGTCATCAGTTTCTTTGTCTGCTGGGGTGACGGTACCCGTCAACGTATGGGATAGTTCCAACATGGAAGACTCCTTACGGGCTGCTCCATAGCGCGTTCGCGCCACTCATAGGGGCAGAAACTCCAACTGTCATCGCGAGGCGGTGCTTTTCCGCCGAAGCGATCCCCAATTCGCGAGGTGGAGATTGCTTCGGCAAAAACCGCCTCGCAATGACACAGTCGTGACTTTAGTCGCCAGGAATGGCTAAAGCCGTCACTACTCAAAAAGCACGGTCTGAACCTGGCGCGGCCGCAAGTAGAGCCTGATGGCGTTGTCCGCGTCCAAGCTCAATTGCTGGCCAGGGCACTCATTCAGGTCGGCCAGGAAGGCCCTGCTGAAAGGCAAATAAAGTCGCAGCCGGGCCTCAACTGGCTCAGGAGCGACGTTCCAGACGCGCACGATCAGCCCATCGCCTTCCCTTCGGCTACGCTCAGGACAAGCCTCGGCCAGCTTGATGGCGCTAACGACAACGACGGCAGGGCTCGCTTCTACGAAGCTCAGGGCAGTCGGCAGCGGCCCGTCGTGGGGATCGGCCACCACGGCGCGCAGGGGGGCGTTGAAGGCATAGGCCTGAGGGAAGGTGGAGAGCCAGCCGGGCGCCTCCCGGTCGCCGCCGTGCGGGACCAGGGCGTAGTGAAAGGTGTGCACACCCGGACATTGAGCGCCAGGCAGAGGGAGGCCTGGACCGGCGTGCCCAGGCCGGACCGGCATGTCGGCGCGGGAGAGCCAGCCTACGCAGCGCAACAGTGTGAGCAACAGCATCGTGCCGTCTGGCTCACGTCGCGCTTCCACCTCCGGCAGGCCACGATTGATGAGAGTCAGCCCGGCCTGTTCGTCACTCACGTCGCTGAAGGTACGTTGTGGATGCGTGGGGGCTGGCTGCTCTGACCAACCGGTGGTCTCCGTCGGCAGGTCCAGCAGACGCTCGACCACGTCGAAGGGTGTCTCGGTGCGGAAACAGTCGGCCTCGACGGGCGTGGGGAAGCGGACGCGCAGCCGGTGATCGCTGGCTGCGTTGTTGAGCGTGGTCTCGAAGTCCACGCGGCGAAGGCCGGAGACCAGGCTGACCCGGGTGGTGATGGGGAGAGTGACCCGTCTGGCCAACCGGGCGCGGCGGGAGGCGGTAAGCCCGACAGGCACGCGATAGCGCAGGACGATTTCCAGCGTCTGGCGGGCCGGGCCTGTTTCCAACAGCCTCACCAGCGGTGGATGGGACGGCTCGTCCACTACCACGTCCTGCTCCACCGGACAGTGATTATACACGTCTCCCCGATCGCCCTCGTCCACGAAGCGATTGAGCCTACGATAAACGATGCCGGTGGTCTTGTCGCGCAGGGTGATGCTCCCGTCCACCGGGTTGGCTTCGACCTGGTAGAACTCGTTCTCCATGCTCAACGCTCCAGCTTCCACCTCTGGCGCTGGGCGTGCGGGAACGGATCGCAGGAAGTAGGTACGGTAGCCGCGGCCCGGCACGTCCTGCGCCACGAATGCCAGGGCCGCCTGGGGAGCCAGCCTCACATCTAGCTGCGGAGGCTTTCCGGCCGCGTGCAGCCGGCGCCGGACCTCGGCGAGAGCGGCATCCACCTGGGCCAGACTGGGCTGACCATGAGCGCTCAGGGTGGCCATCACCACCGGGCCAGCTTCGCCCTCGTGATACCTCAGTCTCACAATCCCCTGTCCCCCCACCCGCCCAGGGTGCTCCTGCATCAGCCGCATCAACAAGTCCTCGTGATTAACGCCCAGGAGGGAGAAATCGAGCTTCTCCTCGCCCAACTGCTGCCACAGCAAAGGCTGGCCCTCTTCGTCTATCAGCTCGTAGCCTGGCCAGGCAGGTGGTATCTGCACCTGCACGTGGACCAGGTCGGTGCGCGGCCCAGCGGTGGGGTTGAAGACGACGATGGGCACGTACGGAGCGGGCTGGAGCAATTCGGCGGGGAGAGCTTCTTGCGAATCATCGAGCTTAGGGCCCCTGGTCGCGATGTACCTTACCAGACTCGTCAGACTGCGCCGCGTGACTTCTTCGCCGATTTGCTCCACCTGGTCGAAGCGAGACCGCATTTCCTGGTGGACTTGATCCACACTGCAGCCACAGATGGAGTCGTGGGGATGATTCTGCAAGAGGTAGCGCCAGGCAAATGTCGTAAATTCGTAGAATCGTAAATTCGTAGAATCGTACATTCGTAGACCAGTTCCCGAATTTACGGATTTACGGGTTTCCGAGTTTACGGACTCAGCAAAGGCACTGAACGGTTCGGCCCAACATTCCAGCAGCGTCTCGCAGGCCCGGTTGCGCTGCTTGATCCACATGCGGGCCGACAGCACGCCGGGGATGATGTTGGATCGCTGCGAGCAGCGGAACTCACCCTGAACTGTTGGCAGCCCAGGATTCGCGGCACGCACGGCGGCGACGTACTGGGGCAGGGTGCCGTGGACGAGCTTCAGGGCCGGCAGGCGTTCTTCCGCAGCGGCCATGAGGGCCGGCAGGTCAGGGGAGGGCTCCACATGGTCCATGCCGTTCATCAGGAGGACGGCGTGGGTGGTGGCGTGAGGGGCCAGGCTATCCACCGCCTGGCGCACCACTTGGGCGAAGCCGTCCGGGTCGTGGGGCGTCCAGGCCAGGTTGCCATAGCCGTCGCGTAGGTATAGGGTCAGGACGACCGTTCCGTCGGGCGACTGCCACAGGAACTCGGTCGGCAGGTCGGGCACGCCACGCCAGATAGCCGCGTCGTGGATGCCGAAGCCGGCCAGAATCCGGGGCAACTGGCTGATGTGTCCGAAGGAGTCCGGGATATAGCCGACCGACATCGGCTCGCCGAAGCGCCGGGACACCCGCTGGCCCAGCATCAGATTGCGGATCAGGGCCTCCGGGCTCACCAGGAACTCGTCGGGCAGCACGTACCAGGGGCCGATGAGCAACCGTCCCTTCTGAATCTGCTCCCGGATGTCGGGCTCGCGTTCGGGCCGAATTTGCAGGTAATCTTCGACCACGATGGATTGCCCGTCCAGCATAAAGTGGCGGTAGCTGGGATCGTGTGCCAGAATACCCAGCAGCTTGTCCACCAGGGTGACCAGACGAATCCTGAACTCCTGGAAGGTCTGGTACCACTCGCGGTCCCAGTGGGTGTGGGAAACGACGAAAGCTTGATAAGGCATAAAGTGTCCTCCTTCAGCCCCTCCCTCCGCCCCCCCTCAATCCCCCCCAACTCTGGGGGGGAAGGGGGAAGAGGAATCCCAGTTCCCCCTCTCCCAGGGTTGTTGGGAGAGGAGGTTAGGGGGAGAGGGCCGTCTCTTGCATCAACTCACCTACCAGCCGCACTCGTTCGATATCGCCGTCTGGGGGCAGCTCATCGGATATTCCCAGCACCAGGCGGGGGTAAAACAGCTCCACTACTTGTTTCACGCACTCGATCAGCGTTTCCGTCGAGAAAGACGGGAGGAAATACAGGGCAGGAATCCCATCCAAAAGCACTTGGTCGCCCAGTGCCTCTTTGATCTCCTCCAGCGTGACGTCTCCCTGGGGAAGAGGCGTGGCGGCTTCGATCCCATCCCAGGGGCCATCTCTCAAATGGGGCAACAACGGCTTCATCGTCCCATCCACGTGGATGTGCACCAACTTGCCGGCGGCGTGTAACTGTTCAACCCGCTGGCGATAATAGGGAGCCAGGTACTCCTTCCAGATGGGGGGCGGGTCCATAGCGGCATCAATGTTCTCACCCAGATTGAGAATCTGGACGGGAGATTGGCATAGAACTTCGTACATAGCGTTGTCCGCCTCTGACGCTACCTCGACGTAGTGTTGGATCAGCGCAGGGTAGTCATGCATCATGTAGATAGCTTTCTCAAACCCCGCATGCTCGATGAAGAGACCTTGTATCGGTGAGCGGCGAAAGTAGAACTGAGGGCTGCCACGCTCGCCCACCCGCTGTAGGTCCTGCTCGTAGGCTCCCTGGTCCCAGTACCACTCCTCATCGTGCAACATGAACTCCAGAACCTTGAAGTCCTGCGGGCTTTTCAGCTTGTACTCGGTGTTATAGGCAGACAGGCCCCATTCGTCGTAGTGCAAAACGTCGGTCAAAGTCCCCACAGGGGTCTCCCACGTACGCCGCAGTCGCTTCTCATCTTCCCACCGCTCAGTGACCTGCACGTTTTTGTATCGCCAGCGCAAAGGGATCGTGAAGTATCGAACCGAAGCATGGCAGTAATCGTAGACATCGAGGAGACTGGCCTCCTTCAAGTGTTCTGGCAGAGTTCCCCGCTTTTTGTTCACGTCGTACCAGTACTCCAATCTGGGCTGCCAGAGCACACCGCCTGGGTCCTCTCCTCGGAAAATAGCCAGGCTCATGTCACGGAAACTGAGCATTGCACTACTTCTCAAAATACAGCTTAAACGTCCTTACCTCGAATGGCC
>Ga0307437_1001858_pt1 | contig 13608 bp, 12 predicted proteins | sample SalMarWE160390MG_FD_202146 | JGI IMG/M metagenome (GOLD analysis project Ga0307437, IMG submission 202146) | Salt marsh sediment microbial communities from the Plum Island Ecosystem LTER, Massachusetts, United States - WE1603-90 | ecosystem: Environmental > Aquatic > Marine > Intertidal zone >...
AAAGGTTCTCGATTATCTGGAACACACAGACGACGAACGCCTTTCAGTACCCTCTCATCGGGTCGTTGGTCTGAAAGACCAGGCGGTTTTCGTCGAGTGTAGGTCATTTACGGTGTCACTGCCAGCGAAAACGCGTCCTGGGGCTTCCTGTGCGTTCATTGCTCCCTCGTCGAAGCGACGATGAATGGGCCAAAACGACTGTCTTTCGAAAGTCCTCTGCTGCACCAAAACCGGGGGGAGTTGCGACACGCCCTGCTTCACACATCGTTGCAGAACCGCCTGAATTCGCAGTTGGCGCAGCGCGACGGCCACTCGTTCGGTGGTGGCATCCGCTCGGTCTGCGCAACCAGACGCATCTGGCCCAGCACCGCGGCGAGTTTCCTGCGTAGTCTGGCCGAGATGGGCACCTCCTGCGCGCGGCGCAACGGGATCAGATAGATGAAGCCTCTCCGCACCGGCAGGTGGTACGTCTCTTCCAACAACACGGCATAGGCCGCCAACTGGAGTTTGAAGTGATAACCCGCCTGGCGCGCCAGTTTGTAGTCCACCGGGATCAGTTCGGCCTCGGGGGCCCTGACTTCCACAACCTCGTCCACGATGCCCGTCAGCCCCAGCGTCTCCGAAGTGGCCGGAACGTCGAAGCGCCGGTGCCCGTCGACGCCGTCCAGGTGGTAGGCGTGCAGAGTGCGCCGCCGCGCGCGCTCCTTCTCGTCGAGGCCAGCCTCGACACCCGCCTCCATCTTGTAGGTAGTCGGCCGCACATCGGGAAGGCAATGGTTGTAGTAGAAGATGCGCGGGCAGTAGGCGAATTGTTTCAGGTCGGTGACGATGAGCAGGTCAACCGCTTCCTCCAGCATGCTGATCGATCTCCCTTCGGGCACGCCAGTCGGTCTCGCAGATCGGGATCAGACATACCTTGCCCGGCCTGTCGCCCATCTTCTTGGCGATCTTCAACATCAACTCGTCACAGTGCGTGCCGCTAAGTTGGCCCACAAACGCGCTGTACTGAACGCGGTCGAGGCCATAGTCCAGGCAGGCATCGGCGACCTTGCTCCGTACCCCGTCGTGGGGGATGTCATAGATGAGGATCAGACGTGCGCGCATCGCTACCATCCCGCCTGGAACGCGTCATAGCGCTCACGATCCTCGCGCAGGAAGGTCGCCAGGTGACGCGCCTGGCTTTGCAGCGCTACACGCAATGGCTGGCGCTTGCCCTCATAGCGTACCCCCGCGTCGAGGCGATCCAGAATGTGGGTGGCCAGGGTGCGCCGCGTCTCTTCCGAAAGCCTCCCCCTCTCATCCTGTTCCACGGTAAACTGGCGATTCACCAGCCCAAACACTACACGATCAACGGCTGCCTGTCGAAACTCCTCAATCAGGTCGAGCACCAGGCTGGGCTTGCCGGGCCGGTCCGCGTGAATGAAACCCGCATAGGGATCCAGGCCGGCCAGGACGATCGCCCGCTCGACCTGTGCATAGAGGATACCATATGCGTAGTTCAGCAAGCTGTTGACCGGGTCGGTCGCGCCCCGTCCCTCCCGCGCCTGCCAGCCGTACTTCTCCGGGACGACGGCGCGCACGGCAGCCCAGTACCTCTTGGCGGCGTGCGCCTCGGCGGTAAGGACTGTCTGGCGGACCTCGTCGCAGGTCGCTCCCTCAAGGCGACGCAGCTTCTCCTCGAAGTCGCCCACCTCGCCTGCGCACAGCCGCAACTCGCCTGCGGTCTGTGGAGCGCTGTCGGTGCGCGTCTTGGCCAGGTACTTGAGCGTGGCGGCCTGGTTGCGGACCTTGCCCGTCGCAAACGCGATGGCAACATGCTTGCCGCGCCAATCGCGATAGGCCTCAAGCTGGGCGCGGCGGGTCAGAATGGTCCCGGTCAGCCCAGCCGAGTACACGCTGGCGTAGACCTCGCCCCGCGAGCTAACGAAGTGCACTGGGATGCCGTGATCGCAGCAGGCCCGCAGCGCATCTGCCGAGATACTGACGCCCGTGCTGGCAATTGTCACACTGTGCAGGTGCAGCAGCGGTGCCTGAGCCAGCACCTCCCTGCGTTTGGTGATCTTGAGTCGCCCCTGGTATTTGCCGATGTGCGTGCCGAACGTATCGGCAATCAGGTGCTGAACAATGGCCATGCCTGGCCCCCTTCGTCTTACGGTAACATCTCAAACCATCCATCGCCTTTGACGGCGTTCTTGCCTACGTGCAGGCAGGTGCCCCATAGCAGCCAGGGGATCAGGGGCCGCAGCTCGCCGCTGTACGTGGCATCGCCCATATAGCCCCCTATCGGGATGCGCTTGCCCGTGCGGGCTGAGGTACTCTCGACCTCCGCCCACTGTGTCTCGTCGGCCACCAGGCGGACGTGAGCCGCCCGCTCCATCAGCGCCCGGGCGTCCAGCGGTGGGTCGCTGTCGCCGTAGGCGCGCCACAGGTCCATCATGCGCTCAACCAAGCGCTGGAAGAACGGCTGGAACTGCGCCGAGTGGACCAGGCGTCCGCGGGCCGTGACCCGGGTGGGCGTCAGAAAGCGCACCGTGACCCGGTCGGCGGGCCAGCGGGCCGCCTCGCGCTGCACCAGTTCGTGTGTCACAGGGAGCGTAGGCTCCGCCCTGACCGGCCGGTCGCCCTCGCCCATCAGAATAACCTGCTCGCGGGTGAGGGGATTGACCGCCTCGATTCGCCGGACGCTCAACGTGCCGCGCCGCCCCTCGTGGATGGGCCGCCCCAGCCCCTCATGCCCCATCTGGAGCAGGGCCGTTAATAGAAACGGGTAGAGGTCGGCGGCGCTGCCGAACACGCCCAGCCTGAAGGTGAGCAAGTCACCCGTCAGGTAAGTGGTGTGCCCGCCCAGGGGCGGGTCTATGACGTAGGGGCGCGGCAGGTCGCTTCCCCGCGCGCGGGCCGGGTCCTCGGCAGCGACAAGGCGACACACCGGGCACTCGCCGGTATGCGCCTGTCGGGCCGGGTCGCGCGCCGGCAGCAACGGCGCGGTGCAGTAGTGCCTGCGCAGCGCGTTGATCAACGCACCGCGCAGCGCCGCCCCCTTGTGCTCGCCCAGCACGACGGTCGTCTCCGCCCGCAGGCTGATGCGCAAGTGGTAAGTCTTGAACCCGCTCACCATGCGGCCCTGTTCGTGACCAGCGCGTAGTGCGTGTAGCCCCGGCTGCTCGCCACCACCTGGTAGGGCAGAGCCACGAGGCATGTTACCCGGTCTGTCCCCGGCTTGATTGCCGCCGACGTGTAGACGTTCACCTTCTCGAAGGTCAGCGACGGGCCGCACTCGTCGAGTTGCTGCATCAGGCTGGGGTTCGGGATGCGCTGAGGTGGCTCCGTGAGGACGAGAACAAACGTCTCGGGCAGGCTGTCGGTCTGACAGGGGGGCGCAGCGATCTGGACCAACCCGCCGCGCTTGCCCAGGTAGTTGACCCCGATGAGCCAGGCCGAGAGGCGCGCGGCGTGCTCCTCGCACTCCACCCGCAGCGCGATGCCCAGCGTACCCTCCAGGTAGGCGTACTCGCGGTAGCCGATCGTTTTGTCGTATGGCCCGGCGTGCGCGCTGCCCGGTCTCGCCTCGCTCCGGCGTGGCTTGAGGATCTTGGTGAACGTGTTGTTGACGACCACCTCCTGCGCGGGACGCAGCGCAATAGTGAGGTCGCGCAGCCACTCCCAGTTCGCTTCGGCGCAGCCGACGCCTTCCGTCCGGCAGATCACGTCGACAAGGGCCATCTTGATCGCAAAAGGCGTCGGCACAAGCAGCGTCTTTCCGCCGGACGATGTGGCCCACGCCGGCTTGAGGCTGAAGAGCGCCGTCGCCAGGTACTCAGCCACTACCCACATGTCAGGATCCTCCTGCGTAGCGGAGTTCAAACGGCGCGGTCTGTTCGATCAAGCGCGCGAAGATGCCCGTCAGATCAGGCAGCGAGCCAAACTCCTCCAGTCCGATGACACCCGGCTTGACCGGTTCAAGCGCAGCGGCGATGGCGCCGATTTGCGCGGCGTACTGGTCGTTCAGCGGGCTGATGGTTGGCGCTGGCGTGGTGCCATGGCTGTAAGTCACGACCCCTTCCACGTTCAGGATGTGCGGGTTTTGCGTGCCGCGCATCGCGCCGTTAGGCTCGAGGAAGGTGTAGAGCAGACTTTCCAGCAGCGCGATATGGCGTCGCTGGCGTTCTTCGCGGTCAATCACGTACTGCTGGGTGATGTCGTTGAAGCCGATGCGGGCCAGCTCCACGTGGGCGACTATGGCATAGACGCCGGACGAGGCCGGGCGGTAGAAAATGGCCTGCTGAAGGTTCGCGCCCCGCTGTTCCTCACTGGCATCCTTGGTGCGCCGTGCCTCGCTACGCTCGCTGGCGTACTTGACGTGGAAGTAGCTATCGGTGACGGTGATCTCCGGCAGGCCCACCATCCAGCCGAACTCGACCACGCTCTTGCGCGGCAGGGAGCGCCCGCCTTCGGTGATCAGGTTTCCCGCCGCATCGTCCAGCGCACAGCGCTGGAGTAACTCGTCGGTCAGCATGACGTCGGTATTGGCCTTGTCAACGACCATCGCACGATAGCCGCCATCGGCGCTGATCCGGTTGGCGTTGAACTCGCGGCAGCCCGCGCACAGCGGCAGCCCGTCGCGCGTTGCCACGCGGAAGTAGTGCTCGGTCAGGATGTGCTTGAGCATGTCGCCCGAGACGGCATTCACGCTGTGTAGCCGGCCATCCTGCCCGACGATGTTGACCATGCGAGTCTGGATCTGGTTGCCCTCGCCGCCCTCGTTGTTGAGGCTGTGCATGTCGAGGGTGGCACGGGCTGAGATCGAGAGAGAGTATAGTTCAGTCATGATGTTTACTCCTCCTGTTCCCTAGAATCAAGCGCGCTGTTGGTCTCCACGCTCTTCGTGGGGCACACGGGCATAGCCGTAAGCGATCAGCAGATTACAGACCACCTCCGAACCATGCTGGTCGACCAGCCACATGACCTGCTCGATGTCAGACGTGGTCAAGCTGGTTCGATATGGACCGGGTCTCGTTTCCATCACCTGCGCATTCTCCGCGTTGTACTTGGCCATGAACTCGCCCAGGGCTGCGACTAATCGGTCCGGCTGGTGGGCTGTCCGTGCCAGCTCGTGGTGCAGCCCGTAGCGCACGTCGTAGCGCCGATCGCCCTGCTGCTTGCGGTATTGGGCTGTGACCGTGCTCTGCCTTATGGCATACGCCACCTGCTGAAAGCCCTTATTCTTGAGGATTTCGTGGAAACTGGTTTGCATGTTCATAAGCAATCTCTCCATTCCCTCAGTCGTCAACTGACGGGCAGGCAGGCCGCTCTCCCGCCGCCGCATGACAAAACCCGCATAGTGTGTGGTGAACGCGAAAAACGCATCCAGGTCATCCCCGCTCAGGAAATCCCGATAGGCCTGGAGTAGCGAGACCTCGTCGCTGTGGGCCTCGTCAAACTGCCGGACGATCTGCTCGTGCTCGTCCAGCAGTTCCATCGCGCTCCTCACATCAGCCGCGTCTCGCACCCGCACCCAGCCTGGCAGAGCGATGAAAGACAGGTTCATCGTGGCAGATGACTGGCCCAGCTTCTTGTAGAAGGCGGCGTGAAAGCCTCCTACGATGTCGCGTGGGCGGCCGCTGCGCAGGATGAGCTGTTGCGACAGGTCGGTGGCCTGGTTTTCCTCTGCATACTTGAGCAGAGCCGTTGTGCAGCGCAGCGCGGCCAGGATGTCCAGCCGGATGGCGGTCTCGGAGCCGATCATGTCCTGCTTGAACCGACTCATGATCTCGCCCAGGTGCCAACCATCAATGTTGCGTGGGGCGAGCGCGTAACTCTTGCGGTCGCCATCAGCGACCCGTCGGGTCACGCCTACCTGGTAGAACCCGACCACCTTCAGCCATTCCAGCAGCCAGAAGCTGTCCACGTTGTCCATGCGCAGAGCGTTGGCCTTGGCCCGGTTCTGACCTTTGCCCTGGGCTGGGTTGAACAACTGGAGCGCGTTCCTCTTCGACGGGACGCCCCAACCATTCTCTCGATCAAGGGCCTCCCACTGCTGGATGGCGCGCTCCATGTCGTTTGGGACGGTGCTGAGCATATCGAGCAGGATCCCGAGCACCTGGGGCAGGGCCGCTTGTGCCTTCCACCAGTTGAGCGCCAGAGCGTTGTGGCCCGCCAGAGCCGCCGGGTTGACGGCCCGCAAGGTATCCCAGTGGCGGTGTGGCGGGTCGGGCGCCTCCTCGGGGCGCAGCTCGCCGCGCATGATGGCAGCACGCTGCTCACGGGGCACGGCCTTGAACCACTCGAAGTAGACTGCCCGTCGATCTCGGACATCCTCGTAGTCCAGGCACATGTCGTGGGGCAGGTCAGCCAGACTCCCGGCGTTCTTGGCGGTGCGGATGGCCCGGAAAAGGGACATGGTGCTCGCGCGGGCGATAGCGCCGTCGTCAATGATCGGGTTGCAGTCGAGGCGGTAGCATACACCCTGGTCTTGGATGCGCACAGACGGGCTGGTACGTCTGTTGTCGTAGGCCTGCGTCAGGACTTCGCGCAGCAGGGCAGCCAGGCCGTGCACTGCGAGCGAGTCGGCGAAAGGGTCGCCCGATTTGTCTAGGAAGTATGTGCTTAGTGGACGCATGAAATACTCCTTTCTCCTGAACGCCTCCCTGCCGCCCGGATTCCGCTACTCGGCTGCTTGTGACCCCCATCTCGTCCCCATCTGATCGGCACGGCGCAGCGCCCGCACCATCAGCACATAGGCGAGAAACTCCGGTTCGTCTTCGGGCTGGCTGACGAATTGGTCGAGGTCAATGCCCGGCCGAGGCTTTGCGAAGGGCGCGGGCGATTCTTCGCACTTGCCCAGGCTGGCCAGCGTATCAGGGACAACGCGAGCGGCCTGTTTTGCCAGCACATAACTCCCGTGATCACTGGCGAAGGGCGCATGGTGGCGCAGAATGGTCGTGCACGCCGCCCGCGAGAGATCTGGAATCTCGCCCAGATAGCGGTCAACGATGCTCAGGCAGGCATACGCGCCTTCACCAGCATGGTTTGGCCTCGGCAAGTGCACTTGCCTGCCGATTTCTGCATGTTCGGCTAGGTAATTGTCGGTATGACCAATCATGAAATCATCAGCACGGGGATTGGCCGCATGTTGCTGCCATTCGTGTGCCCAGCGCTGCCACCCGACGCTCAGCTTCCCCACGTCGTGCAGCAGCACGGCCAGTTCTGCCGCGCGGCGCACGCTGCCCTCCGACCACCCGAAGGCGCGTTCGAGCCGGGCAGCGGCCGCCGCCACCTCCGGCCAGGCGATCTGCTCGAACGCCCGCCACACCAGCCCGACGTGATCCTCGTAGGACTCCAGCCGATACTTGAAGCCATCCGGGTCGCTCTCGTCTCGCTCCACCTGCTGAGGCAGGCGGCATTCCCACCCGCCGCCCTGGTCCAAAAGCAGCCCGAGGTCGGGGTCGTACGTGGCCAGGTCGGGGTGGATGACGACTAGCACCGCACCGGCCAGGTCTCTTGCCTGGTTGACAAGCCTGCCCCCGTACACGCTGCGGTTTTGCTCGTCGGCCCCGCGATCCGCCTTCTCGTAGACGGCAACCAGCGGCTCGGCCTCCGCCTCAAAGCCCTGCGCCCGCTCCAGCAGGCTGCGCAGCGCCCCGTACATGACCTCGGTCGACAGCGAGAAGGACTCCTCGATGCCCAGCGGGTTGGCCAGAAGCTCCTGCCAGTCCGAGTGGATGGTGACGCGGAAGGCACGGATATTGCGGATCAGGCGGGACGCGCCCGCGCTGTCACCCCGCATCACATTGTACATCTCTTGCCGGTGCAGGCCGCTCGTCGCGCCGATCCCCTTGATGATCTCCTCGTCGAGTTCGCTGTGCACGTAGGTGACGAGGTCTTGCTCGGCTTCGAAGTCGCAGACATTCGCGGAGTTCTCGCACAGCCAGTCCCAGGTCCTCGCAAACTGGGTCTTGATCAACCCATCCTCTTTCTCGCGCGGGTTGCCGTAGGGCGCGATCGCCTCTCGCAGATCGAGCACTTCGCTGGTATCGGGGCGGGGGTCATAGACCTGGCTGTAGACGAAAACGTCCCCCTCTTCGCCCCTGTAGCGGGCGCACCGCCCGGCCCGCTGGACAATCGCATTGGCCGGGGCCAGCTCGGTGACCAGCGTTCGGCAGGTGATGTCGAGCCCGACCTCCACCACCTGGGTGGCGACCAAGATCAGGTCGGCGTTCTCGTCGCGCTTCTCACCGAAGATTTCGCGAACCTGTTGCTCGCGCTCGCGGCGATCCTCTTTGAGGAAGCGGCTGTGAAGGAGGCGCGTGTTATCGTGCCTGGCCCTGATCCCCTCGTAGAGCGCCTGGGCGCGGGCCACCGTGTTGCACACCACGAGCGTGCGCCGCCCGGTGTGGTGCTCCAGCACGGCTCCCGCCGACAGTGGCTCGCCAACCGCGTGGTAGCGGCGCGTCTTCCGCTGGGAAGGCAGCTCTTGTATCTCTGCACGTTCGTCCTCGGCGCCCGGCACGATCTCGGCCTTGAGGCGCTCGGCCAGGCTGCCCAGCATCTCTTGCGAGAAGGTGGCCGTCATCAACACGAAGGGGGCAATGCAGTGCAACTGCCGGAGCACTTCAAGCGTGGTGGGCAGTGTCGAGCGGGGGTCGAACAGGTGGAACTCGTCGAACACCAGGTACGAAGCGACGATCGCGCCGGCGTTCAGGTTTGCCAGGCGGCGCGACAAGGAATAGGGGGTCAGCAGATAACTGCTCAACACCTGGTCGATGGTGGCGAAGGTGAGGCCTGCCTCGAAGCGGGTATCCTCGGGACTTTGCCCTGTCAAGATGCTAACTGGAAGGCGGTCGGCGCGGCCAGCTCCCTTGATGATCTCACGCCAGTCTTCCACGAACTGGTTGGCCAGGACACGCCTAGGGACGGCATAGATGCACTTGTGCGGGAAACCCGATTCGACGTGCTCAATGCTGTGTAACAATGGAAGCAAGGCAGCGCGAGTCTTGCCTGCGCCAGTTGGGGCTTGCAGGATGACATTACGCCCTGCAAGGAGCAACTCGGCCACCTTCTTCTGGAATGGATAGGATTCTGCCATCTCAGCCATCCCCAAAGTAGTCATGAAAAGTCTGTTCGAGCCCATCTTGCAGACTGCCGCCGGTTGGAGCACGATGGGTCGTCCACCCATACATCTCCGCCAGTCGCCGGGACTCTCCCACCAGCGCATCCCGCAACTCCTGCGGGGCCAGCACTTCCACATCTGCTCCCCAGCCGCGTATCCAGGGGACCATGTCGGTCGTGTCAGCAATCTGGGCCGACCAGCGCAGCCAGCCAGGTCGCTCCGGGTCGGGCCATTTCTGCTCAGAGGGATGCCAGCGAGTTTCGTTCACGCGATCCACGACCGACGGGTGGAAGCGCAGAATCACCTCCACCAGTTCCTCACCCAGGATGATAGACCAGGAATGCCGCAGAATGTCCAGCCCGGGGAAGTCCGGCGGGATTTGGTACTCCTCGCGGGTCAGACTTGCCCGTTGAATACGCTCCAACTTGTAGGTACGCACGGCGTTCTGCAAACTGCTGTGTCCGATGACGTAGGTGGTGTAGCCAATGGCAGATGGCTCAAGGAGGTAGGGGTACAGAGTGGTCTGAAACGGTCGAGGGCCACGCGGTGCGTAGGTGATCTCCACAGCACGCCGATACAGGTAGCTCTGGACAACGACGCTGAAGACGCAACTGTAACTCTCATCTCCGGGACGCTCCGCCAGTTCGCGTGCAGCCTGGCGGATCTCCTCGCCCAGACCTATATCGGCTGTCAGGCCCTCGGCCAGTTTGTACAGCGCAGTTTCGGCAGCCTCGATGCGCTTGTCCGTCTGCTTCACAAACATGCGCGTTGCCAGGTAGAGCGTCATTGCCTGTTCTGGGCTGAGATCCAGCGGACGTAGGCACATCTGACTCGATCTAACCGGCAGCCACAATCCAGACTCGCGGTAGACCTGACCGGTATACTCCAAGTCGCGCAAGTAGTTGTTGACGCTCCGTCTTTCCAGACCTAGCATCTCGGCGACTTCGGCCTCTGTGAGCCCCTCCGAGTTGGCACGAACCGTCAACAGAACGCGCTCGACCCGTTCCTGCCGAGTTCTCTCGGTGCGCGGCATAAGTGTTGTCCTCCCTGATGGCCCGTCTCATCTTCAGTATAAGGCGCGCCTGGAAACATACGTTCCAATCGGCCCCTAACTGGCTTGTGGGAAAGCGAGGCGACGATGCCTTGTCAGACCTTAGAACGATGTAGGGAACAACGCCTGGCGCCAACCAATTATAGTAGAAATTGCCTCATAAGAGAAAGTAACTACTCTTCGTTGACCAATTTGAGGTACTCTTCACGCGGGTTGGCGAAAGCAGATGCAAGCCGTTCGTCGCGTTGCTGGCCCAGATCGCGAAATCCGTCTGCGTCCGTACGGTGGGTACGCTACGTCCCGACTTCCACCATTGGTGCGCCGAAATGGCTGCGCTCTCGGCGCCGCTCAAGACCGACGGACTCTCCCCATTCCTCGGCGCCATGTGCAGCGCAACGCCCTGCGCCGAGATGGTGCCGTGCTGGCACCTCGGGCGTGCGAAGACCTTCGGGAAGGAGAGTCCTGCGGCAGCCAGACGCTCCTGAGCCGACTGGCAGCGGCGTTGGAAGGCGGGGCTGGCCTTGCCCAGGTCGTGAAGTCCGATCCAGAAAGAGAGGAGTCTGCCGCTCTCCCCCGGCGGTAGACCAAGGAGGCTACAGAAATGGCCCCGCATGCTGTCTGTGAGCACTCTGTCCCACACCGCTTCCGCAACCTGGGCGACGTCGATGAGGTGGCAGATCAGGGGATGGTACTGGCCGCTTCTGTCGGCTTTGGCCCAGAGAAGAGAATGGCATGGTCGCTCATCCATTTCTCGATCCCTCCGGAGTCCGATATCGACTGTAGCTGAGGCGCGCGCGGGATACGGTCGGCGCGCTGGGGGATCATTGTCAAGACAGAGCTGGCGCCGACGCAGGATGGTCCACAAGTATTGTATCACAGGTCGGCGGGGTTGTGCAACGATGGGGCAAAGAACCGTGGAGTCTGGTAGGGGGAGCGAGGGGCGATCAGGCAGGGCCGGACCTCAGACCCGCTCCCACCAATCAGCAGCCGTTCGTGCCATTCGCACAATTGGCCCCATTCGCGTTTCGACACCCTCCCGTAGAAGGCTCAGGTGGAAGCGATGTGACCCCTCAGCCACTCATCGATCGCTTCCAGCACCACCTCATACCGTGGCGGCAACTCCACCGGTCGGTTGGCGTGGAGGGCTACCACGTCCTCTAGCTCGCCGCCGTGGTAGCCCACTTTGAAACGGGTGAACTTCAAGCCGTGCGCTGTGGAGATGACCACCACCTTGTCCGATGGCCCGATCTGCCCCTGCTGTCTCAGCTTGCTGAGCACCGCCAGCGCGGCCCCCGTCTGCGGACAGCAATAGAAGCCGGTGCGGTCCGCCTGGGCCGCCGCATTGGCCAATTCGTCCTCGCTGGCCTGCTCCACCACGCCATCAAGTTGACGCAAGGTTCTCACGGCTCGCTCGTAGCTCACAGGGTTGCCGATCTGGATGGCGCTGGCTAGCGTGGGTTGTGCTTGGACAGGATCGTACTCCTCGAAGTCGGTCAAATAGCTCAGGTACAGTGGGTTGGCCCTCTCGACCTGGGCGCAGGCCAGCCTCGGCAACTGGTCGATGAGGCCCAGCTCCTTCATCATCACCAGCCCCTTGCCCAGGGCGCTTACGTTGCCCAGGTTCCCCGAGGGGACCACGATCCAGTCGGGCACCTTCCACCCCAACTGCTGCACCATCTCGATGGCCACGGTTTTCTGGCCTTCAATCCGTAACGGATTCTTGGAATTGGCCAGGTAGAGGGTAGGGTCGCTGGTCAGCTCCTCGACGATCCTCATGCAGCCGTCGAAGTCGGTGTCCAAGGCCAGGACCAGAGCACCATTGGCGATAGGCTGGGCCAGTTGGGCGGTGGAGACCTTGCCCCTGGGCAGCAAGACAATGGCCGGGATGCCTGCGGCGGCACAGTAGGCGCTCAACGCCGCCGAGGTATCCCCGGTGGAGGCACACGCCACGGCCCGGATCTCCCGGCCGTCGGCGATCATCTGCCGTACCACGGAGACCAGCACGGTCATGCCCAGGTCCTTGAATGAGCCGGTGTGGCTGTTCCCACATAGCTTGATCCACAGCCTACCCAGGCCAAGCTCCCGCTCGAGGCGAGAGGCACGCAGCAGAGGGGTGTTGCCCTCACCGAGCGTGATCACGTTCTCGGAGCCCAACTGGGGACAGACCCACTCCTTCTTGCTCCACACGCCGCTGGCGTACGGCCCCTCGACTGAGCGCGTGCGCTCGTCGAAGAGCGATCTCCACCCGTCCGCATTCCGATCCTTCAAGGCCTCGAAGTCGTGCTGCACGTCGAGCAGACCGCCGCACTGCGGGCAGCCGTACACGACGTCGTAGATGGAGTAGCGGCCACCGCAACCCCGAGTACATTGCAGCCAGCTATTGCGGGTCCCGCTCTCGTGACCCGCATCCGAGTCAGCCTGTGAGGCACGTACCATCCTAGCCATGGAGAATTACCTCTTCGTGGATTTGCCGCACAGCATCGGCGGCGGCGTCCGCCGAGACGAGAAGGGAAATGCTGCATTCGGACGAACCCTGGGCCACGGCGAAGACGTTGATGTTGCCCTGGGCCAGCGCCCCAAAGGCCCGGGCGGCGACCCCGGGTGTGCCCCTCAAGCCCGCTCCCACCGCCGTGACGATGACCATGTCGTCCACAAACCAGATGCGGTCGATGTCACGTCTCCGAAGTTCCGCTGCCATCTCCTCCTCGATGGCCCGCATGACGGGCGGCGCCGTGTCGGTGGGGATGACGAAACAGATGGACTGTTCCGAGGAGGCCTGAGAGATCATGAGCACGCTGGCCCCCTTGCTGGCTACGGCAGCGAAGGTCCGCGCGGCGATGCCAGGCACGCCCATCATGCCCCGTCCCTCGACGGTGACCATGCTCAAGTCCCTGATAGCGGTGACCGCTTTGACGGTGCCATCGTTGGTCTCGGCCTCCTGGACGATGCGGGTGCCAGGACAGGTCGGGTTGAAGGTGTTCTTCACCCACAGAGGGATACCGCGCTCTACCACGGGCCGAATGGTGCGAGGGTGCAGTACCTTGGCCCCGAAGTAAGCGAGTTCGCTCACCTCGGCGTAGGAGAGCACGGGGATGAGCCGCGCCTCCCGCACGATGCGCGGGTCGGCGGTCATCACGCCATCGACATCCGTCCAGATCCACACCTCGTCGCTGTCGAGGCAGTCGCCCAGGATGGCGGCACTGAAGTCGCTGCCGCCACGACCGAGAGTGGTAAGCACACCGTCAGGCGTAGCGCCGATGAAGCCGGTGACCACGGGCACGATCCCGTCGGCCAGCATGGGAACCAGCCGCTCCGCCACGTGAGTGCAGGTACTGTCCATCAGCGGCACGGCCTTCTGGAAGGCGGTGTCGGTCACTATGAGCTGGGTGGCGTCCACCGCCTGGCTCTTTTTCCCCCGCTGCCGAAGGAGTGCCGCCAGAATGCCCGC
>Ga0307437_1001860_pt1 | contig 13592 bp, 15 predicted proteins | sample SalMarWE160390MG_FD_202146 | JGI IMG/M metagenome (GOLD analysis project Ga0307437, IMG submission 202146) | Salt marsh sediment microbial communities from the Plum Island Ecosystem LTER, Massachusetts, United States - WE1603-90 | ecosystem: Environmental > Aquatic > Marine > Intertidal zone >...
CTTGTTGTTGAAATAGAACCTGCGACAAAAGATAAATGCTCACTAACTTCGTGTATTTTGTTTAGAAGAGCTTCCCTTAATTCTTCCTTCTTCTCATCTTTCTTATTCATCCTACTCACCTCATCCTTTCTCTCAAATCTTAAAAATTTATATAAAAACAAAACACTAATTTTCAACGAACAGCCCGAATTATATTCAAAGAGAGGGGAGAAGTCAACTTTATAGGTTAATATTAGGTTCCATACCCTAAAGGTAGATAATCATACTCAAACCTAGCCTTAGGAGAGAAATTATTATAGAGATACTTAAATTCCTTCCAGATTTGGTTCCAATTCCAAACCCTTTGGGTCACAATTTCCATCAAAAAAGCCCTTTATTTATGGCTATTTTTATTTATTTGACCTTTATTGTTTTTAGCGTCTATAATTAAAGTTGATGAATAAGAAAATAAAGAACTGGTATCCTGTTTGGTCCATAATATCAATTCTTTTATTTTTATTTGTTGCTGATTTAGCTTTTGTTACAGAATTAACAAATTTTAATGGGCGCTCTCCTTTTCACTTAAAACTTTCCTTTAATCTATTATTATTCTTTTTCCTCATTTTAAGTATTTATTTAAGTATTGAAGGAATTATAAAGGCAAAAAAATTAAATGGAAAAGGTAAAAAATTATCTATTATTCTTTTAATTTTGGTCTCAATTTTCCTCTTATTTATCTTTTATAACAGTATTTCAAAGGGCATTCTTCAAAAATTTCCTTCCATTTAACCAATTCCTTGACTAATTTAGGCATCATAGGGTTCAAATGAACGTAACGGTAATTCACAATTAACATTAATTGCATTTTTCAAATGCTGTTAAATGTTTTTCTTCTGATGCGTTCATTAAATTTGTAAAGACTGCTAATATATCTTCATAATCCTTAACCTTTGGAAGAAGTTCGTCCTTATACAGCTTGGCATTGGCAATTTCCGCCTCAACCCCTGTTTGACAAGCCTCTTTTAAGGTTGCGGGAGCAGTAATTTTGTTTGTCCAATTATTGCTTGGTACCGTTAATCCATATTTGTCATATATGGCTTTTAAAGACGCTATATGCTGTTCTTCTGCCCCCTTAATCATTGAAAAAGGTCTTACTGCGCCAAGTTTAGCAATAACCGCTTCGTAAGTTGAAAGAGCCTTATACTCGTCATTAATAGCCTCATTTAAAGCTTCCTTTGCTTCAGAAGATAATTCTCCTGCTGGATATTCTAGGTTATCAACCAATAAGCAGTCATCGGCTAAGCAATTGTCTCTATTGGGTTGACCACTTTGACCTTGACCGTTTCCATAATTATTAAAACCATTATTATTTGTAACCGTTTTTTGAGATTTTGACTGAAACATTAAATAACCACCAATTAATCCAGCTACTAAAGCTATTCCTGCATACATTAATATTTTGTTTTTCATTTATTTCACCTCCTTTCCTTTAAAATTTAAACAAAAAACCAACTTATTTGAGTTGGCTAAGATATAAAACATTAAATAAATGTTTCATTAATTAAACTTTAGGTCTTTTTTCACAAGCCGTCAAGTTAAGGGGAACATAAACTTGTACTAGCAGAATTAAGTGGCCATTCTTGGAAAATAGCCCTCCATCTAGTCAATTCCTTGACTAATTTAGGCATTATAGGGTTCAAATGAACGGAATGGTAGTTCACTAAAACAATACTTCTTATGTTATACTCATCTTATGATTATCTTGGGGATTGATCCTGGGACAGCCATGACTGGCTTCGGCTTAATTCAATGTTTAAAAGGGGAGTTTAAACTTTTAGAAAAGGGGACTATTAAAACTTCAAATAAAAATGATTCTTCTTACCGTTTAAATTTAATCTATGAAGAAGTTGTGACTTTAATGAAAAAACACAAACCAGCAGTTCTGGCTATTGAAAGTCTCTTTTTTAACAATAATGCCAAGTCTGCTTCAGCTGTTGGCCAAGCCATCGGTGTCGTTAAACTAGCGGCAGCCAAAAATAAATTAAAGGTTTTTGAATATCCTCCTTTAAAAGTTAAAATGAAACTAGTTGGCCATGGCCGAGCCGAGAAAAAACAGGTTCAGTCCAAAGTGAGAAAAGCCTTGCATCTGAGGAAAATTCCCCGTCCGACCCATGCGGCTGACGCTTTGGCCGTAGCCATTTGTCATTGGCTTGAAACAAACAAGAAGTAAGTTTTATAATATAGGTAATTAAGAAGGGAGGTGAGGAGCAAAAGTTTATGACCGATACCAAAATTGGTAATATAGTTCACTACTACGATAAAATTGGGGTGGCGGTGGTTAAAGTTTTAAGTCCCCTTAAAGTTGGTGACCGTATTAAAATTTCCGGCCATGATAAAGAGTTTGAGCAAGAAATAGCCTCGATGCAGGTTGAACATCAAAATATTGACCAAGCGAAAAAAGGTGACGATGTGGGAATGAAAGTTGAACAGCCGGTAAAAGACGGCGACGAAGTTTACAAAGTTGGTTAAAAATGATTTGGGAACTAGCTCCTGACCTTCAGCGTAAGGTAGGCCAATTGGTGTCTACTCTCAAGCTTTCCTATATTAAAACAAAGCGAATTGTTGTTTTCCGTAGCTATGGTTCTAAAAGCAGGGCCAGAGCCAGAATTTGGAGTCTGCCGCGCATCTGGCAACAAGCTTTAAAGGTAGAACCTCATTACTGCCTGGAAGTTATTTCTGAAAGATTTGATAACTTGAGACCAGAAGACCAAAGAAAAGTTCTAATTCACGAACTTGGCCATATTCCCAAGAATTTTTCCGGTAGTTTACTACCACACGGAAGAATGAGAAAATTAAGTTAAGCTTGATTTTACTAAAGTCTAATGATGATTCTTCATGGTGAAAATACCATTCTCAGCCGCCAAAAACTACAAGAGGAGATTGAAGCCTTTAAATTTAAAAAGAAAGGCGAGGTTTTAAGATTTGAGGCGAATAATTTAAGTTTAATTGACTTTCAACAAGCCTTAGAATCTCTTTCCTTGTTAGAAGAAAATCGTTTGATTATTCTTGAAAACCTTTTTTCCGGCCGATCCAGTAAGGAAAAAAATAATATCATTGCCTATCTTAAAAAATCAAATTCAGTTAATTTAATTATTTGGGAAGGAAAAAAAATTGACGGCCGGACCTTATCCTCTTTTAAAAGCCAGGTTTTGAGGTTTAATTTACCTCTGGTTGTTTTTCGTTTCCTGGATTCTTTGGCTCCGGGCAATCCGGTTCAGTCGATCAATTTATTCCATCAATCTTTAGAGCAGGATCCGCCAGAATTAATTTTTTATCTTTTAAGCCGGCAAATTCGTCTTTTAATTTTAGCGGCTGATTTAAAAGAAAAAGGTTTGAGTTCAATGAAAGACTGGCAAAAAGGAAAACTGATTAGACAGGCGAAAAAATTTGGTTTAGAAAAATTAATTAAAATCCACCAAGAGCTTTTAAAAATTGACTGGCAGCAAAAAACCAGCCAAACCCCTTTTAACCTTGTTTCTCAACTTGACCTTTTCCTGGCTTCCTTTTAGAATAAAATTAAGTATGGAAAAAGCCTATGCTGTTAAAATAATTAAACCCTGGGGTTATGAAATCATTTTTACTCCGCCTGACTCCCTCGTCACCGGCAAAATTCTTCATCTTAAACAAGGAGCCAGATTTAGTTATCAATACCACGAAAAGAAACAAGAAACTCTTTGTTTACTTAATGGTCAAGCCAAGATTATTTTAAATGACGAAGAAACAAAGATGGAATCTCAAAAGGGCTATTTTATCAAACCAATGGTTAAACACCGTTGTCAAGCTGTGACTGATTGTGATATTCTCGAAACCTCAACTAAAGAAGAAGGGACAACGGTAAGATTAGAGGATGATTATCAAAGGCCGGATGAAACAGAAGAATTAAGAAAACAACCCAATCGAGGTTGGACTGGTTGAATTTTGATTAAGTTTTAAACTGCCCAATGACTAAAAAAGAAAAAAGCATCCTTTGGTTCCAGGAAGTTGATAAAGATGACGTGGCCTTGGTCGGCGGCAAAGGAGCTAATTTAGGGGAAATGGCCACTGCCGGTTTTCCGGTTCCCCGCGGTTTCATTGTTACCAGCAAAGCCTATTTTGACTTTCTTGAAGAAAACAAATTAAAAAGCAGAATCCATCGAGAGTTAAAGAAAATTAATCTTGAGAATCCTCAAATCATCAATGAGGTTTCCGAAAAGGTTAAAAAGCTCATTCTTAGCGGACAAATTTCCCCTAAACTCTCTAAAGAAATTATTTTCAATTATTTAAAATTAGGCGGCATCATCAAGCAGGCTTTGGTAGCGGTTCGTTCTTCAGCCACCGCTGAAGATTTACCCACCGCCTCTTTTGCTGGCCAACAAAAAACTTTTCTTAATGTTAGAGGTGAAGCCAATGTTTTAAAGAAGACACAAGAATGTTGGGCTTCATTATTTGAAGCGAGAGCTATTTTTTATCGTGAAGAAAAAGGCTTTGACCATTTTAAAGTTGGTTTGGCCGTGCCAGTTCAAGAAATGATACCGGCGGAAATCTCCGGGGTGATGTTTACTATTAATCCGGTTACCAATCAGAAGAATCAGCTAATTATTGAGGCTGTTTGGGGTTTAGGAGAGTTTATTGTTCAAGGAGAAGTTACCCCTGATACTTATCTTGTTGATAAAAGCAATCTAGATATTCTCTCTAAAAAGGTAGAAAAACAGGAAGTTCAATTAATTAAAGTAGGCAGTTTAACTAAAAAAAGTAAAGTCCAGAGAAAAAAACAACTTAAGAGAAAACTAACTGATGCCCAAATCGTTGAATTGGCCAAACTAGGTAAAAAAATTCATAAACACTATTTCTACCCGCAGGATATCGAATGGACTTTTTACAAAAAGAGATTTTACATTGTCCAATCAAGGCCGGTAACTACCTTAAAGGAAAAAAAAGATGAAAAAGAAAAGGTAGAAAAGAAAAAAGGAAAAAGAATAGTCATTCTTAAGGGACAAGCAGCTTCACCTGGTCTTGCTTCCGGCCCAGTCAGAAAGATCTTAAGTGCCAAAGAGATTAATAAAATAGAAAAGGGTGATGTTTTGGTGGCCCCAATGACTTCTCCGGATTTCGTCCCAGCCATGAAAAAGGTGGTCGCCATTGTTACTAACAAAGGGGGGCAAACCTCACACGCCGCCATTGTCAGCCGCGAATTAGGTCTTCCTTGCGTGGTTGGCGCGAAAACCGCCACCAAGGACTTGAAAAACAATCAAATAGTCACTGTTGATGGTTCTTTAGGCGAAGTTTATAACGGTAGTCTACCCATACCTAGTTCAGCTTTGGCTTCAGAAAAGGGAGTCTCTCCTCAGATTTCCCAAATCGCCAGAGTCGTTATTAGAGAAACGGCGACCAAGCTTTATGTTAATTTGGCTGAACCACAATTGGCCGCCGAAGTGGCTCAGAGAAACGTTGACGGAGTTGGTCTTTTAAGAGCCGAGTTTATGATGTCAACCATTGGGATTCATCCTAGAAAAATCATCAAAGACAAAAAACAGAAAACCTTTGTTAATGAGCTAGCCACCAATATCGGTCTTTTTTGCAAACATTTTCATCCCCGACCGGTAGTTTACCGCACCAGCGATTTTAAGACCAATGAATATCGTCATTTAGTTGGCGGGAAAGCCTTTGAACCTGAGGAAGAAAACCCCTTTATCGGTTTCCGTGGAGCTTTCCGTTATCTACATAACCCTGATGTTTTTGAAATGGAGCTCAAAGCGATTAAAAAAGTTAGGGAAAAATTCAATAATCTCAGTTTGATGATTCCTTTTGTGAGAACACCACGCGAGTTTCAAGAAATCAAAAAGATTATTGTTGCCAACGGTCTAACTCGCAGTTCTAGTTTTAAACTTTGGCTGATGGTGGAAATTCCCGCCAATGTTATTCTGCTTAAAGAATTTTTAGAAGTTGGCCTTGATGGTGTTTCCATTGGTTCCAACGATTTGACGATGTTAACTTTAGGGATTGACCGCGACAACGCCGAATTAGCTCAAGCTTTTAACGAGAACGACCCAGCTCTTTACTGGGCTTTTGAAAAAACCATTAAAATCTGTCGAAAAAATAAAGTTACCTCTTCTATCTGCGGCCAAGCGGCTTCAATTTACCCTGATTTGGTGGAAAAACTGGTTGATTGGGGTATCACCAGTCTTTCGGTTAATCCTGATGCCATTGAAAGAACCAGAGAATTAATTGCTGAAGCAGAAAAAAAGAAAGCTGGGTAGAAAAAAATGGCCAAAATAAAATCAATCAAAGCTAGGGAAATCTTAGACTCTCGTGGTAATCCAACTATTGAAGCCAGAGTTGAATTAGAAAATGGCGTTAGCGGTATTGCCTCAGTTCCTTCCGGTGCTTCCGTTGGTAAATATGAAGCCGTGGAATTAAGAGATAACGATCCTCATCGCTATAACGGCCTGGGTGTTTTAAAAGCCGTTAATAATGTCAATAAAATCATCGCCCCTAAGTTGATTGGTCTTGAAGCCCACAATCAATTGGCTGTTGATAAAACTCTGTTAAGTTTGGATGGAACTCAGAATAAAAGCAAATTAGGAGCTAACGCCACCCTGGCTGTTTCCCAGGCTGTTTGTGAAGCGGCCGCAGCCGCAGAAAAAGCTAATAATTTTGAGCATATTGCTCATCTTTATGGTCTGAAAAAAGAGCAGTTTAAAATTCCAACCCCACTTTTTAATTTAATCAATGGGGGTGGGCACGGAGCTGGCAATCTCGACTTTCAGGAATTTCACTTGGTTCCTCATGAACAAAAACCTTACCCTGAAGCCTTAGAAATAGGGGAAGAAATTTACCAGGGCGTTAAAAAAGTTCTTATCCGCAACGGGGCTATTCATTCGGTTGGCGATGAAGGTGGTTTTGCCCCCAATCTCTTTACTAATTTAGATGCTTTGGAAGTTCTAACCCAGGCGGTTAAGGAAACTGGTTATGGGCTTAACAAAGATGTTTTTTTAAGTCTTGATGTTGCCGCTGGATTTTTCTACAAAGACGGCCGCTATCGAATCCGCGACCGGAGTATGCCGATGGAAACTAATGAATTGATTGATTTTTATAAAGACCTACTTCAACAATATCCTTTAATTGCCTTGGAAGACCCTTTGTATGAAGACGATTGGGAAGGTTGGCAGAAATTAACCAGGACTTTAACCAATCTCATTATTGTCGGTGATGATTTACTGGCCACCAACAAAAAAAGGCTGGAAGAAGCCATTAAGAAAAAAGCCTGCAACGCTATTCTCGTTAAACCCAATCAGGTTGGGACGATTGCCGAAACAATTGAAGTTATTAAAATTGCCAGACAAGCTAATTTTAAAATTGTTGTTTCTCACCGAAGTGGCGAAACCGAAGATGATTTTATTGCTGATTTTGCTGTTGGTGTTAACGCTGATTACGTTAAATTCGGGGCTCCAGCCAGAGGTGAAAGAGTGGCTAAGTATAATCGTTTGTTAGAAATTTATGAAAGTTTGAAAGGGGAGAACCAATAAAATGCTAAAACCGGTTATTTTCATTATTCTTGATGGTTGGGGTATTGCTCCTCCTGGTCCAGGCAATGCCGTTACTTTAGCCAAAATACCTAATTTTAATAAATTCTGGGCAGCCTTTCCTCATACCCAATTAACTGCTTCCGGCGAAGCTGTTGGCTTACCTCACGGCGAAGATGGCAATTCAGAAACCGGCCATCTAAATTTAGGCGCCGGCCAGATTGTTTTTCAAGATTTACCGCGCATTAATTTGGCCATTGCTGATGGCTCTTTTTATCAGATTCCTGCTTTTAAAGAAGTAACTGAGTATGTTCGTCAAAATAATTCTTCTCTGCATCTTTTAGGTTTAGTTGGTTCCGGCGGCGCCCATTCTAGTTTAGGACATCTTTTTGCCCTGCTACGCTTTGCGGCTCAGGAAGGTTTGAAAAAAGTCTGGCTCCATCTTTTCACTGATGGTCGTGATTCACCACCAACCTCAGCTTTTGTTTTCTTAAACCAGATCCAAATGGCCACTGAGAAAATTGGCGTTGGCCGAATAGCCACCTTAATCGGTCGTTATTATGCTATGGATCGTGATTTACGCTGGGAACGAACCCAAAAAGCCTATGAACTTTTGGTTGAAGGTAAAGGTGAAAAAGTTGATTCTCTTAAAGCCGCCATCCAAAAATCATATGGTGAAGGCAAAACTGACGAATTTATAGAACCTTTAGTTGTTAATAAAGAAGGTTTGATTAAGGATAATGACGGCATTATCTTTTTTAATTTTCGCATTGACCGTCCACGACAATTAACCAAAGCTTTTGTTCTACCTGATTTTGAAAAACTAAAAATAACCAGGGCCACTTTTGACCCTTATGCTGAAAGATATGGTTTAAAACTTTATCAAGCTCCGGAAGGAACGACGACTTTCCAAAGAAAAAAGGTTTTAAAAAATCTTTTCTTTGTCACCATGACTGAATACGAAAAGGGCCTACCAACCAAAATTGCCTTTCCGCCGGAAATAGTTAAAATTCCTTTAGCTAGGGTCATTGCCGAAAACAATCTGCGCCAGTTCCACATCTCCGAAACAGAAAAAGAACGTTTCGTGACTTATTACTTTGACGGCCAAAGAGAAAAACCTTTTCCTAATGAAGATTGGGTAGAGATTCCCTCACCGAAAGTGGCCACTTATGATTTAAAACCGGAGATGTCGGCTTTTGAGGTTACTCAGGAAGTTTTAAAAAGATTGCCTGAGTTGAATTATCATCTGACGGTTATTAATTATGCCAATCCTGATATGGTTGGCCATACTGGCGTGATTTCGGCTGGTATTAAAGCTTGTGAGGCCGTTGATGAATGTTTAGGAAAAGTTGTTAATTACGTTTTCAATTCTGGCGGCGTTTGTGTCATCACCGCTGACCACGGTAATGTGGAAGAGATGATTGACCCTTTAACCGGCGGAGTGGATACGAAACATTCCGTCAATCCGGTACCTTTTTTGGTTGTTTCTCGTCATTTCGGTTCTTCTGGTCGCTTTTTAAAAGAAGGTATTCTCGCTGATGTTGCCCCAACGATTCTAAGTATAATGGGCCTGAGTAAACCTGACCTGATGACTGGACAGAGTTTAATGCCTCCAACAATATAAAGAAATGAAAGAAAAAATCATCACTAAAAAATTAAAATTTACTCCCAATCTTCTGGATTATGAAAAAGAATTACGGAATTTTAACTGGCTAAAAGCCAAAAAAGAGATTACTTGGTTTGCCAAAAATAAATTAAATGCTGCCTATAATGCTATTGACCGTCATACCCAAAGCCAAAGAAAAAATAAAATTGCCTTGTATTGGCAAGGAGAAAACGGAGAAAGAAAAAAATATACCTTTTTGGAACTTTCTCTCTTAAGCAATCAGTTTGCCAATTTTTTAAAAAGTCTAGGAGTAAAAAAGGGTGAGCGAGTTTTTTTCTTCCTGCCGCGCCTGCCTGAACTTTACTACGGCTTTTTAGGAACTCTGAAGATTGGTGCTGTGGCGGGAACACTTTTCTCTGCTTTCGGCCCCCAAGCTTTAAAAGACCGTCTAGGCAATTCCGGAGCTAAAGTTTTAGTGACCACTAAAGAACTTTATAAAAGAGTGGAAAAAATCGAAAAAAACCTCCCTGAACTTAAAAAAATCGTTTTAATAGAAAATCTGTCCCAAACTTTAAATAAATTTTCTGTCAAAAGAAAATGTTTACCCATGTTTCCTACAGATCCGGTTTTTATGCTTTACACTTCAGGCACTACTGGTAAACCCAAAGGTGTTGTTCACACTCATCAGGCTATTCTCCTTGAACATATGACGGCTAAATGGGTTTTAGACCTAAAAGAAAACGATGTTTACTGGTGCACCGCTGATCCTGGCTGGGTCACCGGTATTGCCTATGAAATTCTAGGTTCCTGGTCTAATGGCGCTTCAACTCTAGTTTATGAAGGACGTTTTGATCCGGCCAAATGGTATCATCTAATCCAAGATTACCAAGTCAACGTTTGGTATACTGCACCGACCGCCATTCGGATGCTGGCGGCTAAAAACTCAAATTTAGTTAAAAAATTTGACTTTTCTTCTCTAAGACACTTAGCTTCAGTTGGCGAACCTTTGAATCCAGAAGCAGTTTGGTGGGGCTTAAAAACCTTTGACTTACCTTTCCATGATAATTGGTGGCAAACAGAAACCGGCGGTATCTTAATTGCCAATTATCCTTCAATGTCCATTAAACCTGGTTCTATGGGCAAACCGATTCCCGGTATTAAAGCAGCTATTGTCAGTGATAAAGGAAAACCTTTACCAACAGGGAAAATTGGTAATTTAGCCATTAAACCACCCTGGCCATCAATGATGAAAACCATCTGGCGAAGACCAAAAAAATATAAGAGCTATTTTCAAAAAGGCTGGTATATCTCTGGCGATTTAGCTTATAAAGATAAAGACGGCTATTTTTGGTTTGTCGGTAGAGCTGATGACATTATTAAAACCTCTGGCGAAAGAGTTGGTCCTTTTGAGGTTGAATCAAGCCTAGTTGAATATCCAGGCGTCGTTGAGGCTGGCGTTATCGGTAAACCTGATCCCATTCGAGGCGAGATAATTAAGGCCTTTGTCGTTTTAAAGCCCTTTTTGAGGCCTTCTAAGGCTTTAAAATCGAAGCTACAAACGTATGTTAAGTCACATTTGGCTGGCCATGCCTACCCAAGAGAGATTGAATTCGTCAATAAGTTACCGAAAACACGCTCAGGCAAGATTATGAGAAGACTTCTCAAAGCTAAAGAATTAGGTTTACCAATTGGTGACACTTCTACTTTAGAGGAATATTAAATAAGAGAGTGAATTCTCCTTTAGGTTTAGTTTTCTCAAAATAACTGATTGACTGACTAATTTTTTCTCTTCTGACTTCTTCATAAATCTTGGTTAATTCCCGACAAATAACTATCTCCATATCACCAAAGATTTCTTTTAATTCTCTTAAGCTTTTTAACAAACGGAAAGGGGACTCAAAAAAAATAATCGTTGTCTTCTTTGGCAAAGATTCCAAAGAAGTCTTTCTTTTACCTTCTTTTTTTGAAAGAAAACCCAAAAACAAAAATTTATCAGTTGGTAAACCAGAAACAGTCAAAGCTGTTAAAACTGATGAAGCTCCAGGAATAGTTTCAACTAAGAATCCTTGCTTAAGGCATTCTCTAACTAATTTATAGCCAGGGTCAGAAATAGTCGGCATACCAGCATTACTTACCAAAGCCACATTTTTACCTTCCTTAAGAAAATTAATTATTTGAGGGATTCTTCCTTGTTCATTTTCTTCATAGTAAGAAAGTAATTGTGGTTTATGAACAATCTTTAACCTCTGCAACAGTAAACCGGTCTTTCTTGTATCTTCACAAGCAATAATATCAACCGAAGATAAAGCTTCAATCGCTCGCAGAGTTATGTCTTTGAGATTGCCAATTGGGGTAGCAACAAGATAGAGTTTTGGATTCATAGCCTATTTTAACATAATAAAAGGCGAGACTTTTAAGAGAAACTCGCCTTTTTTTAACGACAAAATTTTTATTCATTTTTTTCTTTAAAAATTTTAGCACCAAGACCCTGATAGTTGTCAGTTTGGCCAATCGGACAACGAGTTTGGCTTTCTCCTTCAATTTGAAATTTTAATACCTTGTCTTCATTTTCTGGATGTAGTTTTTGAAACAATCCGGTTTTAATCCCAAAAATTTCAAAGATAGTTTTAAAATCAGAAGGATTATTTTTCACTTCTTTGATATTAACTTCAAGGGTTTTAATTTTTTCTTCTGTTTCCTTCTTGCTCTCTTCGTCAATAATTTTAATTACCTCTTCTTTAATAGAGTTTTCGGTGTCAACATATAAAACAAAACCATCAAGATTATTGAGACAAAGTGCATACATTTTACTTTCTTTCTCCATTTTCTTACCTCCTGTCAATTTTTAAAATTTTGCCTATTTTTATGTAAAAGGACCAGAGCTTTTATCAGCCATTTGAGAAGGCTCGGCCAATAATTATTAAAAAACCGCCAAAAGGCAGTTTGATGAGACAATGGTAAAATTTTTCATTGGGAATGTCAAATGATATATCACATATTTAAAAAGTTGATAAATTTTAAATTAAATTGACTTTCTTTAAGATTTTCTGTATGATTCAGCCATTATTATTCAAAAATTAACGAGCTAATCTATAATAAAATTGCAGATAAAACTCGTTTTTTAAATAAATCGCTATTTAAAAATTAGGCAAACAGAGGTAAGAAGTATGGAAAAGTTATGTATTTTTTCTGAGAAAATCTATTCAAATTTTTCTTCAGCCAAAGAAAAATTTGCCGAAAGCAAAGGGATTAGTAGAATTTATTCATTTTTCAAATTGGTTTTTTGGTATTTAATTTTTTTGATCTTGTTCCCCGCTATATTCCTTTATGGTTTAATTTCTTTTGTGGTTGAAATTGAAAAGGTAGAAAAAATTCGACGATTTGAAGAACCAAAAAGTGAAAAAAGATAAAAAATTAAATAAGAAACTAATCGGGGAGATAAGTAAAAATGAAAAGAATAAGAAGATTTTGTCTTTATTTATTATTAAAGATAAATGGATGGGAAGAAATAAAAATTGGATAATAATTGACCTAGTAGCCGGAGGGGTTATCTAAAAATTTTTTTAGAAATCATAACTCCGGCTCTTCTTATGCCATTTTTCTTCATTGACTTTAAGCTTGTTTTCTTCTTAAAATGAAAGAACATGAAGCAATTTTTAATGGGTAACCAGATTTTGGCTCAGGCCGCCAAAGACGCCGGAGCCAAAATGATGTTTGGCTATCCGATCACTCCTTCAACCGAAATTCTAGAAACCTGGGCTAAGTTTTGTCTAAAAGACAAATCTTTGAAAATTTTACAGACTGAAGATGAAATGGCGGCTGGTTTTGGCACCATCGGAGCTTGTTTGGCTGGGATACCGGCTTTTACCGCCACGGCCGGACCAGGAAATATCCTTATGCAGGATGCCATTGTCATGGCTGAAGCCTTAAGAATCCCCATGGTTGGGCTCATTATCCAAAGAGGTGGTATGTCGACTTCAACCGTTATCTATTCCCAGGAAGAAGTTCGCTTGACTTGTTTTGGCGGTAATTCTGAGGGTTTCCGGATAGTTTATTCAACGGCTAATCTTCAAGAACTTTATGATTACACCTTAAAAGCCTTTCAAATGGCTTGGAAATATCGCTGGCCCACTTTTGTTTTGGCTGATGGCTATCAGGGAAAAATGGTAGGGGAAGTAGAAACTTCCTTACAAAAATCACCAATTACCAATTTAAAACCGATTCTCACCAAAGGTGTTAATCTTAGAAACTGCTATAACCTTGAAGAAGAAATTGCCGAAAAAATTACTAATTATAATGATGAATATCAAAAAGTGAGAGGCGAGATTGAAGAATATGAAGAATACCAAACTCAAGACGCCAAAGTCATCTTAATGGCTCACGGCATTGTGGCCGCCGCCACCCACATGGCGGTTGATAAATTAAGAAAAAAAGGGTTATCAGTC
>Ga0307437_1001866_pt1 | contig 13554 bp, 11 predicted proteins | sample SalMarWE160390MG_FD_202146 | JGI IMG/M metagenome (GOLD analysis project Ga0307437, IMG submission 202146) | Salt marsh sediment microbial communities from the Plum Island Ecosystem LTER, Massachusetts, United States - WE1603-90 | ecosystem: Environmental > Aquatic > Marine > Intertidal zone >...
CAGAGAAGGGCCTACGGTCTTCGTGACGAGGACTATCTCCGGCTCAAAATCCTTACGTGTATGCTCAAGGAGATATAAATGTACCCACTCGACTACGCGAAGAGCCTAAAAGATTATTTAACGAATGATCACAGAGTTATAATGACAGGCGATCTTTCGAGAAAAGGCATAGACAAGCAATTATTCGCTCCAGAACCTATTTATTAAAAGCATTTTTTGTCAATTTCTGCTTGACTTTATAAACATGCAGGTGTTATACACCAAAATAGCATAATTCCGTTAAATAATAACAGTTCCATAAGGCCAATGATGATAAGGATGCCGGAATGGCGCTGATCTGTAGGATAGCTACCGCCGCTTTCTGACCAGGAAGAACTTTGCAGCATGGGAAACGCAAGGTGACTATTCAGCCCCAAGTACAATTGACGCTTAAAACAACCCGATCGAAAAAAAGGCTTTATCCCTGTATGATGCATAATAAAAACATTTGCTATACCCTAAAGGATGAAGTGGCAATTGAGGAAAATGATGGGGACGTTGTTGACTAAGTTGACTTTCTCAGAATGAGTTATGAACGCATCCATAGCCCTAGCCGGTGCTCAGAATAAATTAGTCATATTCAATAACCGCATCCTCTGAAAACAACCCCTCCTCCCACGCCCACGAGGATGGCACCAGGGGGGTAGGTCTGCCCTCGAAGTGGATGATATCCTCAGGGATATCACGGAGAAATCGCGAGGGGATTCTGCGCTGCCCCATGCCGAAGAGGTGCCGGGTGATTGCCCCGGTCATATAGAGCCGTTCCTGGGCCCGGGTCATCCCCACATAGCAGAGGCGGCGTTCCTCCTGCAGTTCCGCTGGATTGTCCAGGCGCAGGTAATAGGGGAGCAGGCCCTCCTCCAGCCCCACCATGAAAACGATCGGGAACTCCAAGCCCTTGGCGCTGTGCAGGGTCATGAGGCTGACCCGTTGGACATCGCCTTTATATGCGTCGAGGTCGGTGATCAGGGCCACATGGTCCAGAAATTCCCGCAGCCCCTCGACCCCCGAACCGGTAAGCCCCCCGATAAGCTCCTTGACGTTCTCCATCCTCGTTTGCCCCTCTGGTCCCTGATTCATCAGGTATTCCATATACCGCGTCTGTTCAACGATCAGGAGAGCCAACTCGGCCAGGGAGAGGGTCTCGACCTGGGCCCGCAATCCCTCAAACAAGGAGAAGACCGCCTGCGCCTTTTTTTTCACCGCTGAGGAGATTGTCTCAATTCCAACGACCTCATGCAGGGCCTGGTACAGGGAGCATCCTTTCTGACGGGCCACCTCCTCGAAGGCAGCCAGGGTCTTGGCCCCGATCCCCCGCGGGGGGCAGTTTAAGATCCTCTTCAAGCTGACCCCGTCGCCGGGGTTCACCGTGACCCGGAGATAGGCCACGAGGTCCTTGATCTCCTTGCGCTGGTAAAACCGAATCCCCCCCACCACGGTATAGGGAATCCCCCGGCGCATGAAGGCCTCCTCCAGGGCCCGGGACTGGGCGTTGATCCGGTAAAAGACCGCACACCTGCCGTACTTCCCCCGCGTTTCTGCGGCGATGCGCCCCACCACCCAACTGGCCTCCTCTTCCTCATCCTCGGTCAAAACGAGGGTGATGGGGTCTCCCGATTCGTTGGCCGTCCAGAGCCGCTTCTCCTTGCGGTCCTGGTTTTGGCAGACCACGGCGTTGGCCCCGTCCAATATCAATTGGGTAGAGCGGTAGTTCTGCTCCAGCTTGATCACCCTGGCCGCGGGGAAGTCTTTTTCGAAGCTCAGGATATTGGCGGGCTCCGCCCCCCGCCAGCGGTAGATGGATTGGTCGTCATCCCCCACCACGCAGAGGGAGGTGTCAGGTCCCAGGAGGTCCTTGATGAGGAGATGCTGTATGTAGTTGGTGTCCTGATACTCATCCACCAAGATGTGGCGAAACCTTCTCTGATACGTTGCCCGCACCTGGGGTATGCGTTGAAACAAGAGGTGGGTGTAGAAGAGGAGATCGCCGAAGTCGAGTGCATTGCCTGCGAACAGGGCATCTTGGTAGAGGGGATAGAATTCCGCCGCCTTTTTCTGATAGGGGTTGAAGTCTTGCGGTTGGTATTCCTGCGGGCCGATCCCCCGGTTCTTGGCCCGCTCGATCTCCTTGAGGACGGTCTTGGGGGGATAGGCGTGCAGCCCCACCCCTGCGGCCTTGAGCAATCCCTCCATGAGCCGTTCTTGGTCATCGCTGTCGTAGATGAGGAAGTCCGACGGGCATCCCAGTTGATGGATGTGGGCGCGCAGGATCCGCAGGCAGGCGGAATGAAAGGTGCTCACCCACACCCGCCCCCCCTGTGATCCCAGCAGGGAGCTGACCCGCTCCTTCATCTCACCGGCGGCCTTGTTGGTGAAGGTCACCGCCAGGACCTCCTCCGGGGCGACCTTTCCTGTGTGGATGAGGTAGGCGATGCGATAGGTCAATACCCTGGTCTTGCCGCTGCCTGCCCCGGCAAAGACCAGGATGGCCCGATCCTCGGCAGTCACCGCCTCTTTCTGGGGGGGGTTGAGATCGCGCAGCAGGTCTTTTTTGGTGTTTGAATCAATCATCGATACTATCAGAAGCCGTTACTCTACGGTAACACTCTTGGCGAGGTTTCGCGGCTGGTCTACATCGCACCCCCGGCGCACCGCCAGGTAATAGGCCAACAGCTGCAGCGGCACGACGTTGATCACCGGCGAGAGCAACGGTGTTACCGGCGGGACAGAGAGCATATGGTCAACTTTGGCGGCGATATCGGTATCCCCCTCCGTTGCCAGGGCGATGACGATGCCGCCCCGCGCCTTGACCTGTTCAATCTGGCTGATCATCTTATCGTACACGTGATCCTGTACCGCAATGGCGACGACAGGCATCGCCTCGTCGATCAAGGCGATGGGACCGTGCTTCATCTCTCCGGCCGGGTAGCCCTCGGCGTGGATGTAGGATATCTCCTTGAGCTTGAGCGCCCCCTCCAGGGCGATGGGATAGTTGATGCCCCGCCCCAGGTAGAGGAAGTGCTCCCGATCGTGGAAGTGGGTGGCCAGCTTGTCATACTCATCGCCGTGCTCCAGCACACGCCCTACGAGATCAGGCAGCCGCGCCAGATGGTCCACCTGCTCCCGCAGTTGGGCACCGGTCAGGGTACCGCGCAGCTCTCCCAGGTAGCAGCCCAGCAGGTAGAGGTCCACCAGGCTGGCGGTGAACGCCTTGGTTGAGGCCACGCCGATCTCCGGGCCGGCGTGCATCAGGATAACGCCGTCGGAGATGCGCATCGCCTGAGAGCCGATGCAGTTGACGATGGCCCACAACCGCGCGCCTTTACCTCGCGCCTCTTCCATCGCCGCCAGGGTATCCACGGTCTCGCCGCTCTGAGTGATGGCCAGTACGGCGGTATTCCCATTGACGATGGGATCGCGGTAGCGGAACTCGGAGCCGTAATCCACCTCCACCGGCACCCGGGCCAAGGACTCGATGATGAACTTGCCCACCAGCCCGGCGTAGGCCGAGGTGCCGCACGCAACGATGATCACCTTCTCTATGGCCTGGGCCTCTTTCTTCGTCAGGGCCAGGTGCTCCAGATGCACCCGCCCCGCCTCAAAGTCGACGCGCCCCCTGATGCTATCGGTGACGGAGCGGCCCTGCTCGTAGATCTCCTTCTGCATAAAGTGGCGGTACGGCCCCTTGGCCGCCGCCACGGGATCCCAGGAGATGGCGTGTATCTGTGCTTCAACAGGTTCGCCGGCCAGTGTGCTCACTGCTACCCCGTCCCGCGTCACCACCGCTACCTGTCGGTCCTCGATGAAGATCATGTCGCGGGTGTGCTCGAGGATGGCGGGGATGTCGGAGGCGACGATCATCTCCTCTTTTCCCACCCCCACGGTGATGCCCCCGGCGTTGCCGAGACGGGCGGCGATGATACGGTCGGGTTCACGGCTGCACAGGAAGACGAATGCGCTGGCCCCCTGCACGTGCGTCAATGTCCGGCGCACCGCTTGCTCCAGATCGGCACCTGCCGCGAGATACCGCTCAATCAGGTGCACCACCACCTCGGTGTCGGTCTCCGAGGAGAAACGCCTGCCCTCGGCCTCCAGCTCCCCCCGCAGCGCCAGGAAGTTCTCGATGATGCCGTTATGGACCACGGCGACCTCGCCGGTGACGCCGATGTGGGGATGGGCGTTGCGTTGGCTGGGCTCGCCGTGGGTGGCCCAGCGGGTATGACCGATGCCGATGTGTCCTTCAATCGGTTCGGCGGCAACCAAGTCTTGAAGGCCGGCCAGTTTTCCTGCCTCGCGCCGTACCCCGATGGTTCCATCTCCCTGCACCACCGCCAGCCCGGCAGAGTCATAGCCCCGGTACTCCAGTCGTTTCAGCCCATCAAGGATAATGGGGGACGCGTCCTGCGCTCCCACGTAGCCGACTATGCCGCACATGATCTCATGATCCCTGCTGTTCCTTATCCTTCATTTTTCCTTTCTTCATCACCCACTTCTTGATACTCCTCTGCCGGACCCTCCTCACTGCCAGGGCGTGGGGGGGGATATCCTTGGTGACGGTCGTCCCCGCCCCTACCACCGCCCCTTTGCCGACCTTGACCGGGGCCACCAGGGCCGTGTTGCTCCCCACGAAGGCCCCGTCCTCGATGATGGTGCGGTGTTTGTGAAAACCGTCGTAGTTACAGGTGATGGTCCCCGCCCCGATGTTCACCCCTGCCCCCACCTCGGAGTCCCCGATGTAGGCGAGGTGATTGGCCTTGGTACCCGGGCCGATCCTGGATTTTTTCACCTCCACGAAGTTGCCGATCTTTGCCCCCTTTTCCAAATGGCTCTCGGGGCGCAGATGAGAGAAGGGACCTACGATGACGTCGTCCGCGATCCGGCTTTCGGTGATCATGGTGCAGAATCTGATCTGTACCCGGTCCCCGACCTGAGAATCGCAGATCTCTACCTGCGGCCCAATCCGGCAGCTCATGCCGATCGTGGTCTCCCCGCGCAGATAGCAGTTGGGAAAGACGACGGTATCTGCCCCGATGCGGACAGTCGATTCGATATAGACGCTCGTGGTATCCTGGATAGTCACCCCCTCCGCCATCCAATGCTGCCGCACCCGCTCCGCCAGGATCTCCTCGGCTTGAGCCAGCTCTGCCCTGGTGTTGATCCCCATGCTCTCTACAGGATCAGGGGCAGAGAAGGTGCTGATCTTCTTTTTCTTGTGGTGGGCGACCTCGATGATGTCCGGCAAATAGTACTCCCCCTGGGCGTTGTCCGATCGCAGTCTGCCGAGGGCCTGGAAGAGAAAAGGGGCCTGCACGCAATAGATTCCCGTGTTGACCTCCGTGATCTCCCGTTCCCGGTCCGTGGCGTCCTTTTCCTCCACCACTTTGTGCATCCCGCCCCGGGACCCGTGTACCACGCGTCCGTAACCCGCGGGGTCCTCACGGTGAGCCGTCAGGAGGGAGAGGGTGTCTTTTTTGTCCCGGTGAAGGTTCACCATCTCCGTGAGGGTGTGGGCGGTGATAAGGGGGACGTCGCCGCAGAGGATAAGGATGGTCCCTTTGAAATCCCCGAGCATAGGCTCGGTCACCGACACGGCATGCCCCGTGCCGAGTTGATCGTTCTGCCGGACAAAGGTGATCCGGGGGTCTGAGAAGCATTCCTGGACCTGCTCGGCCTGGTGTCCGACGACCACGATGGTCTTTTCGGGCTGCAGGTGCTCGAGGCTGACCTCCAATGGATAGCTCAACATCGGTCTTCCCAACAGGGGGTGGAGGACCTTGACAAGCCCTGAACGCATCCGCTTCCCCTTTCCTGCGGCCAAGATGATGACGGCTAAGTTATCCATCTTCAACGCCTTTAAAGATTACGTTATAACTAATCGGTGACCCTGTCAAGGCAGGATGAAATTGACCCTTTATCCTCTTCCCTCTTCCCAATCCTGCACGAGGGACTTTGTATTGCCCAGAAGTGGAGAATATGGTACAGTAAACAAGGTGTTATTCCCGTTGTAAAAAACAGGAGAAGAACACAAGAGCGGACATGGGCATGAGCATGCCGAAGAAGCTACTACGATTGTTGTTGCTTTTTGTTCCCGTTTTCATCTTTCTTTCCCATCCCTCCTCGGCCTTTGAATCGGGATCGCTGTATATCACGTCACGACCCTCCGGGGCCGCGGTCTATCTGGATGATACCCGGATAGGGGAGACCACGATCGTCATCAATGCCATACCCATCGGGAGCCATAAGCTCAGGTTGGAGCTTGAAGGCCATGAAAAGGTCGAACAGATAATCGGCATAAAGAGCGGACGCATGACCCGCATCCCCCTGGTGCTTGCGCGAGCAGGGAGAAGGGCATCAGCTACGGGTGATGTTGTCGTCCCACCCCTGCAAGAACTTTTCACTGAATTCATAAATCCGTGGGTGATCATGTTGGTGGTCCTGTTGCTCGCCGGCATGGTCGTCCTGACGTTGATCATGAGGGCTATTCCCGCCAGGAAAAGCCCCGTCCCGGTGATCAGAACGGCACGGAGAGCGAGGACCCCACGGCCCACGAGGATAAAAGCTCCATCCAGGCGTTTAAGGATTCCCGCCCCGGTAAAGGGTATCACGCTCAAAAAGGCCGCTGTCATCGGAAACTACCGGATACTGGAGAAGATCGCCAGCGGCGGGATGGCCACGATCTACAGGGCAAGCCATGTCAAAAACGGGGGAATGGCGGTCGTGAAAGTCCCTTATGATCAGTTCCAGAATGACCTCAGGTTTGTTGAGCGATTCCGCCGCGAGGCAGAACTGGGCCAAAAGCTCCTCCATGAAAATATCATCCGTATCTACGAATACGGGGCGTCAAAGGACGGCCTCACCTATATTGCCATGGAATACTTGCCGGGGGTCGATCTGCGAGGGTATCTGGACTCGCACGGCAAGATGCCCATCAAAGAGGCCTTGAGGACAGTGGTGCAGGTATGCCGTGCCCTCGGGTATGCCCACGAAAGGGGGATTATCCATCGGGATATAAAGCCGGAGAACATCATGCTTCCCGATAAAAGGACCAAAGGCAAGGTGGTGCTGATGGATTTCGGCGTAGCGCATGCAGCATACCTGGGCACCGTGGGTACCCGCAGCACATACCTGGGGACACCCTATTATATGTCCCCCGACCAAATTTCCCGCAGGCGGGTAAATGGCCGTTCCGACATCTATTCCCTGGGGGTGCTCTTCTTTGAGATGCTTACCGGCAAGCGCCCCTTTGATGACGCCGACCCCCTCAAGGTCCTCATCAAGCACCGGGAATCTCCACCCCCGAAGCCACGATCCATTAATCATAAAATTCCAGCTGGGCTGGAAAGGATAGTCCTCAAGATGCTGGCCAAGAGGCCTACAGACCGCTACAAGAGCGCTGAGGCCCTCGTAGCAGCACTGAAGAGGTATATGGGAAAGGAGGGGATTGTAGTTGATTAATCTTTTGGAGAAAGGAGAAAAAACATGAAGGCAAAGAGGATTTTTTGTTGTGGTGCAGGTGTTGTGTTGTTGGTCACCATGGTTTTTGTCGTACCTGTCTTGGCCGCCGAGGGGGTCTTTATCACCGACGTCAAGCAGAATCCCTCTAAGTATTACAACCTGCCGGTCAAGATCAAAGGTGTCGTGATCGATGTGGTTCCCGAGCAGACCGGGCTCAAGAGCGGCTTTTACACCATCAGGGATGAAAGCGAGGAGACCATTGAGATCAAAACCACCGAGCTTCCAGCCCCGGGACAGAGCTTCATTGTTGAGGGAATCGTGACTATGAAGGCGGGAACCCAGACACCATACCTGAAGGAACTGAAGAGGGGCGGTGGGAATTTTTTGCCCGTTATCGTCATCGGCGCGGCGGTGGTCGTGCTGATCCTCATTGGGATCCTGGTCTATATGCTGCGCAGACCGGTCGCCATGGAGCCTGTCTTTGAGGCCGGTACCATTGAACCCACCCGTCCGGTGAGCGCTGAGGAGATGAAGCGGGTCGCCCCCGAGCGGACGATAGAGGTTCCCTCCATCCCCGCCCAACTGGAGATTCTGACTGGACCCAGCAAGGGGGAGAAATATATCTTGCAAAAGCAGAATACGCTCGGGAGAGAGGCGGGGGACCTGACCCTCAGTGATCCCACGGTCAGTGCCGAGCACGCGCAGATTACCTTCAAGAGCAGAAAGTATATCTTGGCCAACAAGAGCCTCACGAACCCGACCAAGGTCAATAAGGCCGCGGTGGAGGGATTACAAGAGCTCAATGACGGTGATGAGATCGTCCTGGGGGCGATAAAACTGAAGTTCACCATGCTGTAATCAGATCGGTGAAGGGCCCCAACTGGGCTTGTAGTATGAAATAAACGGTTCTCTGTGCCTTCAGTTCAGAGACGGGGACTTTCCTTGTAGCGAACAAGGGATAAACGGGAAGGTCCCCGCTGCATCCCCCCGCACCTTGGGATACAACGGGGGGGTGAGGTGAAGGACACAATCTCCCGCTGAAAGGATTACCATCATGATGAGGTCAATACGTGGCACGTCCCTCACAATCTTTGGGGCGTTCGTTGTGGGCCTTATAGGTGCCCTCATGCCGTCTGCTGTCCTTGCCGGGCCAGTCCTTACCCTCAACCAGATCAACATCGAACGATTCCCGGAAATCAGGATCTATCTCACGGCAGCTGATGAACGGGGAACCCCGCTCAAAGGGCTGAACGCCAACAACTTCGGCGTTCAAGAGAACGGCAGGACCGTGAGGGTGAAGGGGGTCTTCCCGTTGGAGAGGGGAAAAGAGCCCCTGTCGGTGGTTCTGGCCATCGACAGAAGCGGGAGCATGAGAGGCCAGCCTATCAAGGACGCTCTGAGGGCGGCCAAGGATTTCCTCGGAGAGATGAGGGTGATCGATCGGGTGGGGATCGTCAGCTTTGATGATCACGTTACCGTTGTCTCCCGCCCGAATTCGGATAAGGCCCTCCTTCGTAAGGCCATCGCAAAGATCACCGTAGGAAAGGATACCGCCCTCAACGATGCCGTCATGAATGCCCTTGCATTGCTTTCGCCGTTTACCGGCAGGAGGGCGGTGGTGGTCCTGACCGACGGGAAGGAGAACAGGAGTAAGGCCTCCAGAAAAGAGACAATCAACAAGGCCATAGAGATCGGTGTTCCCGTTATCACCGTCGGCCTGGGGGAAGAGGTGGATGTAGATGCCCTCGAGGCCATAGCAGGGAGGTCCGGAGGGCGTGCCTTTTTCGCCCAGGAATCGAGCGAACTGCCCAACCTGTACCGGGCCATTGCGAGGCAGTTGATCAACCAATACCGCGTCACCCTGCAATCGGGGAAATCCCTGGACAGTGGCTGGCATCGACTTCGAGTGGAGTTGAAGACCGCAGAGGGAAAGACGGAGGTGGAGAGGCTCTATCTGGCGACCCTGAAACCGCAAATGGGTACCGGCGCGCTGGAGGCGTACCGCAAGAGGAACCAGCAATACTATGGTGCCGCAATCGTCCTCTGCTCTTTAGCAATAGTCCTATGTGTGGCGATCATCGTCACTACCGTTGTGCGCTCTCAAAAGGCAAAGGGGGCTCGGAGATCTGGTTAGTAGGCAGTTCTGTTATTGTAACACTGCTCGATTATTCATCTCAGGCAAAGAGGGGTCTTTATACTGATTGTTTCTGTTATGCGGAAAAATTTTGTTCTCACAACTTAAGAGGTGTTTAGCATGAATATATCCATCGGCAAACAAACAGATGTCGGATGTGTCAGGGAAGCGAACGAAGACAGCTTTTATATTGATCTCCCCCAGGAGGCAGAGGCATCGCCTGAGAAATATGCCTTGCTCCTTGTGGCCGATGGGATGGGTGGGCAGGTCGCAGGCAAAGAGGCCAGCGAGACGGCGGTTGATATGGTCAAGAATCTCTTTGCCGACACATCGAAGGCTGAACAGCCTATCGAGGATATCAGAGAATTTATCACTGCCTCTTTCCGAAAGGCCAATCAAGCCGTTTTTGAGCGAGGGAAGGCGAAAGCAGTAGAGATGGGGACGACGCTTACGGCGGCCTTTATCGACGGGCAGAAGGTGTACCTTGGCTCTGTGGGCGATAGCCGGGCCTACCACCTTCGGGCCAGGGAGATCAGACAGGTGACCGAGGATCACACCCTTGCCGAAGATATGATTAAACAAGGAAAGGCCACCCCGGAAGAGATGCGAAATTCTCCCATGCGCAGTATGCTCACCAGGTCCATCGGGACAAGGGAGGAGGTGGCAATTGACCCGCCCATCGGGATAGAACTGCAAGAGGGGGATGTCCTGCTGCTGTGTACCGATGGCCTCACAAACCTGGTAACGGAACAGGAGATGCTTTCCACGGTCCACAACACCACGGATCTCCAGGCGGCGTGCGACAAGCTGGTTGATATGGCCCGCACGCGGGGTGGGCATGACAACATTACCGTGGTCGCCGCTGAGTTCGGCGATTTGCAGCGGATAAAGGGGTTGGGCATCAGGGCAAAAACAATAGCGGTAACATCAGCGAACGCGACAAAGGAAAAAAAGAAGAGGTGGTTTCTCATCGCCTCCATCGGCCTCCTGACAGCTATCTTCCTGTTTTTGGCCTATCTTCTCGTCTCCCATTATATTGAGCTGGACAAGTTCGACAAAGGACCTCTGATGGAAGAGAAGGCCGATGTGGAGGGCGAAACATCGCCGTGAATCCTGTGAAACCGATCTACTCAATGGACAATCGTTTTACCAGGGCCTTTTTTTATTTCGTAGTGATGGGGTGCCTTGTATTGTGCTGCGCCCTCCCAACGCATGCGGGGGTAAAGGGGCAGGTTACCTCCATTGAGAGGGGATATATACGGATGGATATAGGGTCTGCGGATGGCCTGAGAAGAGGCGATACCGGTCGGGTCTATTACACGGTGCTCGTCGGCAAAGAAAGGAATTTCCGATCCATCTATGTGGCAAGCTTTACGGTAACGCGCACCTTCCGGCATGCCTCTGTGGCAAAGGTTGAGGAGGCGGGGGGGGAGATACTGGTTGGACATCTGGTGCAGATAACGGGAGAACCGATAACGGCACAAAAGAAACAGCCTCCAGCGAAGGTGGCCAAGCGCACCAAGGGGGTGAAAGGCGGCTTAAAGGCGGGGCAGATCTGGAGAGATCCGCATCTCAGGATGAGCTTTGTCTGGGTGCCGGGGGGATGTTTTGAGATGGGCTGCGGAAATTGGACAAGCGACTGTAGTGATAACGAGAAGCCCGTCCATAAAGTCTGCCTGAGCGGTTTCTGGATGGCGAGACATGAGGTAACCCAGAGGCAGTGGCAGCGGCTCATGGGGTACAATCCTTCGGATTTTAAACGCTGTGGGTCTCAGTGTCCGGTTGAGAGCGTTTCGTGGAACGAGGCCCTGGAGTTTGCCAGAAAGTTATCCACCAAGACGGGGTATACGTTCCGGCTCCCCACGGAGGCAGAGTGGGAGTACGCCTGCAGCAGCCGCGGCAAGAAACAGCAATACGCCGGGCAACAGAGCCTGTCTGCCGTAGCGTGGTATAGAAACAACGCAGGAGGCGGCCCCCATCCCGTGGGTCGCAAAAGACCCAATGGCCTCGGCATCTACGATATGTCCGGGAATGTGTGGGAGTGGTGTCTCGATATCTCCGACAAGAAGGCCTACCACAAGGCAAAACGCACGCTGGGGAATCCCGTCTTTATCGGCACCACGTATGCGGATATATACGGCGACCGCTACTACAGGATACTGCGCATCCTAAAAAACGCTTCGGGCTACCGGATTGTGCGGGGGGGGAGCTGGGGCAATGTCGCCCGTCGCCTGCGCTGCTCCGCCCGCATCAGGGGCAAACCAGGCAGCCAGCGCGACTGGCTCGGGTTTAGACTGGTGAGGGAGCGAAAGAGGAAGTGATGGGCTTGGGATCTCTTCTGTATAGGTGCCGCTGTGTACCTGGCTTTGCGGCGTGACATGCTATAGAGTACTATCGAGTAAGAGGTACCGCCGAGCAACATCGTTAGGCAACGGTGGGTCGGCATTACCACCAAAACATATCTTAATAGGAGGAGGTACATCATGGACATTGTGGGGGATCCAATAGTTGTGATCAACTTGATTCTGTGCGCCATCATCCTGATCCTCGGTGTGATGGGTTATCGGCGGTCGCGGAGCGCCGTTCCGCTGTACATCGGGATAGCCTTCGGCCTCTTCGGCCTATCGCACCTGGCGGCACTGCTGGGGCTAAGGAAATCGCTTGAAGTGCCGCTGATCGTGGTGAGGATCGTGGCCTATCTGATCGTGGTGTTTGCGGTCTACAAGACAGCGTCTAGCTCGAAGAAAAAGAAGAAAGCTTAGACGAGAGTCGCTCGTCAGTCAGTTTCACCAACTCCGGCACAGCTGCAGGGGGCGTCGCAGTACCCTCTCGTGCCGGACGCCAGAGGGGTAGTGTCTCCATTCACCTGCGCTGCTCCGCCCGCGTCAGGGGCAAACCAGCCAGCCGCTGCGACTGGCTGGGGTTTAGCCTGGTGAGGGAGCTGAAGAGGAAGTGATGGGCTGACTGAAAGTTTAATGAGGTTTGAGTAGACATGGACTTTAAGAAAAAGACAACGCTTGGCAGGACAGGGCTGAAGGTAGCGAGACTGGGGATCTCCTCAAGTTTCCGGGCACCGACTGCGGCCTTTGAGCAGGCCTTTGAACAGGGCTGCAATTACTTCACCTGGGGGACGTTCATCAAGGGTAGGTCCCCGGCCATGAGAGAGGCGATCAGAAACATCGTCAAGAAAGGCCAAAGAGAGGACCTTGTTATCGCCGTGTTGAGCTATGCGCACAGTGCCTTTCTGACCGAGAGGTTCTTTCAGCGTGGGCTGCGGGATCTGGGCATCGAATACGCGGACGTCCTTGTCTTGGGTTATTATCCCCGGCGGCCCAGCCAGCGGGTCATTAACGGGGCCCTGAGGCTTAAGGACAAGGGCATGGCGCGTTTTATCGGCCTTACCAGCCATAACAGAAAGGTCTTTCCCCAGCTTCACCAAGAGGGGCTCTTTGACTGCTTTCACATCCGCTACAACGCGGCCCACCGGGGCGCGGAAAAGGAGACCTTTCCTGAGCTTAAAGGAAAAGACCGGCCAGGGGTCGTCTCCTTCACCGCCACGGCGTGGAAGAAGCTCCTCAACCCCAAGAAGATGCCGCCTGGGGAGACACCCCCCACTGCCGTTGATTGCTACCGGTTTGTCCTGTCGAATCCTTCTGTGGACGTGTGCATGATGGGAGCGCGAAGCATCGAGCAGATGCGAGAGAACCTGAAGACCCTCGACCAGGGCCCCATGACCAAAGCGGAATTGACCCGCATGCAGAAGATTGGGGATTACGTTTATAAGAAGAAAAAGACATAACAAATATAAAAGGGGCCAACCGAAATAGGTGACCCCTTTGGTCTCTGGCGGTCTGGTTGCGACGAAATCAGAACCTATTTTAAGGGTTTATCCTTAAAATAACCGCCTAATTTTTTTCAATGTTGGC
>Ga0307437_1001872_pt1 | contig 13539 bp, 11 predicted proteins | sample SalMarWE160390MG_FD_202146 | JGI IMG/M metagenome (GOLD analysis project Ga0307437, IMG submission 202146) | Salt marsh sediment microbial communities from the Plum Island Ecosystem LTER, Massachusetts, United States - WE1603-90 | ecosystem: Environmental > Aquatic > Marine > Intertidal zone >...
ACCGATAAAGGCATGGGTCCCTATCCTGACGTATTGATGTATGGCCACTATTCCCCCGATGACGGCGTAGTCCTCTATCTCTACATGCCCTGCAAAACCAGCGTAGCTGGCTATGACGATGCGGTTTCCTAAGATACAATCATGACCGACATGGGCGCAGGCCATAATGAAGTTTTCATCCCCCAGGACGGTCTTCCCGTTGCCGAAGGGAGTGCCGCGGTTTATGGTTACAAACTCTCTGATGATATTTTCGTTTCCTATAATGAGATAGGTCTCCTCCCCTTTATACCTCAGGTGCTGAGGAGGGGCGCCCAAAGAGGCGAATTGGTAGATCTGACACCCTTCCCCTATCACTGTCCACTTATCGATGACGCAATGGGGACCAATACTCGTACCCTTTCCGATCTTTACCTGTTCCCCTATAATGGAGTACGGCCCTATCTCCGCACCATCGGCCACCTCAGCCGTCGGGTGTACCACCGCTGTCTCGTGTATCATTCCGCACCAACCTCCTTATCCATGATGGTGGCCATGAGCTCCGCCTCCGCAGCCAGCTGATCCCCTACAAACGCCTTACCCTGAAAGACCCAGATGATACCTCGGTGTTTCGCCACATCGAGCTCCAGACGAAGCTGGTCCCCGGGGATGACCGGCCTCCTGAACTTTACCCGGTTAATGGACATAAGATAGACACCCTTGCCTTCCGCCTCCTCCCCCATGGCGCGGTACGCCAGTACGCCAGCGGTCTGTCCCAAGGCCTCAATAATGAGGACCCCGGGCATCACCGGCTCTCCGGGGAAGTGCCCCTGGAAGAAGGGTTCATTGATCGTGACGTTCTTGATCCCCACTATCCGCTTGCCTTCTTCCAGTTCTATGATGCGGTCGACAAACAAAAAGGGATATCGATGGGGCAAGACATCCATTATCCCCTGTACATCGATCATCGAATTCCTCCTTTCTATGCCTTCTTTGCCCCTGCCTGCTTCTCTAACGCCTCCACCCGCTTGAGCAGAAGATCCACTGCTTTTTTCATCTCCGGAAGCCTGGACCATACTGCGGCCACCCGCAGAAATTTTCGGTGAGGCAGATGAGGGGTCCCCAGAACGAACTGATGGGGGGGCACATCCTTGGCGATACCGGACTGGGCACCCACTATAACGTTGTCCCCTATCTCAATGTGGTCCACCAGTCCTACCTGGCCCGCCAAGATGACATTCTTCCCCAGCTTCGTACTCCCTGAAATCCCCACTTGGGCCACGATGATGCTGTGCTCCCCTACCTGCACATTGTGGGCGATCTGAACGAGGTTATCAACCTTCACCCCCTTCTTGATCAGGGTCTTGCCAAAGGTGGCCCGATCAATGCAGCAGTTGGCACCGATTTCCACATCGTCTTCGATCTCCACGATCCCCACCTGCGGAATCTTCACATTCGCCTCTCCATCCTTAACAAACCCAAAACCCTCGGCCCCGATGACCGTGCCCGCATGGACGATGACGCGCTTCCCCAGGACGCAACGGGGGTAGATGGTCACATTGGGATAGATGACGGTGTCCGCACCGATGGTGGCTTGAGGACCGATAGAGGCACCGGGGTAGATGGTGACCCGCGATGCGATCTGCGCCTCATCCCCAATGGAGACAAAGGGATATATCGTGGCATCCTTGCTCACCTGGGCCGAGGGACTGACCCAGGCCTCGTCCGAGATCCCTCCTGCAACGTAGGAACTGTGGGTGAACAAGGTGAGGATCTTGGCCATGGCCACACGGGGATTGGGGACTATGAGGAGGGGAAGAGTGCTATCCGCTATCTCTTGGGCAACAATAGCAGCCGAGGCCTTGGTCTCCTTCAGCGAAGGAATGTACTTCTCGTTGCTGACATAGGTAATATCACCTTCCTTCGCCCCTTCTATCCCGGCCAGCCCTGATATCAACACCGAGCCATCCCCGCTCACCCTGCCCCCGACATCGTGGGCCAGGCTTTCGAGGCGCCGTTTCATAGGAGTTACTCCTTGGCGGCATCAAAGGCCTTGAGCACCTGGTCGGTGATGTCGATCTCCGTGGGGGCATAGAGGATAGAACTCCCACCCTCTTCCAAGATCACGGTATAATTTCCCTCCTTGCCAAACTTTTCGACCACTGTCTGTAGGCTCGCCATGAGCTTGTCGAGCATCACCTTCTCCATTTGTCTGAGCTCGGCATTGGAATCTTGCGCCAACCGCTCTAGTTCCTTTACCTTCTGCTGGTACTCCCGCTCCTTCTCCCTCCTGGCCTGCTCGCTGAGCATAGCGGCCTTCTTCTCAATCGATTCCTTCAAGGTCTGTAACTCTTTTTGCTTTTTGTCGACAACCTTTTTCAACTCATTGGCCTTATTCTTGAAGGCCTCGCCCTCCTTCACCCCTCGCTTGGATTCGTTCAAGATCCGCTTGACACTGATATAGGCGATCTTTACCTCTGCGGCATAGACAAGAGGTGACGCGAGCAGCAGGCCGACACAGACGAATAACAAAAAAATCCTTTTCATCGAAAAACTCCTTTCTCTCATTTGTTGTAAAGTACGGTTAAAACATCGCCCCCATGGAAAAGTCCCATACGTTACTCTTTTCCCGAGGTTTCTGGTCAAGGTTATACCCCCAATCGATGCGGATGGGGCCAAAGGGGGAATACCAGCGAATACCCACCCCCACAGCGTGCCGCAGAGGGGTGATATCATTCCAGCTGTCAAAACCCTTTCCGATATCGTAGAATGCAGCCGCCCTCAACCCGATGGCCTTGCTCAGGGGATAGAGGAATTCAGTCGAGAAGGCCACCATATTGAGGGCCCCGATGGGCTCGCCCCCAATAGTAGTATAGGGAACTTCTGCCGTTGCTACATTACCATCATCGTCCCAGGTACGCTCTTTATCCTGCTCCACGGGGCCGGCATACCCGTACTCGAACCCCCTCACTGTCTTGATACCCCCCACAAAAAATTTCTCAGGCAGGGGGACCTCTACGTTGTTATATCCCCGGATGAACCCGATGTTGCCGCGCAGGTTTACGACCAGGTCGCCGACGATGGGGTAAAACCAGCTGGCCCCGCCTTTGACACTATAGAAATAATTGTCCCCCCCCAGACCGGCAATGGAGCCAGAGACCCATATCTGCGATCCCTTTGTCGGGCTGTAGGGGTTGTCGATGGTGTTTCTCGTAATGGTCAAGGTGACCTTGCTGGTACTGGTCGCCCCGCGCAACCACTCCTCATAGATGTAGTCTCCCTCTTGATATCCAGTTGGCGGTATTGCAGGCGGGTAGGTTACCGGGGGGACGGTATCGGGAACACCGTCAGTATGATAGATATTGTATATCTTCACCCGTTCAAAGCGATAACCGAGGTCCACCCTGATGGTATCCGTGATCTCCCTACCGATCGTGATGCCGCCCCCTAGCACATCGGCATCGTACGTACTATACTCATAGGTCTCGTTAGCGACGTCAAATCCAAGGGAAAACTGTGTATCTAAAAAGCGCGGATCGGTGAAAGCTACGCTAAAATCCCTTACACCCTCTCCCACCTCCGCGCTCACAGAGGCCCGGTATCCGCGGCCGAACAAATTTCCATGGGAGAGGCCAACGGTCCCCACCACCCCAAACTCGTTACTGTACCCTGCGCCGAACGACAACCTCCCCATCTGCTGTTCCTCGACCCTGATGTCCAGGTCGATGAGATCCCTCCTCTCAGTGGGGCTGGGGGCGAAATCCACCCCTTTAAAATATCCCGACCGCATGACTCGCTCGCGGCTCTTGCGCACCCGGGTGGAACTGAAGAGGTCGCCTTCGATTATCTTCAACTCCCGCCTGATCACCTTGTCCCTGGTCTTGGTGTTCCCCGCGATCTCTATGCGGTTGATATAGGCCAGAATCCCCTTTTCAATCTTATAGGTCAGGTGCACCAGCTTCTTCTCGTGGTCAAGCATGGTCAGGGGGGCTACGTCTACATAGGCATAACCCTCATCGGCATATTGGTCGGTCAGCCACAGGAGGTCTCTCTGTACCAGGGAGGAACGATAGACCTTTTCCACTCGACTCTTGAGTCCCTTTAAGAGCTCCTCTTTGGTGGTCAGGATGTCTCCCTGGATGTCGAGACTCCCCAAGCTATATCGGTCCCCTTCCTCGATCCCGATGGAGATCTGGATGGATTTTTTGTTCTTGCTCAGGGTGATCTCAGGTTCGCTTACCCTCACCTGCACATAGCCGTTATCGTGATACAGGCTTCTGATACGGCTGATATCCACCTCTAAGAGGTCCGTATCCAACCTGCCAGATTTGGTGAGCCACCAAATCCACCCCTTTTCTTTGGTCTTCATAACCGACCTGAGCTTTCTCGACCCAAAGACCTCATTCCCCTCGAAGGCTATCTTGGTGAGATAACCCTTCACCCCTTCGACAATATCAAAGTGGATTACTGCCCTGTTTCCCTCTTGCAGCTCGACCCTATAATCCACCTCGCTACCAAAGTAACGCTTGGAGGTATACAGCTTCTTGATCTCCGTGACGCTGGAGCGTACCTTACCCATGTCCAGAACGGAATCCCGCTTGACCTCGATGACCTCCTCGATGTCTTCCCCGCTCAGCTTGAGGTTGCCGGAGATGATGATGTTTGCCACAAAGGGCTTCTCGATCACGGCAAAGGTGAGTATTATCTCTCCCTCGGTCTCAGACACATCGACCTGTACGTCCTGAAAGTACCCCAAACGGTATATGGCCTTGATATCCTCACGTACCTTCTCTTGGGAAAAGGGGTCCCCCGCTTTGCTCTTTATCTCTTGGAGGATTATCTCTTGATCCACCCGCTCATTGCCGAAGACTACAATCTCCTTGACCACCCCCTCCTGGGCCTGCCCCGAGACAACTGAGGTTAGAAGGAGAAAGAATAAAAATAAGCTTAGCGTTCTCAGCCCTTTCACGGTGATACACCCCCTTCGGCTCAAAAATGAACCCCTTAATAACAGATATTCATCCGTTTGTAAACTACATTTTCAGAGCATCCGTCCATCCACCAGGGAGATCCGTCGAGGGAAGCGCCGTGCCAAGGCCTCATTATGGGTGACGATGATCAGGGTAACGCCCTTGGCCTTGTTAAGGGAAAAAATAAGCTGAATGATCCGTTCCCCGGTCTCGCTGTCCAGATTCCCGGTCGGCTCATCGGCCAACAGGAGGGCGGGGCGTAAGACCAGGGCCCTCGCCACGGCCACCCTCTGCTGTTCACCCCCGGAGAGTTCCCCTGGTTTATGCCCTATTCGGTCCTTGAGACCTACCTCTTTCAACATCTCCTCTGCCTGCTGCCGAGCCTCACCCCTGCCCATCCCCTGAATCAAGGCGGGCATCATGGTATTCTCCAAGGCATTGAACTCAGGCAGGAGGTTATAAAATTGGAAGACAAAGCCTATGTCCCGATTCCTCAATTCGGCCAGGGTCCGTTCCGGACGGGAGAAGACATCCACCCCCTGGTAGAGAACTGTTCCCTGGGACGGTCTGTCCAGCGTACCCAGAATGTGAAGTAGGGTCGTCTTTCCCGCTCCCGAGGCCCCCACAATCGCCACCCGTTCCCCCCGTTTGACGGTAATGTCGATCCCCGTGAGGGCGTGAATCTCTGTCTTCCCTTTTTTATATACCTTCTGGAGCCCCTGTATCTGAATGAGGGGGGTTGTTGTGCGCTTGCTTACACCCATTTCTTCCCCACATCCCGCGAGATGAGGACCTTATCTCGTGCCTCCTCCAGCCTCTCTCGACCATATTGTTTCAGGGTCTTCCGTATCTGAGCATAGGACCCTAAGATTTGTTCCACATCCTCCTTGGAGGCCATTAAGAGCTCCGTGCGGGTCACCGTCCTCACAGAGGCAGTATGATTCCTGCCCAGCAGGAGCGAGATCTCGCCGAAGATATCCCCCGCGGCAAGGTGGCCCACAATGATCTCCTTTCCCCCTTCTTCAATGAAGACTTCTGCCCTCCCCGACTTGATGAGGTACAGGAAGCTGGGCAGGGCTCCTTCCTGGATGACCACCGCATCCGAGTCCACCACCTGATGGGAAAATCTCTCCACGAGGCGTTTTCTATCGTGCGGACTCAGGGCGTTAAAAGGCGGGGAAAGGGCGAGGATGGTATCCACGACCCTCTTTTTATAGAGGGTCAGGAGAACTTCAGCGATATTGGGATAGACCTTCTGGATCTCGTCAAAATCCTCCCGGGTGATCTCCAGAAGGGTCACATCGGTCAGCGCCCTGGCTGAGGCGCTCCGTCGTTGATGGGAGAAGAAGCTGAATTCCCCGAAAAAATCCCCCGCTTCGAGGACATTCAGGCGAACTTCCTTCTTCTCTTTGATAGTGTATTTATATATCCCCACCTTCCCGTGGCTGATGACGTAAATGGAATCCCCCTTCTCTCCCTCCTTGCATATCAGGGCCTCTTTACCGACCTGAATAGATTTAATCCGCGCCAAGACCTGGTCGAACTCCTCTTCTGAAAGATCGGCAAAGAGGAGCGGGACGTTCGTCTCTTTCACCTCCTCCTGGGAAAGCACAGCTTCTTTTCGGGAGGAGAGGTCCTTTAAGACCTGGAGGGTCTCCTCATCTGCCGGATCGAGCTTGAGGATGAGCTTGCCGAGGGCGATGGCCTGAAGGAGATTGCCTTGCTTGATATATTCCGACAGGACATATTTATACCTGATAAGGGACTCGGTCTCTCTCCCCACCTTCCGCAATAAATCCCCTATCTGCACCTGGACCGGTAAGTCTTCGGGGCTGACCTCCGCCAGCCGCTTGAACTCCACCAGGGCCTTCGCCAACTCGCCCTTTTGGATATAGCGCTGGCCCCGCCCCCTGAGGACCTTCTCTTCATCTTTGTTCACGGTCATGGTCACTCGTAACGCAGAGCCTCCGTCGGGTCAAGGCGTGAGGCCTTCCACGCCGGATAGATGGTCGCCAGCAGGCTGATCCCCATGGCAATACCGATCACGATGACGACATCGAGGATATTCACCCGGGAGGGGAGCTGGCTTAAAAAATAGACATCTGCCGGCATTGCCGTGAAGCCGAGCAGCCGCTCCAAAAAGGTACTGATTGCCCCTAAGTTGTAGGCGATGAGGAGCCCGAAGAACGTACCTAAGAGAGTCCCCACCACACCGACGATGCAGCCCTCAAAGACAAAGATCCGCATGATACTGCCGCTTCTCGCCCCCATGGACTTGAGGATGGCGATATCGCGGTGCTTCTCCATCACCACCATGATCAGGGTGCTGATGATATTGAAGGCCGCCACGCCGACGATCAGAGACAAGAGGATAAACATCATCAATTTTTCCAGCTTGAGGGCCGAGAAGAGCTTTTTATTCATCTCCATCCAATCTTTGGTGAAGTAAGCGTCGGAACCCAATGCCTCCTTGATCCGCTCCGCAATGGCACCCGCCTGGTAGATATCCTTCACCGTGATCTCGATAGTCGTGGCCGCATCCCCTATCCTCAGAAACTCCTGCGCGCTGGGGAGGGATATATAGGCAAAGGTGGAATCGTAATCGAACATCCCGAACTCAAAGATCCCCGTCACCTGAAACCGCTTCACCCGCGGGGTCACCCCCACAGGGGACATATCCCCCAACGGGGAGATGACGGTCACCGAATCATCGAGGAAGAGACTCAAATTCTTGGCCAGCTCCTTTCCCACGATGATGCCGGGAAACCTCCCCTCTGCATCTCGATTCAGCGTGTCAATATCCCCTTCGACAATACTCTTTTGCAAGGTAGATACCTTGCGCTCGGAGGGGGGATCGATACCCCGTACAAAGGCCCCGGCTACTCCTCCCCTGCTGGACAACATGACCTGGGCCGAGACAAAGGGGGCGGCGGCGCGCACCCCGGGTACCTCCTCGACCCGCTTGATGATTCCACGATAATCCCTGATGCCACCCCCATATTTATACAGGAAGATATGGGCATGAGTCCCCAAGATCTTTTCCCTGATCTCATGCCCAAATCCATCCATCACCGCGAGGACTACGATGAGGGCCATCACCCCCAACATCACCCCGATGATGGAGAACACGGTGATGACGGAGATAAAGGTCTGCTTCCTCTTGGCCTTGAGATACCGCAGGCCGATGAAGAGTTCATAGAGGAGCATCAGGACTTCTCCCTCATCTGGGGGAAGTAGATGACGTCCCTGATGGAAGGGGAGTCGGTCAGGATCATCACCAACCTGTCCACCCCGATCCCCTCACCCGCTGTGGGGGGCATGCCATACTCCAGTGCGGCGAGAAAATCCTCGTCGATGAACGCAGTCTCCTCTTCGTCGCCCTCCCGTTTGGCAACCTGGTCCCGAAACCGTTCCCCCTGGTCCTCAGGGTCATTGAGCTCGGAGAATCCATTTGCTATCTCCCTGCCCATGATGAAGAGCTCAAACCGTTCCGTGACCGACGGGTCATCCGCCTTTCTCCGGGCCAGGGGGGAGACCTCCACCGGGTATTCGGTGATAAAGGTGGGTTGGATGAGCTTGGGCTCTACCACTTCTTCAAAGACCTTGACCAAGAGTTCCGCATGGCTCTCATCCTTCATCACCTCCAGCCCTAATTCCTGCGCCAGACGGGAAGCGGCGGCCCTATCGGAGAGGACCTTCTCATCCACCTCCCCATACCGTACCAGGGCCTCTTTGAGGGTGACCCGGGGCCAGGGCGGGGCCAGGTCCACGGCAACCCCCTGGTAGGTGATCTTATGAGAACCTAAGACCCCCTCGGCAACCGCCCCGATCATCTCCTCGGTCAAGGCCATCAGGTCCGCATAGGTACTATAGCTCTGATAGAACTCAAGCATGGTGAACTCGGGGTTGTGCTGGGAGGAAACCCCTTCATTGCGAAAGTTCCTGTTTAATTCAAAGACCCGCTCCAACCCCCCGATAACCAATCGTTTGAGGTACAGCTCAGGCGCGATGCGCAGATAGAGATCCATATCCAGGGCGTTGTGATGGGTCTTAAAGGGGCGTGCAGTAGCCCCCCCCGGGATAGGCTGCATCATAGGGGTCTCTACCTCCAGAAAGTCCCTCCCCAGAAGAAACTCCTTCATCACGCGGATGATCTCACTCCTCTTATAAAAGATCTCCTTGACCTTTGGGTTCACGATGAGGTCCAGATACCGCTGCCGGTACCTCGTCTCTACATCGGTCAGGCCATGCCATTTTTCGGGAAGGGGTCGGAAGGACTTGGCCAGCAGCTGTATGAATGAGGCCTCGATGGTCAACTCGCCCGTCTTGGTCCGGAAGAGTCGCCCCCGCACCCCTAAGAAATCCCCCACGTCAAGCCCTTTGGATAATCCGAAGGACTCTTCACCGAGGAGATCCCTGCGCAGATATACCTGTATCCGCCCCTTACGGTCTTGCAGATGGACGAAGGCCGCGCGACCGAAGTTCCTCATAGCCATAATGCGGCCGGCGCAGCCGAAGACCTCCTCGAGCCCCTGGAGGGCCTCCGCAGACCGATCACCATACTGCTCGATAATTCCCAAGGACGTGTGTTCGGCCTTGAAGTCGTTGGGAAAGAGTTCAACCCCCCTCGACCTCAAGGTCCGGATCTTTTCCTTCCACTGCCTCAGGAGTTCGCTTTCCTCCATCACCGCTCCGAAAGAAAAAAATTGGTAAGAACTTCAGGTTATCTTATTTAAAAAAGGGGGTCAATACCAGGATTTTTTACATTCAGTTGAAAACGGCTTTTAAATCCCCACCCCCTTTAACATAAGGGGAGTAACGGGGGACCTCCTTGCCAAAAAGGGGTTGCGCAGGGGGGAGATCATCGTGCGCTATGGAGATGAGGAAATACGAGAGGCAATGGCATTGAGGAATCTGGAGGCAGGCACCCCATACACAAAAAGATATCGCTGAGCCTCTGGCGAAACGGAAAAAGGACCGAGGTAACAGTCGTTATAAAAAAACTACCTGAATAGCCTCTCGCCTCCTACCCTTCCACAAGCATGGCCATCCCCTGTCCGCCTCCGATGCACATGGTACAGAGCCCGTATCGGGCCTTGCGGCGGCGCATCTCATTGAGCATGGTCACGGTGACCCGGGCACCGGTGCAGCCGATGGGGTGTCCCAGGGAGATGCCGCTGCCGTGGATGTTGGTTCGTTCCATATCGAGACCCAGCTCCCGGATACAGGCGATGGCCTGAGAGGCAAAGGCCTCATTGAGCTCGACCACCTCAATATCCTTGATCTCCAAGCCGGTGGCCTTGAGGACCTTCTTGACCGCCGGGATGGGGCCCAGACCCATATAGGCGGGGTCCACCCCTCCGGAGGCAAAGGCCCTGATGGTGGCCAGGGGGTTGAGGCCCAATTCCCCGGCCTTCTCTTTGGACATGATCACCACGGCGGCTGCCGCATCATTGATCCCCGAGGCGTTTCCTGCGGTGACGGTCCCCTCCTTTTTGAAGACCGACGGAAGCTTGGCCATCCGCTCCAGGGTGGTATCCATGGGACGTTCATCGGTATCGAAGCAGATGGGGTCCCCCTTGCGTTGGGGGATCTGGACCGGTACGATCTCTTCTTTAAAGATTCCCTTCGTGATGGCCGCCCTGGCACGCTGATGGCTCATGAGGCCCAGCTCATCCTGCTCTTGCCTGCTGATCTTGTAGCGCTCGGCGATGTTCTCCGCCGTAAGACCCATGTGATATCCGTAGAATATCTCCCAGAGTCCATCATAGACCATCAGGTCAATGAGCTCGCCCTTGGCAGAGACATCCATCCGGTATCCCCACCTGGCCTTGGGTAGGGCATAGGGGGCACGACTCATATTCTCCATGCCGCCGGCCACGATGACCTCTGCCAGGCCTGCACCGATGGTCTGGGCGCCGATGGTAATGGCCTTGAGCCCTGAGGCGCATACCTTGTTGATGGTACAGGCATTGGTCTCCGTGGGGAGTCCCGCATAGATGGTGGCTTGACGGGCGGTGTTCTGCCCTTGGCCGCCTTGCAGGACGTTCCCCATGATCACCTCGTCGACCTGAACGGGCTTCAAGGACTGATCCCAATCAGCGTGCTTCTTCTCCAACTGGGTCAGACCCTCACCCTTGAGCGCTTCCGGTCCAACAGCCGTCAGTTCAGGGCTGGTCTCGGGACGCAGGCCTGCCCGCTTCATGGCGTCCTTGATTACTAAGGCTCCCATCTGCACCAGAGGGATGTCCTTGAGGCTGCCGCCGAAATTCCCGATAGCCGTCCTGACACCGCTGACAATGACTACTTCTTTCATGGCACGGTTCTCCTTTTCTTATGAGAGTATCTTTCAAAGAGGAACTGCACGATAGTAATAATTTTCACAATACTATATAACATAACAGAGCACTATATCAATAGCGCTCTGTTATGACCATGAGTGCATCCTCATGCTTGACTTGTTCAGCGCGTATGATATAGCTTTGGACAAATGTGGTGACCTTTTGTACAGTGTTAACTTAACAACAGTGGTAACTTAACATTTGCGGCCGTTATCACGACAATTCACTGGGGGGAAATGAACCTTTTTGCCCGGAAAGGTTACCTATTAGTAACCGCATATGAGCGGTTGCTCTCTCTTGCCGGGTCTACACTCACGGATTGATGGAAAGAGGGATATCATTACTTGAAAACAACCAAACCCAGGAGGCCGTCCATGATACTCAATAACCGAGCATTTATATGGATTATCCCCATTTTTGTTGCTGGTATTTTCCTGTTTCCACACATCCTCCACTCCCAAAGCCGCTCCGTGAAAAGCGAAGTAAAAAATGGGGCGGATACCCAAGCAAACCCGGCGACGGGCGCTGAAATCAATCCGAAAAAAACTTCGCAGATCAAACGCCTGCCGGATCTGGTCGTCAGAGACATTCAGTTGGATAAAGACTGCAATATCATCGTAACGATTAAGAACATCGGTACCGCCGGCGCGCCGAGTTCCGGATATGACCCGGCTACCGGTGCCAGTATTCAGGTGTACAAGGGAAGCCAGGCGTGGGGCGGCCTGCGGCTGGGCGCTTTTGATCCTGCCGGTCGCCTGAAAAAACCGGGCGCCTCGGTAAAGCAGGTCTGGTTTCCGGAAGCGAAAAACCTGGATCTGGAACCGGGCACCCATTCCATCAAGGTTGTTGTGGACGGCAATAACGCGGTGACAGAGGCCAACGAAAGAAACAACTCGCGTATGGAAAGGCTTCTCTGCAAAAAACCGGCAGCCTCCGCGACAACCACTGCCCCTGCCGTGCCGAAAAAGGTCATCAGGAATCCGGAACTGAATAGCGTATCAGAAAAACCGGCGCCCCGGCCCGGGCCCCAGATTCCGGATCAGTTGAACGAACCGCTCCTGGTGGATCTGGCTATCACGGATATTTCCATTGATCCGCCAAATCCCAAACTTGACAAGGATATTTTCTCGATTCACGTCACCATTAAAAACATCGGGGTGACCAGTCAGCCTCCCGGTGCACCGCAGGCCTATTTTCAGATGGAGCTAACCGATGACCCCTATACGCAATACTACTTTAATACTATACCCCAATACTCCATGACGATCCCGCCGCTTATGGCCGGTGAAGAATTTACCATCTTCGCGGCCGGCAGGATCGCCCGTCAGAAGAAAATCGGGAATATGATGGTCACAGCGCAACCGGGACCGTACAAACTGGTCGGGGTGATCAATACCACCAATTACCAGGCGGACGAAGAACAAAATAACGGCAACAACGAGTTTACCAGGCGCTTTGATGTACGCGATCCCGCGCCGTCTGATCTTGTTTTGGACGATATCACCCTTACCTTGCATCCTGGCCTCGAGCAGTCGAGCAGTGTCTCCTCAAGCTGTACTTCCATAATGAGGGAGCTGTGATCCCGGACGAGGATTTTGCGAAAGCCTGGGTCAGGGTTTCAAAAGACAACGGCCAGGTGAACGAGCAGAAATATCTCAGCGCCGTTGACCCAACCGGACTGGTAAAATCGCCCGGCATTTATTGGGCGGCGTCGCCGTCCAACTATACAGTAAACTATACCTGGACCATCAATCCCAACAACAACAACTGTATCAATACCATCTGTCTGGCCCCCGGCCAGGTAGCCACTTTTCAGGTAACTGTGGACGGCCCGTGGCATTACATATCGGATACAAATTACGGAAACAACTCAATGACAAAAACATTTACATGTCCATTTCCGTAATAAGCCATATCTTGCAACAGGCGATTATGGATGATATCGAAGAATGGGGGTCCTGACACCGCTGACGATAACCGCTTCTTTCATATCACGTCACTCCTTTTGCTTTGAGCGTGTCTTTCAAAGAGGGACTGCAAGATAGTAATAATTTTCACAATACTATATAAACATCAAAGACCACCTTGTCAATAGTGCCCTGAGCTTAACAGTATATCATCCTTTTACTGAATTCGTTCAGATACATATGAGACAGAAATGAGTTAAACTAGAGGGGTAAATGTTAGGGAAGGGAGCCCCTCTATGCAGGTTTTTAGTATAGCCAAAGGGTTTTATAGGTTGTCCAACCATG
>Ga0307437_1001873_pt1 | contig 13538 bp, 10 predicted proteins | sample SalMarWE160390MG_FD_202146 | JGI IMG/M metagenome (GOLD analysis project Ga0307437, IMG submission 202146) | Salt marsh sediment microbial communities from the Plum Island Ecosystem LTER, Massachusetts, United States - WE1603-90 | ecosystem: Environmental > Aquatic > Marine > Intertidal zone >...
GGTTTATTAAAAAAAGAATTTAGAAAGAGTAAAGATAAAAATTGTTACACTTCTAATTTATATACTTTATTAAATCCAAAAGAAAATGATTATAAAAAGGGGGTGGGTCATGTGGTGACCTACCCTAGGTCATGTGGTGACCTACCCCTAGGTCATGTGGTGACCCCTAACAATACCAGTATTAAAAACACCAATTTAAATAACGTTAATAAGGCTGGTAGCAAAAGAGATGTGGAAAACTCTGGAAACGAGACCAAAGAAGAAATTGCAGAAGATGAAGAGAATACTAACGATATTAGGAGAAAAATAAAAGAATCCTTAAAAGAAGAGGAAAATTGTAACTTTATAGAACCTAAAGACTCTGAAAAGGATAAAAACACTGATCCAAAAGGTAAATACTTCAAAAACAGGGTGGTAGATGAATATCCTGGACCAAATAGATATAGGTCCAGTGAAAAAGAGCTGCTGACTAAAGAAATAGCAGAAGAGCTTGAAGATAATCACAGCCTGGGAGCATTTCGAATTGTAGTAGATAAAATCTCAGAACAGCAGATAAGAATATTTTTAAGTATAGTAAAGGATACACATCTTACCGGAAAAATTAAAAAGAATAGAGGTGCAATGTTTATATCACTTGCTAAAGCCTATGCTGGAAAAAATAATATAAATCTCAATTTCAGGTAATACTACTGCAGAATATAAATTTTAAAGAAAAAGGTTAAATATGATATTATTAGCTAAAAATGTTAACAAAACTGTAAACAAACCAGAAGAGAGCAGTCTAGAGATGGTTAATAGAAAACGGGATAAAGACTATATTAGAAAAGTTATAAGAATTAACCAAAAGTATATTGTTATATGTGACTTTTTAGATTTTTACACTGGATATAAAAGAGAAAGTAAGTTTGAATTTTATAACGTTTTATTTAATTATTCTCTAAAAAAAATATCCAGTGATGTTAGCTATAAATTTAAAAAATCTCCTGTATCTGACTACGGAATTACTAGATCATTCTTTTTGAATAAGAAGACTTATGATTTGCTCCATACCACATACAAAAAGTCACAGGAATTATATAAAACACTGTATGACGATTATCTATCCATGGGAAATTTTACTGAGCTAATATTATACATTTATATTACTGGCAATATTGAAAAGAAGATTCTTAATTTATTTAAATTTGATTTTGGTATTAAGAAAATTACTTAAAATCAATTTTCTAAGTCTATTTAAATCCAAAGTTTGCATAATTTCTCCATATCCATTGACAAAGTATTAACTGGGGTGGTATGTTACTGTTATCACGATGAGGGAGCACACCTAAGGTTTTATCCGAAGGTTAATCTCTCTCTTTTTTTCACACTTAATTTTTTTACTTCTGAGTTAACTTTTCCTTTAAACCAAAATATGATTTTCTAAAAATTGTTAAATTGATAAAACTATTTTAAAATCACACTTATATTCTGTTAGAATAATTATAGTAACCTTAGAATTTATGTAATATTTGATAAATCAGCAATTAAGTAGTAATAATATTGGTACTATCTATTTAATTTGTCAAAGTAAAGTTTGACATTATATCTTTATAGTATTAAAATTATTAATACTATGTCAGAAGATAATCAAATATTTAAACAATCAGGATTAAATGAGTTCTTTTCCCAACATGCTGTATTTGATATAGAGGAATTGAATAGTTTTCTTCTTAGTAGAAAATCCTTTAATTTAAATACCCGTAAATCTTTACTGGCCTATTACTGTAAAAAGGGCAGGATAATAAATATACGCCGTGGTCTGTATGCAACAATTCCATATGGAGCAGACCCGTTATCATACCCGGTTGACCCCTACCTTTTAGCGGCAAAAATGGCTGAAGATGTAATCCTTGCATATAACACAGCACTACAATTTCATGGGAAAGCCTATTCAATTAATAACAGGTTGCTATATGTGTCCAGTAAAAAGACACTTACTCTTAAGTTTCAGAAATATGAGATAAGGGGCATACTTACCCCCAGTTCCTTAAGGGCAAAAGGAAATGAAATGTTCGGAGTCACAGTCCTTAAACGTTCTGGAGCAGAGCTAAAAGTAACCAATCTTGAAAGGACATTTGTTGATGTACTTGACAGGCCTGATCTTTCGGGAAGCTGGGAAGAGATATGGAGATCACTTGAATCAATTGAATTTTTTGACCTGGACCAGGTACTGGCTTATGTCCTTTTACTGGAGAACAAGACTACTGCTGCAAAAGTAGGATTATTCCTTGAAAGACATAAGGATGCATTAATGGTGGAAGAAAAATACTTAGAAAAATTGCAAAAGCTTCGCCCAAGACAACCTCATTATCTATCGAGAAACAGGCATAAAGATTGCCATTTTGTAAAAAATTGGAATCTTATGGTCCCAGTTGAAATTTTAAGTAAATCCTGGGAGGAAGAACAATGAAATTAATAGAATCAGATATTCTGCCAATAGCTGAAAAAACCGGCTTTAGAATTGAAATGATTGAAAAAGTGCTTCTTTTGATTAATCTTCTTAACACTTTAAACTCTCATCCATTTTTAAAAGGAAAATGGGCTCTAAAGGGGGGAACTGCTTTAAACCTGTTTTTGCTTAACCTCCCAAGACTCTCTGTAGATATAGACATTAATTATATCGGTACAACGGACCGTGAGCAGATGCTTGCAGACCGGCCAGGTATAGAACAGGCAGCACAGGCCGTATTTTCCCGGGAAGGGTTTATTATAAAAAGGCTGCCTGAAGAACACGCAGGCGGGAAATGGCGTTTGGGATATCAAAGTATTACAGGACAGCCTGGCAATCTTGAGGTTGATCTTAACTTCATGTACAGGCAGCCTCTTTTTGATATTTCTATTGTTGATTCTTACCCATTTGGCAATTTTCAGGCTAAAAAGATACCTGTTCTTGATTTGCATGAACTTGCAGCCGGAAAACTTACAGCGCTTTTATCCAGAGGACAGGCCAGAGATCTTTATGACTGCTATCAGATTCTTAGCATGCATGATATTAAACACGACTATCTCAGAATAGCATTTGTTGTTTATGGCGGAATGAACCGGAAAGACTGGAGAACTGTATCAATAGAAGACATAGATTTTGATGCATCTGAACTGGCCAGACAATTAATGCCGACTCTTAATATAGAAATACAGAAAAAGAATATATCACCTGCTAAATTTGGAGAAAAACTTTTGAATAATTGCAACAAAGCACTATCTTTGGTACTGCCACTAAAAGATACAGAAATGGAGTTTCTAAATCGGCTTTTAGATAAAGGGGAGATCATTCCTTCAATTTTAACATCAGATAAAACGCTGATAAGAAATATTAAAAAACAGCCGCTCCTTGAATGGAAAGCATTAAATGTCAGGCAATATAAAAAGAAATAAACTGCATGGCATAAATCTATTTGAATTTTAAAAGTATTGGACAAAAACGTCTACATTTACTGATATGTGTATACGTTTTTGTCCATGATATTTTTTAGTATAAGAGCGCATAAAACCTCAAAAAAAGATAATAACCAATTTTTACGGAAATATTTTTAACTGAAATACACATTAAAAGCATTCTAAAATTATTCCAGATTTTAAATTAATAGGAAAATATTTACAATATTAATTGTTGTTAAGGCAACATTATGTTAATATTTACTAAGTGAAGGAAATAATATAAATTAAAATTTCAGAGCAAGTAGCAACTAAAAATGGGAAAGATCATATCAATAACAAATCAAAAAGGTGGAGTAGGAAAGACTACGACTACGTTAAATCTGGGAGCTGCTATTGCTGAGAAAGGAAAGATTGTCCTTTTAGTAGACTGTGATCCCCAGGCATCGCTGACTATAAACTGTGGAGTTGATATGAAAAATTTAGATAAATCTTTATATGAGGCGATAAATAGAGAAAATAATGATAAAGATTTAAATACCGGTGAAATCATACTTAAAACAAAAATTAAAAATGTAGATCTTATTCCTTCAAATATCGATCTTTCAAAAGCAGAAATTGAGCTTATGAATATGCTGGACAGGGAAAGGACATTAAAACACATCTTAGATCCCCTTAAAAATAATTACGATTATATTTTAATTGACTGTCCACCCAGCCTTGGAATTTTAACGATTAATGCACTTACTGCTTCAGACGAGGTCATCGTTCCGGTTGAAACTGACTACCTGGCTTTAAGGGGAGCTGAGATACTTATAAACCAGACTATAGAAAAGGTTAAAAGAAAGTTAAATAAAAAGCTGATAATTAAAGGCATACTTCCGACCATGCATAACGAGAGGACCATTCATGCCAGGGAAGTTCTGGGTACCCTAAAAAAATATTTTAAGGATATGGTTTTTACTACAGTTATAAAGGAGACAGTTAAGTTTAAAGAATCTTCTGTAGGCGGCTATTCAATACTGGAATACGCCGGTAGTTCAGATGCAGCGGAAGCTTACAGAAAGCTTTCCCGGGAGGTGATGGGTGGTGGCTAAAAAAAAGACTAGTGTAGAAGATACTGTTGCCGATTTTTTTAAGGAGAAGAAAAGACAGTATTCCAGTGATTTATTTGACGCAAGTAGTTTAAAGGGTCTAGTAAATATTTCCTTATCGCGTATCGCAAAAGATAAAAACCAGCCGAGAAAAACCATTGACAACAGGACCATAAAGGAGCTTGCCGGTTCCATAAAGGAGCAGGGGATTATAAATCCAATAACGGTTCGGCCGTACGGGAAGAAGTACGTAATAATAGCAGGGGAGCGCAGGTTCTTAGCGGCAAAGTTAGCAGGACTGAAAGTAGTTCCGGCACTTGTAAGAAAAGTATCTAAAAATGATGTGATGCTGATCTCACTTATTGAAAATCTGCAGAGGGAGGATCTTAATAGCATAGACCGGGCAGAGGGAATTAAAGCTTTAAAGGTAAACCTGGGTTTACCATGGACAGAGGTAGCCGGTAAGCTCGGCCTGTCAAAACAAAGGGTGCTGGACCTGGTGGGGCTGCTCAATCTTCCGGATGAAATTAAAGAGGATATCCGCAGTAGGAAACTAACCGAGAAGCACGGCAGGGCTTTGAGGAAATTAAAAGACAGTAAAGAAGAGGTCCTTAAGATTTCTAAAATTATAAAGGGAGAAAAACTCTCAGGAGATGAGACGCTGAAGCTCGCAAAAGAAGTTAAAAGCAGGTTTGGAAGCTGCAGGTTGGACCCGGGGGCAGAGACCTTTAGGGTTGAGCCAGGGCGGAATCATGCCTGGAAAGTAATTAAAGTTTGTGAAAATTTACTCTCAGAGATTAAAAATGCAAAGACCAGTTTTCCGCTCCATACGGAAATGACCGGAGAAGATAAGAAAGAACTAAAAGAAATGTTTTTAGCCGTTACCGGAGAAATTGAAGATTTTATTAGGACTTATAACTTATAAGAAAGGATATACATGCCATACATAGACACAATTGCTGAGATTTTAAGTGAAGTTAAAGTCTGGCTATATTCTTTGATTGGTGTTGTTACCATAGTCGTTATAATAATACAGGCATTTAAATACCAGGCTGGTGAAGCGGTTGAAAAACAGGAAGCGCTTAAAAACATAAGAAGGACAATTATGATGAGCGGGGGAGTATTCTTACTGGCCTGGCTAGCAGATTACGTCATAGGTAAAATGGCTGCTGTTTAACTTTTTACTTCCGGAGGCCGCCAGTTAGATGCAAATGATTGATTGGATAAAAGAAATCATATCTTCCCTGATATGGGACGGCATTGCCGGCATTGGCGAGAACCTTTTTGAGTTTTTCTTTAAATTTATAAATACACTGGTTGTCCAGCCCACCGAGCCCGGTAAATATATCACTAACTTTAGCGAGTACCTGAAAGGGGTACAGTATTTTGCGGGAGGGCTTCTTGTTATTTTTGTGATCTTGGCTGTTTTCAGGCAGATCTCTGGCATTATGTACCAGAGTGAGAAGTCCATGGGTACCTATTTTATCCATGTTACTCTTGCAGGGGGACTCATATATATCCTTCCAAAAGTTGTTACCAGTGTTTTACTGCCGCTAAACAATGCGCTTATTAATTTTATAGGAAGTGTTGGAGTAGACGCTTCAAGGATCGAGGAGTCTCTTAGTTCTGGCGGTGGATGGGGTGCGGTTACAAAAGAAGCCGGTATGTTTGCAATTATGTCTCTGGTTCTTACCATAGCACTGATTGCTCTGTGTATCACCGGAGCCATCAGGTATATAGAGACTCTGATTGCAATACTTATTTCCCCTCTTGTAGCCCTATCGGTAATAAACAGTAGCGACGGCCTCCAGATATGGATTAGAGAGGTAGTGGCTATAGTTTTTACCCAGACAATCCATTTTCTGATCCTGCAGATACTTCTTTCAATAATGGGAGGGGTGGAAAACATGGTGCTTGTGGTGATCCTCTCCATAGGTGCAGTTGCAGTAGGACTCCGGGGCCCGCATATAATACGCCAGTATCTATACAGAACCGGAACATCTTCTACCCTGGTTGCGTCAGCCGGTTCTGTTGGAAGAATAGGCATGATGGGTATGATGTTAAGAAGGTAGAGAAGATGAGTGAAATAAGCGAGAAAAAAAGAGAACTTCCAAGGCATGTTGACGGACGCATAATGATAGGGCCAGTGCCCATTAAGAACTTCTTTATCCTTCTCCCGATTGCAGTAGCAGTAGTTGTACTGGTTATAAGATATTTTAATCCGCCTGTATTTTTTGCAGGCTTTCTTTCTCTGGGGATCCTTATAGGACTTGCAAGCGAGTTTCACCAGAGGGAAACAGGTTTTTTGGTAGTTATGGATATTACTAGATACATACTGGAAGGAGAAAAATATTTTGAAAGGAACAGTAAAACTATTAGCTTTAGCAAAAGATTTACTGGGAATAAAATCAAATGAGAAAAAGGGCGGCAAAGGTGATTTTTCCCTTCCCATAAAAAGTATCGGGGACTTTATAGAAGGAAAAGACGGTACCTATAAGACAGTTTTAAAAGTAAGCCCTGTAAACGGAGAACTTTTATCTGAGGGTAGCCTTGAGATGATAAGTGACGCCATACAGGGGGCACTTTCCTCTTTCGATGGGAGGATAGGAATATATATCCAGTCAGAAAGCGTCAATATTGATACCAATATTTCAAACATTGAAAAATTTAAAACCAGTCTTAACTCCGAAATCAAGCTGGTACTCCTTGAAGAACAGAAAAAGCATCTCCTGTCTATGGCGGGAAGAAGCAAAAATGTCCTTAATTTTTACACGGTTTTTGAAGTAAAAGAGAAGGACTGCACCTCTGCACGTGAACTTCTAGGCGATGCTTACCAGTCTTTTAAGGGCGAGCTTGAATCCCAGGACATGTATGTAGATAAGCTCTTTGGAAAAGATATAAAAACACTTCTTTACCAGAGGATGAATCCGGAAAGCTCACAGGTTGAAGTTTGCAGGGAAGATTGGGAGCTTGAAAACATCCTTCCCGAGAACGCTAAAATTTATAAGGACGGCAGGCACATTGAAATAGAAAACAGAATCTACCGGTTTTATTCTATTATTAAATATCCGGCCACAGTTGAGAGGTACAGATGGCTGAGGAGAGTCTTTAACACAAAGGGCGATATAAATATTGCCATAATCCTAACGCCTAAAAACAAGGCTACAATAACCAGGGAGCTTTCAAAAGCCGTAAGCGAAATAGGGGCCAAGGCCCTTGACTCCAGGAAGGATGAAGCACTGCGCCAGAAATATCAGGCCCAAAAGGAAAGTGCCGTAAAGATGATAGCTGAGCTTGGAAATGATAATGTAAGCCTGTATGATACAAATATAACGATAGGGATATCCGCGCCGGACATAGGGGAGCTAAACACCCTTTCTAGTCTCCTTCGTTCAAAAATTTCAAGCACGTACTGCCAGGCAACAGAGTTAAAATATAAAGGTTATGACCCATATATAACCACCCTTCCAATACTTGCTGAAAACAGGATAACACAGAACTATGTATGGAACTTAACTACAAGGGATGTAGCTTCAATAATACCTTATGACTCCTCAGAGCTTATGGAGCCTAAGGGTATATTTATAGGGGAGAATGTCGTATCAGGCGGGCTTGTCATAATAGATACCTATAGTAAGATCTATAACAACCCCCACGAGTGTATAATAGCGGATTCCGGATCCGGTAAGTCCTTCAGGATAAAAACTGATGCTATAAGGCATGTACCCTACAGAGACTACATAATAATGTTTGATCTCGAGGGAGAGCTTTACTACCCCTGGGGGAAAAGATATAAGTTCAGTCCCACTTCAGGGACTGTCTCAAACCCATTCCATATAAGAAATACAGTAGTTGACAGCGATGATGCCGGTGATGATAAAAAAGATATAGGGACCTATCTTTCTACAAAGGTTATGGACTGCATAATGTTTTTCAGGTGGATACTGAAAGATTTAAAGCCCTTTGAGGAGGCACTTCTTGAAGAAGATATAAGGGACTCCTACGAGAGGCAAGGCATCAGTTTTAAAAGTAAAATACTGCCGGGGACTTTTCCCACTCTTAACACTCTAAAAGATGTAATGAAAGCTAAAATTAAAGACAGTAAAACTACTGCTAAGGCCAAGGAAGCAAGAGATAATATACTCTCGTCGCTCCAGCCGTATATAAGCGGTGCCTATAGTTATATGTTTAACGGCCAGACAAACTGGGACTACGATTTTTTTACTGTATTTGATATTTCAGGTCTGCCTGAAGCGGTTACCCAGCCGCTTTATGACATACTCTTAAAAGATACCTGGCAGTTTTGTAAGGTGGACAGGCTTAAAACTAAGAGGGTATATGTTGACGAAGCACACCAGTTTGCAGACCCTGCTAACCCCCAGACACTAAAGTTCCTCTCTAATTCGATTAAGAGAGGCAGAAAATATGGGATAAGTTTTGTTACCGCAACCCAGAACCTTCCTGATTTTCTTTCAATAGAGCGTTACGGGCAGGCAATAATAGATAATAGCTACTTCAAGCTTTTTTTCAGGATGGGGGAGACTGACATACCGGTTATTAAAAAACTTTACAGCTTTAGTGATCAGGAGCTGGCGATACTTAGGGGAAGCACTGGAAAGCGTAAAGGTGCAAAAGGAAAAGGAATTTTTATAGCAGGATCCCAGAGAGTGGTTATCCAGGTCAGGGCTTCAAAATATGAGCTTGAAATAGTTGATCCAATCCAGTACGAGGAAGTTTATGACAGAAAATCCAGGTTTGCTTTCAAATAAATAGTAATGGCCGAGCCTATAATAGTAACTAAAATATCAGTTTATACTGCCAGTTTTATTAAAAAATACTGGCACATAATTCTTATACTATTATTTATTGTTATACTTCTACCGATTCTTATATTTTCAATTGCAATTAATATTTTATTTCCCCAGGTAGATAGGGAAGAATTTAAGATCTATAAAGGATTAACTGAAGAAACAGACATAGAATGGGTTTCTTTTGTGGCTTATGATGTGGTAAGGCTTGATAATTACCTGAAAGAAAATAGGCCAAATGAAAACGTTTTTGATTTTCTGGTAGTGGATTTTAAAGAATACGAGATAATTGAGACGGAAGAGGAAATAATCAAAATAGTAGATGGTAAACCAATTACAGAAACTTTTACCCAAAAAGAATATAAAGTCATTAGAGAACTTGAACTGCAAGGTTACTTTCCGATTAAAGAGCTTCTTGAATCGTTAGAGTATGATACTTTAGAAGAAAATATGACAGTTAAAAATGTTACTGATTTTCTTAACGATCTAAATGAAAAAGAAGAATACGAAATTGAAACTATTGTACTAACAGACGAAGAAATATCCGAAGGATTTGATGAAAAACACAAAGAGTGGTTTTTTGCTTTAGTTGAGATTCTTCCGCTTTTGGACCCGACAGCTGATTTTGATCCTGATGAATTTATAATACCTGAAATCATAGATAATCCCGATATACCCTCAATCTGGCCGGCCAGTGGAACTGTTACTTCTGAATTTGGAGAAGTGAGACTAACTCATATTCACAGGGGAATAGATATAGCCAATAATACAGGTGCCCCAGTAAGAGCAACAGCCAATGGTACAGTAATTGCAGTTGGCACAAGTGGAAACTTCGGAAAAAGAATTATGATCTATCATGGAACAGATGGAAACGGCACTACATATGTGACTGTATATGCTCACTTAAGTGAGTTTAAGGTTGAGGTAGGGGAAAAGGTAGGCCAGGGAGATTTAATTGGTCTTATGGGAAATACGGGTGTAAGCACAGGTACTCATCTTCACTATGAGGTTAGGGTAAATGGAACACCAGTAAATCCGAGAATGTTTTTACCTTAAGATAATTATTAGAAGACCTTATTTTAATTATATTTTATACTTATGCTATAATTTTTAAAAATAAGAGAAAAGTATTAAAAAGGTACTGGGCAGGAAATATTAAAAATATCTTATTAACAAAATATTATGCCTAATATAGCATTATTCAATTTAGAGGTAAGCAATTTAAAGAATCTCGGTCAGGATCGAGCAGTCGAATGTGTAAGACGACTTTTATGGGCTGAAGCAGGCCGAGTTGATATTGGGAGAAACCTTATAAATGTTCCTCAGTGCATTAATGTTAGAGATGGTGGTATTGATGCCTTCATAAAGGATGCGAATCCAACTTCAGACGAAGTAATCCCAAAAGGGACGAGTGGTTTTCAAATTAAATCGTCTGATTTAAGGCCTGGAGATTGCAAAAAAGAACTTCATATTAGTAAAAACTTAAATAAACCATTAAAACCTAGAATAAAAAGAGTTTTAGACGATGGTGGAACTTATATTCTTATATTATTTGCTGATATAACAAGCCCAGAAGCTACTGGTCCTAGGGAGCAAGCTATCAGAGATGAATTAAGTCGACTTCATTATTCAAATCCAAAAATACGGCTTTATACAGCAAGCCAACTAATTGGGTTCATAGAGCGTTTTCCTTCTCTAATTTCATGGTTTAAAAATGACTCAAGTTATTGTTTGCCATATGAATCATGGGCGGAACGTAGTGATATTAAGAAACCTAAATCGTTTGTCTTTGACAAAGAAAGAAAAAAATTTTCTGAAGAGATAGCAAATCAATTAAGAAATCCGGGTGGTCAATGTATTTGTTTTAGGATTATAGGACTTTCAGGCATAGGCAAAACTAGGTTTGTTTATGAAGCATTAGCATCTGATGATTTCAAACAAAGAGTTATTTATTTAAACGCAGATTCTTTTAAATTTTCCCCTTTATATCAAACTTTACAAAAAGATTCTAACTTATCTGCAATTATGGTAATAGATGAATGCGATATCCAGCAGCATGATGATTTCGTACGCTCATTTTCTGCTAGAGGTGATCGCTTAGCATTATTTACATTATCTTATGAAATTGGAAATGTTCCACCACCTTCTTTATCTTTTAAAATTAATAAACTAAGCCAAGAATCTATTGAAAGCATTCTTAGCGCTGAAGTGCCAGCTTTGCCAAAAAACGTAATCAAGAGATTAAGCCAATTTGCTGATGGGTATCCTCGTATAGCAGTTTTACTAACAGATAGTTATCTTGCTAATAAGAATAGCAATCAAAGAGATTTTTTGGATGTAAGTGATGAGGCTCTAATGAACCGTTTAATTGGCAGTCGGAATACTAATTCTGACCATTTTAAAAAAACCAAGAAAGTCTTACAAGGAATATCCCTATTTAGCAAATTGGGCTATGAAAAAAATCTTTCAAAAGAGGCGGAATGGGTTGCATCAATAGTGAATGTCAGTTATGAAGATTTTAGGGATATTGTTGCAGAGCAGAGAAAAAGAGGTATTATCCAAGGTCGGTACTTCATCTATGTCACACCTTTTATGTTTAGGATATATCTTTTAAAAGAGTGGTGGGAGTCGTATGGTCTTACGAGAGAAAAATTTAATGAATTTATAGAAAGTATTCCAAAAGAATTTAGGATGGATTTACTCCAACGTTTTTTTGAAAGTATCCCTTATATTACTACAACAGAAAAAGGTAAGGAATTCACCAAAGCTTTACTTGGAAAAAATGGTATTTTTTCTGATGGCTCACTCCTTAAAACCAAACTTGGTGGTGATTTTTTTTTAAAATTAACTGATGCTGATGCGGAAAGTGCTTTAAAATGTCTCCAGGCAACTATCGGTAAATGGACAAAAGAAGAGCTCCTGAATTTTAAAGAAGGTCGAAGGGATGTTGTATGGGCGCTGCAGAGAATTGCTGTATGGAAAGAATTGTTTCCTGAAGCTGCAAGGCTTCTGCTTGCCTTAGGCGAGGCTGAGAATGAAAGCTATTCTAATAACGCAAGTGGAGTTTTTATGGATTTATTCTCTCCCGGTCCTGATAGAGTAGCACCCACCGAAGCATCTCTAGACGAACGTTTCCCTGTACTGCAGGAGTCTTTTAATTCTACTTTAAAAGAAAAAAGACTACTGGTGCTAGGTGCCTGTGATAAGGCATTAAAAACAGGTCGTTTCTCAAGAATAGTCGGACCTGAGTATCAAGGCTTAAAAGAAGCACAGCTTTGGAAACCTAAAAGTCGCCAGGAAATAATTGATTATTACAAACGTGTATGGCAGCTTGTTTATTCAAAGTTAGATAGCTTTCAGGGAGATGAGCAAGAAAAAGCTATTGATATTTTACTGAGTAATGCTCAAGGCTTAACTTATATACCTGAGCTGGCAAAAATGATTATTTCGGATATAGCTGAGCTTTCTGATAAACCCTATAGCAATAAAAAAGAAATACTTAAAAGAATCGAATCAATTCTTTATTTCACACAAAATAAATTACCGGCGAATATAAAGCATTTATGGGAACAGTTACGAGATAATCTAGCAGGTAATGATTTTCCCTCTTTAATGAAGCGCTATGTAGGTATGGATTTGATTGAAGATAAATTTGATAAAGACAGGAAAAGAATTGATAAAGTAGGAGAATATATTGATAACTTGGTTGAACAAATCATTACAGAAAATAATCTTTTAGAATCTGAACTTCCATGGTTGGTAACCCAAGAAGCAGCAAACGGATTTAGATTTGGATATAAATTAGGTAAAAAGGATAAGAATTTTGTCTTTCTACCAATGCTATTAGATGCCCAGCGAAAGGTAATCAACAATGAAAGTGCTAGTGATTATTTTTTAGGCGGATATCTGAGAGCGCTTTACGAAATAAAACAAGATCGGTGGGAAACGCTCTTAGATAAATTAGCAAAAGATAAGGATTTTGCTAGTTGGGTGCCTAATCTTACATGGAGGTCAGGTATATCCGATAGAGCTGCTCTCCGCGTATTAAATCTTGCAAATAAAGGTATCATAAATGCTACTCATTTAAGAATTTTTGGGTATGGAAGTGTTATAAGCAATATTTCTGTAAAAATTTTTACACAATGGATAGAATTTTTACTAGAAAGTACTGATGATGCTGCTGCTTCGATAGCTCTGGATTTATATGATTTCTTCTATATCA
>Ga0307437_1001874_pt1 | contig 13536 bp, 14 predicted proteins | sample SalMarWE160390MG_FD_202146 | JGI IMG/M metagenome (GOLD analysis project Ga0307437, IMG submission 202146) | Salt marsh sediment microbial communities from the Plum Island Ecosystem LTER, Massachusetts, United States - WE1603-90 | ecosystem: Environmental > Aquatic > Marine > Intertidal zone >...
TTTGAGGCGTGAAGGAATCCCTTTCTTCACGATTTAAATGGTGAACACTACGGTTGCTCCTTCTTGAAATTTTTGCATTTTGAGTTGTCATTTTGATTTTTACCCTTTGATTTTTGAATTTCAATGCCCTTCCAATATAGTAGAATGTTGACCGAGCTTTAATTTATACCCATCTCCTGCTATTATCTGGGTTACGGCGATGAAATTCATCGATAAACTGCTTAACGCCAGCCGAAAAAACAAAAGCTGGCTTTGCATCGGACTTGACCCCGACCCGGAGCTTATGCCCGAGGTAGACGTTCTACAATTCAACAAAGCCATTATCGAAGCCACCTCCGACCTGGTCTGTGCCTATAAGCCCAATCTGGCTTTCTATGAAGCTTTAGGGACCGAAGGGCTGGCTATCCTGGAGAAGACCGTTAAATATATACCCGGTGATATTCCTGTAATTGGCGATGCCAAGCGCGGCGATATCGGTAACACTGCCAGGGCTTATGCCAGGGCTCTCTTCTCGGTTCTCGGCTTCGATGCTGCTACCGTCAATCCCTACCTTGGCTTCGATTCAATAGAGCCTTTTATCAATTACCAGGATAAAGGAGTGTTTATCCTGTGCCGAACATCAAACAAAGGAGCCACGGATTTCCAGGACCTTCGCACCAACGGCCTGCCACTATACGAAGCAGTGGCTCAAAAAGCCAAAGAATGGAATATTTATGGCAACATCGGCCTGGTAGTCGGGGCTACCTATCCTGAAGAATTAAAGAAAGTTCGCTCAATTTGTCCCGAAATGCCTTTGCTTATCCCCGGCATCGGCGCTCAGGGAGGGGACCTGGCTTCAGCAGTTGGCTACGGAGTGGATGCCCGGGGCGAGAAGGCGATTATCAATGTGTCAAGGCAAATTCTTTATGCCTCAAAGGAAAAGGATTTTGCCCAGGCGGCTAGAAACATAGCTGAAAAAATCCGCAAGCAAATCAATGACTATAGAAATAAAGCCCGGTGACATAGTCCGGCTGCGCAAAGCACATCCCTGCGGCAGCTATGAGTGGGAGGTGGTGAGGGTGGGCGCCGACATCGGCCTTAAATGCCTCAAATGCCAGCGGAAGGTGCTTTTAGAGAGAAGTATTTTTGAGAGAAGGCTGAAAGAATTTGTCTCCAGAAGTGCCTAACTAACCAGCTTCGCGACAATACAAAGCACCCTGCAATGGTTTGTGCAATTAGGTAACAAAACAGGCTATTGTGCAATTCCACCCTAACAGTAAAGGCATAGATACTTGCTAGGCAGAGGCGAAGTTAAGATAGTATTCCTATTCTGGATAGACTCATGGATTTTGCGATTGATCGGGTAAGCGTTCAATATTCTTTGGGCTGGCGCAAGTGGACGGAAGCAATTATGAGAGCAAGCGCAGAGACAGAGGCTAGCACTAGAGCACCAAGACAAATTAGGCTTGGGCTGCAATGCAAAAGACAGCGTGCAACGTCGATACTCAGTTCACTCGTCCCATAGTCTCTTAGTCTCTTTCGGTGCTCGTCGGTTTCATTTAACGAGCCAGCAAGAACCTTCCTTATTGAACATTCATCCCCAAGAATGTTAGACTTTTGACAAGGTGACTGAGATATTACATTGAAAAGACATGAATGAGAGCTGCAGCACCATTAGTATCATCGGCAGTGGCAGAGTAGGCCAAACCGTCGGTGAGGGCTTCAAGGAACTTGGACACAGCATCGTTTTTCATGACGTGGACCAGAGAGTTGTGGATAAGCTGAAGAACTTAGAACACGAAGCAAGCCTAGATCTGGAGCATGTCATCAACCATTCGTGGCTAAGCTTTATCTGTGTTGCTCCCACTTCGCGAGAATACACCGATTTGAACTGGCTCATTCCAGTAATAGCAGGCGTGGCTCATGCTCTAAGGAATAAGCAAAGCTATCATTTAGTGACCATCAAAAGTACAATATTGCCGGAGACTACTGAACGTGTCATTATCCCATTGCTGACCAATTCGGGTAGGAGGCTCGGCGACGATTTCGGAATATGTATCAACCCGGAATTTGGCACTGAAGTTGCGCAAAGTTGGACCGAAGATCCACAATATTACAGGGATTTTTTCACCCAGGACAGAATTGTAATCGGTGAACTTGACAGCAAATCCGGTCAGCTTCTAGAAGAACTCTATGTTCCGTTACAAAAACCGATTTTCCGGACTGACCTTAGAACGGCTGAAATGGTTAAATACGCTGCCAACTTGATGTTGGCAACAAAGGTATCTTTCTGGAACGAACTCTTCCTTATCTGCCGAAAGCTGGCAATAGATCCAGATCAGGTTGCCAACATTGTTGCACTTGACCCTAGGATAGGTAAATACGGATCAGTCCCTGGTAAAGCTTTTGGTGGTAAATGCCTGCCCAAGGACTTAGAGGGATTCATTTCTTTTGCTGGGAGGTACCATTCCCCTGCCTTATTGAAAGCTGCAAAGCGAGTTAATGACTACATGTCACGGAACTACGGAATACGGGAGTAGACTCGCAATGGGTTCACTCCCGGTTGCAGTAGTTTGTATGACGTATAGATTGAAAGACCATATAGATCCAGCAACGGTAGGTTCAGTGGATTCAGATGAATAACTTGGACTGGCAGGGGTAGTGGTTGCATTTGTCATAAAGGGAGGTACATATGATGGAACGCAAAGTTGATCCCCGGTTAGCAGTCCTCATTCCGACATGCAGGGATACACTGGAAGAGGTACATCTCGATATTACGCTTGCTGGACTGGCAATGCAGTCAGTTCTCCCCCATCGCGTCTATGTTCGCGATGAAGGGAAAGCCGAAATATTCCGCGACGCTGGAATCAGAATGATATGGAACTTACTCGCACGAAGGGATATAGAGACCGTCTACTTGCGTGCTACCGAACGAAAGGGAATAGCGATGGCGCGCAAGAAACTGATCGAAGCATTGCGGGAGGAAAGCCTTGTCCTGTTCCTTGACGATGATATTGTAATGGAGCCAGATGCCATTGCCAGTCTCCTACTAGTGATGGATAGCGATCCATTGTTGGGGTTCGTACAAGGCGAAAAGACCAACTTAGATGCAGTTAGGGTGCATTTGAACAACATCAACCGAGTTGATGGCCAGGCTAACCACCCTAAGGAGCCTTTCCCGATATATTTCGGTGCTACTGGCTTCCTTCTGCTGCGCCGCGAGGCATTGGATGTTATTAGATGGGACATTGTGACTAGATTCTGCATGGAGTACTTGGCGGGCGAGGACATAGCCATATCCCTCATGATTGCTGACAAGTTTCGGTGTCTAGGTGTCCCGGCATCCAAATGTTGGCACGTTTCTCCCGCTGACTCTAAACGATGGAGGTGGGATCTGTCATTAGACTTGCTTTGGTTCGAAGCACTCAGAGGCGTGGTATCGCAAAAGACTCTCAAAAATGCGTTGCCACACCTTTATGAATTCCTTGGTATGCCTGGTTAGCCCATAGTCGAGTATTTACTCGACTTAGCATTATCGGTAAATTGAGCAAAGGCAATGGTGAATAAGATGCTTGTTGATCCACATGTGCATACAACAATTGGCTCTCCGGACTCAAAGGTCTCCCCCCGGGAGTTGATCCTCAAGGCAAAGAGGCGGGGTATAGAAGCGCTCTGTCTCACAGACCATAACAGCTATAAAGGATTCAAAAAGGCATGGCAGATTGGGCAGAAGGAAGGAGTTCTAGTCATAAGGGGCATAGAGTTGGATACAAAGCATGGTCATGTCTTGGTCTATGGTGCTGACATGTCTGAGTTTCTTGAGGTTAACAAGGGAATTCTGATACAGGAAATCGAAAATTGCCGAAAGATGCGGGTCGAGGAATTGAGAGAAATCTTCTTTTCTGTAATTCCTTCCTTTGAGGCTGACACACTGATCAATGCGGTTCACGCAAAATCTGGTGCCTTAGTATTACCTCACCCATTTGGTCAACAATATCCCAAGCGTAAGACTATGCGGTATTACCTTGACCACTATTTGGCAGAAGTATCCTCCAAGCACAGCAACGAAGCTCGGTTAATCGAGATTGAAATAAAACAATTGATTACCTTCATTCAAAATCAAGACCCGATGCTGTTTACATTGTTGAGAAGCGTTGATGGAATTGAAGTGCTTAATCCATCCTGTTCATGGGCTGAGAACCAAGCTGCCTTCGCACTTGCTGATTACTTGGATAAGAAGAAAATAGGGGGCAGCGATGCACATGCTCCTGAAGAGGTGGGACTTTGTGTTACGGTTTTTGATTCTAATTCAAAGATAAGATGCGAAAGGGATTTCATCGACTATCTGAAAGGCAACAGCAATTTAGAGCCGAGAGTCAATCTAGTCCGAGACAGGCTAACCCACTTGAGCGTGAAGTAAAAGTGAAATCCCAAGGAATAGTGGAATCTATATTGAAAGGCGTCGCCTTTCTGACAAAAAGACAACTCCCTTCAGGAGAGTTTGTTACAATGAGATGGGAAAGGCCTGATACGCTTGCAGCCTCATACGTAAAATCAGTTTTCGTTACTTCCTTTGTGCTCCATTGTTTAAAGCACGTAATTGACCTCGCCCAGATAGAACAAACTACCCAACACGCCGTGAGGTTTCTACTTAACGAAATGGAACAGAATGGTCTTTGGCGCTTTTTCGGGAGAAACTCACATATTCATTTTGATATAGATGTCGTTTGTTGCGTCTTAGCATCTCTGAAAGAATGGGGGGTGAAATTGGACTACGATGCTCAGGCCTCTTTACTACTGAAATACAGAAACGATCAGGGTCTCTTTTATACCTGGATACTCGATGTAGATCCTCCGTTCGAAAAAGAAGACAACAATATTGATTGGGTTGTGAACGCTAATGCACTCTTCTTCTATTCCCTTCTATGCCAATCTCTACCAGAAGTTGAGCAATATCTGATTGAAGTTGTTGAAACAAATACATTCCAGCAACGAAGCCCTTACTACGACCCAACTTTCGCCTTCATTTATTGCGTAACAAGAGCATACGCCGATGGTTGTAATTCACGATTATGCTCAGCAATCGCCAGAATCAAAGATTATCTTCTCTATTCCAAAAGTATGGATAAATTATACGGAGACCCTGCACAAAATGTCTTGGCTATCGCTGGACTACTGAACTGTGGGGGCAAAACCACAGACTCGAAGCAAGCGATGGAGCACTTGGTTAGTATGCAAGGTGAAGATGGGGGTTGGCCGATAGGCATCTTCCATACAGGCGGTCCTTATACAGAATATGGCGTTGCATACGGGTCTAGAGAATTGACCACTGCAATAGCACTGGAAAGCATGTCCAAGTATCTAAAGGCAAATAGCGTAAATGTTTTGTGGAAAGAATTGAGAATTTGCTGAAGCTGATAAGATGGGATGAGTGGTACGATTCCAAAATCGCTCTTTTCTTTTTCGTCTACTATTACTTGTTGCTCGCCCATAACAAAGTTCAGTTACAGGATATGCTTTCACTACTTCCCTTGGGGATTTTCTTTGTCTCGCTGGCTTCCTTTGGTTTCATGCTTAACGATTATTCCGATAGGTTTATTGACAAAGCCGCAGGCAAACCAAACACTATGAACCGTTTAAGCAATCAGAAACAGATACTTGTGCTCACAATAGCTTTGCTTTTGGGGCTTACTGCTTTTATCCCATTCTACCAATACAAATTCGCTATTATATTCCTTTTCCTTAGTTACTTATCCTCAATTTTGTATTCTACCTATCCTTTCAAGCTCAAAGAGAAGGGGACATCCGGGATAATATGTGCGTCTTTGGCTCAGTGGGTCTTGCCAACTCTGATTGTGTTTAGCATCTTTGAGCACTTTGCTCTGGATACTATTCTGTTTGCAATACTCTCCGTCCTCATAGGTTTACGGTGGATTCTCGTGCATCAACTCATTGACCGAAGCAGGGATATACAGACTAATGTTAGGACCTTTGCGGTAGCCAGGACGTCCACCAAAACGTTCAGCATAATGAGAACCCTATTTGTTTTAGAATTACTGGCGATGTTGGGCTTCATGGGATTGGTAGCATATGCCATATCCTTAAAGGCACTTGTTCCAATAGTCGCTTACGTCATATTTGAGATGTATCTCCTTCCTTTCTGGAGAAAGCAGGGTTTTAGACGCATATTGGCTTCCTATGATTTTGCTCCCCTTGCCGATCTTTACTTTTTCTGGTTTCCTTTATGGTTCTCCATCTTGCTAGGATGTTTAAACCCTTGGTTCTTCGTAGTTACTGCTGTGGAAATATTATGGAAGAAAGATCATATCAGGTCTGATATCAGATTTATCAGGTTGAGGAGGCAACATATATGAGAGCCTTGCCTCTCCATCTGCTAGAGAAAGGTTTGAGCAAGCTTCTTAGCTATAAAAGACTTGTTGAATTGTCAAGCAAGCTCAATATCCCACTTGCTCCACCACTCATTGCTTCAGTAGATGTCACGCTGCGTTGCAATTCCAAATGCAGCTATTGCGACATTTGGAGGATAAAAGAAAATCTTCACGAGGTTTCCTTAGATAATTTGGATAGAATTTTTGGTTCCCTAGAAAAGTTGGGGGTGAGGGTTGTGAGCCCAAGTGGCGGTGAGCCTCTCATCCGCAATGACTTTGAGGAAATAATATCCTTAGCAAAACATTATGGCATGGTAGTCGATGTTTGCACTAATGGCATATTATTAAACAGAGAACGTGCTATCAGACTCGCAGAGGCAGGAGCAGACAGCATTATCCTATCTTTAGACACCCTAGATCCTGAAACTCACGAGAGACATCGGGGTGTGCCATTCAAACTCACGAAGGAAGCCTTAGAATCTTTACTCTATATTGCGAATAAGTATCCTACTCTTTGGACTGCTGTGAATTGCGTGATTACCCGCTACAACATTGGCACATTGGTTGCCTTCGCCAATTGGATTTCAAAGTATGGAGAGGGAAGGATCTCAGTAACTTTCCAGCCATATCACCAACTCCCACCTATTCCAGAAGTATCAGAGCTCTCTCCTAAGATTAGAAAGCTGGCAAATGAATTACTGCCATATTACAAAGATAAGTCCTTACAGAATGAGCTTATTCCTGGTCCTGAACTCAGGCCAATTTTCGAGAGAGAGGTACAAGAACTGATCCGGCTAAAGAAGCTTAAGCCCGGCTTCCCATTAAATAATTCTGAATTTTATCTCAAAAGTATGCCTGATTTTCTGTTCGACAATAAGCTGCCTGACGGTTTTGATTGTGTAGCTGGTTATACCGGTATTGTTATTCGTAGCGATTTGGAAGTATGCCCGTGTTGGAGATTACCGCCAATAGGAGATTTGGAAGAGGAAGAGTTAGTGGATATCTGGTTCTCGGAAAGATATGGAAGACAAAGGCAGGCTATGAAACACTTGAAGTGCCCAGGATGCATGCTTCTTTGTCACAGCAGAGAACCAGGGTGGGATGAATGGTTTAACAGAGTCTATAAATCTCGCAGCCCAAAAGGGCGAGGGATAGCAAGGTGAATCAAATGGATGACAACTTCTTGTACTTTTTGAGAATGGTTGTCCCTGTAGCAGCCACCTTAATAGGCTTTGCTATTCTCGGTCCCGCGGTTCAGGTTGTCTATACAATCTTTACTAGACCACGCATATGCATCGCTTGGAAAACAGTCTATTGGAAAGTTTTTAGGGTCATAGCATTGCCAGTGCTGGTGTTCTTCTGGCCCTTTCTAAGCTCTTTCTTGCTACTCACCTTCAATGGAGACTTGCACTTTGGCGACGTTGGCTATCAGCCATTTATTGCAGGAGCTAGCCTTGGATTTGGTGTGGTCTTTTGTGTGTGGTTCTGGAGGGTTAGAGAGCAGGCCGAGATCGAAGAGCCTCCAATAATAAAACATATTCTCGGCCGTCCACCATTGCTGGTGTTTATCGGCTATGCCTTTTATGCGCTCAAGTTACTCATCATCCAGAAGTTAGGTGTAGGGGATGTCAACTTTCCCCTTTTTATTCGTCTCACAGACTCGGTATTTCTAGGTACTGGCTTTTTAATCTTGATGTGGTGTTTGCTATATCCTGTGCATAAAGGCATTCGTTTCAAAGCTTCGGATCTGGATCAGCGAGATCCCGGAGGTTATGTACTTGAAGTGGAAGAGGGGTTCAAGAATATGGAAAAAGATTTAAGACATAGAGATGAAGCGATAAACCAACTGAAGCGCTTGCTGAGAGGCCGGGGTAAGGAAGATGAGTGGCATCCTCGCATTGCAAAGTACCGCTCTGAACTCCTATCTCTAGATGAGCGGTATAATGGACCTGAAGACGGGAGATTTGAGGGATTGGGAGAACAATGGCGCAAGTTCTGGCCACCTGGGGACAAGGATAAGCATTTCACTTTGAGCAAAATTTTCGATTTTGAAGAGCAGAGGCAATATATAATGGAGCAATATCTCCCTGAATTTGAGCGCGGCACAAAGGAATTAGAGTTACTAGTAGAGAGGTTGGGTGAAGAGCGTGAGTCCGATAAATAAGCCTCCTTGTCTATTCAGCGTCGTAATACCTACTCGAGGGCGTAGCAAGCTTGTTGAAAGGCTTCTTGCCTCCCTTCGAAGAGCTATCAAGTACTCAGATGTGACGGCCGAGGTTGTTATCGTTGATGATAGCTCTTCAGCAGAGCGAGATAGAATCGAGAACCTGTGTCATCAATATGGAGCGCGGTTTGCGCCCGGTTCCGCTAGTGTTAGAGGGAAGCGAAATAGAGGCATAGAAGAGTCACGAGGGGAAATAATTCTATTCACGGATTCCGATTGTGAAGTAAGTCCAAACATCTTCAATGAGCACCTAAAGTTATATACGGAGGCTGACACTGCGGCAGTCTTGGGAGTAACCGAATTTACTGGAAAGAAAAACATTACCTGGGATATTGTTAGTAGAACAACGTTTCTCGATCCCTTCTTCTTCGCCAAAACCTTTGATAAAATTGTCGACTCTGCTCCCTACGTCACTTGCACTAACCTCTCCATTAAGAAGGAGATCTTAAAAAACGTTGGGATGTTTGATGTTGATTTTCCATTTAGACTGGGAGGGGATGATACTGAGTTAGGCGTAAGAATAAACGAGGCGGGATACAAAATTAAAATGAACCCCGATGCCATAGTCTATCATACTCGGGAGACTTGGGACAACGTCCTTAAAGTAGCTAGCAGAGCCTTCAGATGGGGAAGGACAGACTTTCACATATTAAAAAAGCATCCACGATTGGGGCACGTGGGATTCCCTAGTCTCTTTACCGTTCTTTTGCTCTTGGTGGTTGCATCCCTAGCTGCTGTTCTTAGTGGCCATTGGGATATAGCAATTATTGCTATAGTTGGATTGATGGTCTTTACACTTTTGGTGGAGAGCATTATTAAAGGTATTAAGTCGGGTGAAACACCCTATTCAATACCACTCCGGCTTGTGGCTAGATTACTGGACCTCGTATTTGAAGCGGGCACAATCTTTGAATCTCTGAGAAGAGGCAGCCTCATGATGCTTTATAAGAGGATTATTTATATACCAGGTCAGCTTGCTATTGAATGGGAAAGTGAAGTGGTGAGGAGTTGGAGTATCATTGTTGGACTATTACTAACAACAGTTGCTGTATGGATTTTGAAAGGCTCCTAGATGATAGCGCAAGGCATATCCGTGATCGTGCCCACAAAAGGAAGGACAGAATATGTGAAGGAAACACTCTTGAGTTTGGCTGCCGCCCGAGAACACTGCTCGAAGTCAGCTCAAATCATTGTCGTTGATGATAGCTCTGAAAATGAGGCAAGACAGATAAAGGCTATTTGTGAAACTTCGGGGGCTGAATACTTCTACTATCGCAGGGGCATATCACACAAGCGCAATTTTGGCATAAGTCAGGCTAGATTTCCAGTCGTGCTTTTTATAGATTCTGATTGTAAGGTTGACACAGACATTTTCTCAGAGCATCTAAAGTATTACAGTGATGACAATATCGGTGGTTGCCTTGGTTTGACCGAATTTACAGGCAAAAAAACGATGGTGTCTGAAGCTGTTACGGAGAAGATCCCAATAATGCCTCCGCATCAATTTGCTAAGCACGTGGAGTATGCACCGTGGGGTCCTTGCACGAATATCTCGTTCCGCAGGGACGTGCTGGAGCAGGTACAAGGGTTTGCTAGCTTCTTACCACCCAAGGAAGGATCCGAGGATGTTGACATAGGTTACCGAGTTCGTCAACTCGGATGCAAAATCAAGTGCAATCCGAATGCCGTTGTATCTCATCCACGAGAGGCCTTGGGCGGATGGAATAGCCTTATTGAAAGGGCATTTAGATGGGGCAGAGCTGAAACCTACCTACTCGCACGCTACAGCAAAAGCTCGTACCTTGACGCCCCAAAATCAGCCATAGTTTTCGGCATCTTACTCGTGACTGGCGCTTGTGTGGGTGTCCTCGGTCAGACTTTCTCTCTCGCCCTCTTGTCTCTCTTATGGTATGTAACTGCGATCGTTTTCCAATGTTTCGTTGCCTTTCACAGTGAACTTCGAAGGACCTCATGGCAAGAAGCGATTTGCTCATCCCTATCCGTAATTGTGGATTCCGTTTTCGAAATCGGCACGATCGCAGAGTGTTTCTACCGGCGGCGATTGCGGCTTCTACCTTTCAAGTTCATCTACGAGGAAGGACAACTTAGTAGTCGTTGGCATCGCGGTATGATCAGGATATGGAGTTTTGTCATTGCATTCGTTATCATATTTGTGGTGTACATAATATTGCTGTAGAATACCGATCAACGAAATGGAATCTTCTGGCAACAGGAGCGTCTATGTGATTTCGCTAAAGAGCCAAGAGGCAAGGCACTTGGTGCTGCTCCACAAGAAGTTGGAAGCTTGATACTCGAACTGCTTAGCGAAGTCCTAGAGGAACTAAGAAGGATCGAACAAGAGCAAGCTTCATCGCAACGGGCTGGATAAAACCTCAGGGATTCGCTCTACCAGAACTTGAAGCCAGAGACTTGAGGAAATATGATTAGAGTCCTTGTTTTTGCACCGCATCCTGACGACGAGATTCTGGCCTGCGGTGGAACCATCGCTCTCAAGACCATGGAGGGCCACAAGGTCTACATTGTGTATATGACCGACGGCAGGAATTCTCATTTGCATGTGCTGGGGATAGCTCATGACCCTAGCCCACCAGAGTTGGCCGAGATTCGAAAGGAAGAAGCCAAGCGGGCCCTGTCTGTATTAGGCGTTGACCAAGATGGCTTGTTTTTTCTAGATTTTGAAGACGGAACGCTTGAAGCCAACTTGGATATTGCAAAGGAGAAAGTAAATCAAATTCTAATAAGTATACAACCCAAGGAGATATACTTCCCCGCAAGCGGAGAAAAACACCGAGACCACGTTGCTACCCACATTATTGTCAGCGAATGTCTTAATTCTGCTCGCTTCTCGGCTTTAGGATATCAATACCGAATCTGGAGAAAGCAAGATGAATTGGCTACTCTTAGCAAGACTAAGGCAGTAGATATTTCATCTGTATTGAGTATCAAAAGGAAGGCAATACAGGAACACCAAAGCCAAATCACTAAGCTTTTCCAAAAGCAGGAATACCCTATTCTAGATGAGGTTTTCATAGCCAACTTCTTGGGTAGTGCTGAAATCTTCACTCTTTGGAAACATCAGTGAGCATTTTGAGATGTGGAATTGGAAGGTAAGACAAAAACAAGCTGAAGCTTTGTTAACACAGGCTCTTATCTCTCTCAATTCAAGAGAGAAGAGATTGCCTCGGCTATGCATCGTGGAAACTAACGCAATCCTCTATAGCACACACTTGACCACCGACCTTTATATTAGTACTTAAAGTACTATCTCTTACAGAGGCTATTCTAATATTGCACTGCTATCTAAGAAATTGCCAATAGTTTTTGTGCGGCGTCCAAGGTATACTCTGGAGTTAAGGAGCCACAAAACGCTAAAAGGTTGGCTTTATCAGCTCTGTGTGCTAGTTTATATACTATCTTATGGCTCGCTGTATCTTCCATATCGATTTGGATGCCTTCTTCGTTTCTGTGGAGCAGGCGCTGAACCCGGAGCTGAAGGGGAAGCCGGTAATCGTGGGCGGAGACCCTGAGCGTCGCGGCGTAGTTGCCTCTGCTTCCTATGAAGCACGGCCTTTCGGCATCCATGCCGGTATGCCGCTATCCAAGAAAAAGGTCAATAGTTTCTTTGGCGGTATCCAAGGCATACTATAGAGTTAAGGACTCACAAAACGCTATTTCGTGCAGCCCGATTCCACAAGTCAAAATTTGCTTTCATTAGTCAACATAAGTTATATTATATATTTTATATTGACATTTTATTTTAGATGACTCAGAGATGGACAAGAAGGAGAATATTGAAAGCATAATCGGGTTGATTAATAACCTGATGCTTTCGACTAAAGCACATGAGCCTCATCCCTGGTTGCACCTTGAGCTGACCAGGGAGCAGTTGCGCGTCATGTTTCTGCTCTCTTTCAAAGGCCGGAGCTCGCCTGGTGAGGTGGCCGCATCTTTCGGCGTACCCAAGGCCAATGTTACCAGCATCATTGATCGGCTGGTAGAAAAAGGGCTAATCAGCCGCCTAGAGAACCCAGATGACCGCCGTAGCTACATCCTTTCTCTTACTGTAGAAGGCAAAAGCCAGGTGGAGCGACTACGGGAGATAGGCGTCGCCAAGATCAAAGGAGTGCTGGAAAGAATGCCGGACAGTGCCCTGATTTCTCTCCAGATGGGCCTAGAGGCACTTATAAAGGCTCTCGAAGAAGCAGGAGAAGTTAATGGATGTAATTGAAGCAAGTAATCTAGTCAAGAGGTTCGGTGAGCTGGAAGCGGTCAAGGGAGTATCCTTCAGTGTCAAGGAAGGAGAGATATTCGGTTTTCTGGGCCCTAACGGCGCCGGCAAGACGACCACCATAAATATACTCTGCACCCTTTTAAAGCCTACAGACGGGCAGGCGAAGGTTAACGGTTATGATGTCATTAAAGAGCGCAGCCAGGTGCGTCAGTCAATCGGGTTGGTCTTCCAGGAACCGGCTTTGGATGATTACCTAACGGCAGAACAGAACCTCCGTTTCCACGGCTATGCTTATGGCATCCCCAAAAATGTTCTAGAGCCGCGCTTGAAAGAGCTTTTAGAGATGATGGAGTTGTGGGATAGGCGCAAAGGCAAGATTAACACCTACTCCGGTGGTATGAAGCGCCGTCTGGAAATTGCCCGGGGCCTTTTGCATCACCCAAGAGTGCTTTTTTTGGACGAGCCCACTCTAGGCCTGGACCCGCAGACGCGCCGCCACATCTGGGACTATATACATGACTTACGGAAAAGAGAGAATCTGGCCATATTTATGACCACCCACTATATGGACGAGGCGGAGAACTGTGACCGCATCGCCATTATAGACTATGGCCGGACTGTGGCTCTGGACACGCTGGAAAAACTGAAAGATGGTGTCGGTGGCGATGTCATCTCTGTTAAGACGGAGGACA
>Ga0307437_1001880_pt1 | contig 13485 bp, 13 predicted proteins | sample SalMarWE160390MG_FD_202146 | JGI IMG/M metagenome (GOLD analysis project Ga0307437, IMG submission 202146) | Salt marsh sediment microbial communities from the Plum Island Ecosystem LTER, Massachusetts, United States - WE1603-90 | ecosystem: Environmental > Aquatic > Marine > Intertidal zone >...
CAGCAACCACTAACTCCGGTGCCGACGTAGTAATCGCCAGAAATAAAGTCCCGACAAAGGTGCTGCCCCAACCAGTAGCCTCACTGATTTCATCTCCAATAAAGGATAGCCATATTCCAGCAGCAATAATTGCTGCTGCTGCCAGAGCAAATCTGATGTACACCGTTCTTGTAGTAAACTTATCGTATTGGAGGGAGGTAGTTGGAGCAGCATGCAATCGCTGACCGCGTTCGCGACGGAATATCCACCACATCCCCAGCAAATACAGTATAAGAATAACAATGCTTGGGATGCCTATCCAACCCAAGCCCAAAAAGGAAAACCTGCCACCAGCGATTATGCTTGCGGCAGCAAGGGCAATGAGCAATGCTCCCCAGCCAGCCGTTATCACATGCCTCGGGCTTGCCACGGACAAAACCGGGGTACGCGAGTGGAGAATATCCAGTAAAGCCAGGATAGAGAGATTGAAACAGCAACTTCCCAAAAGCGTGCCCAAAGCTAAATCCGCCGAGTGAACCAGTGCTACAGAACTGACTGCAGTGACAAGTTCCGGCATGGTGGTAATAGCAGCAATAAGCACCAGCCCTATCCATATCCGCCCCAGGCCCGTCTTCTCAGCGATAGCATCCCCATATTGAGCTAGTTTTGTTCCGGCAAATAAGACAACGGCCAGGCAGAGAACAAACTTGAACCAAATCAAAGGCGGCTCCTGAAACCAAGCAAAGTAGGGCAATCATACTACATAGGTGGGAAGCCTGCCAAGAATCATCCAATCAAAGATACCCTGTATGCTATAATTGGCTATGTAATCAAGGAGAGGTGACCGAGTGGTTGATGGTGCCGCTCTCGAAATTTGTTAGCAGTTGTCACAAACGGTCATTTTACGTTCAAATTAGAACTTTTGTGTCAATCACCCAAAACCCGTTTTGTTCGTAAAATACCAACTGGTAACAACATGTTTCGTTTCGTCTATTAGCAAATTATTAGCAAAACTCTAGCTTTGGTTTATGTGTGGGACAATGACAACAGGGGACTAACAATAATACCATAGCAATAAAAACAGCACGAACCGATAATGGAAGAAGTCGCTCACATAACGCCAACCCCAAAATTTGAAATAGTCGTTATGTCACTCACTTCCTCTCCAAATCTACTAGCCTAGCTATTCATCAGCCATAGCATACATGGTAATCGTAATTGTAGCACTCGCCGAGGAATTGCTTGCCTTGCTTATACTACTGGTCACCTCACTATTGGGGATGCTGGTATCAGCAATGGAAATGTCTGTATCACTTAAGCCAAGTAAGACTAACCCTAGTAGAAGGATTGCAAGAGTGACTAGAGTCTTCACTTCAAACCCCTCTTGGTTGAATTATACCCTCAGCCAACCTCAAACTGAATACTCTACAGAGCAAGTATGTTGGTCAATGAAGTTTAAGTATAGTCTGATTGCCTTTCCATTCTTAGGATTTGCTTTGTTCCTTGTCACTTAAAATGTTGATGGTTCTAGCAACCACATCATCGAAACCTCCAGTCATTTCATGTTCCCAAATTCTCAGTATACGCCATCCGTTATTCTGGTAGTATTCATTGACTTCCGCATCTCTCCTTTTGTTCCGTTCAATCTTGGCAACCCAGTAATCCCTTTTGGTCGAGGGCATTCTACAATGTTCCTCGCATCCATGCCAGAAGCACGAATCTAGGAAGATAACGGTCTTGTGTTTTCTTAGAGCAAGGTCAGGCTTTCCAAAATAGTTCAGTGCATTCTTTTTATACCTGTAACCAGCTTTCCAAAGAGCTTTTCTAAAGCTAATCTCCATTACGCTGTCCTTATTTTTGACAGCTCTCATTATCTCGCTTCTTTTGCCCTTTGAAACCTTGTCAGCCACCGTGCTAATCTTGAAAAAGGTTCACAGGATTGATTTTGAACTGTAACATTGTAGCAGTTGGTCGACCAGCATCCCCACCCTTCCTCTGCATAAAGACTCTCCCAATGTTAAGGCTTCCTTGCTTGCTCATTGCCACCTCTCCGTGAGCAAAGATATTCATTGCGTGGTTGATTGACTTTAGAACCCACTGGTCACCTCTGGTGCTTCTCAAAATAACCAACATCCAGCCTGCAGAGAATGGACCTGTTCCCTTTATGATGTCGGAAATAACGAGCACCTTATTCTCGGCGAAAAAGTCGATTATTCTCTGCCGTTCCTGTTGCGTCATTTCATCAAGAAACATCCTTCTACTATCTCTTAATCCTCTTAGTGTGGGGCGGATTTCACCAGTGAAGAGTTTCAAGGACTCAGCTATATTTGAGGGTATGTCCCACATTTCCACATAGTTGTCGACCCATCTTTTGTCAATCTGATTGAAACCATTAGGATTGCTCACCAGCTTCACAGATAAATTTTCTACACCTATAGCCCCTTTAATATAGACCATGACTCGAACTTGAACATCTGTCTTGTAACCGTGTAGCCTTACCGCGGTCACCTTCTCAATCTCGTTGATAGGATAACCCATAATCTCTAACCACCGCTGAGCATCTTCGTCCCTTGTCCAGTTGTTGAATTTATCGACAATAGCCTGTTCGTTTCTGAAACCGCTTTTTGCCGTCTCAGACCCCCAGGCCCTCAACTCTTCGTCTCGCACAGCACTTTGCTCCTATCCAAAATGGGAATAACCTCCCTGAATATTGTCTGCAACACGGGAATAACCACACTGTTGCCAAATTGCTTATATGCTTGTGCATCGGTCACTGGAATCTTGAAGTTGTCTGGGAAGCCCATGATTCTGGCACACTCCCTCGGCGACAATTTTCGCACCTTGTCATTAACCAAATAAGCTCCCGTTTTGCTTGCAATGCCTCCACCGTATGCAGACAAAGTTATTGCGTGTCCCAAGGCACTGTAAATCCTTTCGCCCTGACCAGCATTGCCTATCGTTCCTACCCGGATTGGCTTTTGCGGATAATGTCCAAAAATATCTGGTTTTGGCGGTGGTCTACTCAATTTCGTTTCCCGACGCGTAATAACATATTGTTCTGTTTGCTCGTCATCTTCTAGAAAATCTCTCAGTTTCACGGGCTCATATTGCGGGCGAGGCAAGCGGAACTCCATGACCCCCAGGTCTTTTCTAAAGCAAACAAGATATATTCTTCGCCTACTCTGTGGAACTCCGTAGTGGCTGGCATTCAACACACTGTCAAAGACCTGATAACCCAACCCTTCTAATGTTTCTTTAACAACTCTCAGCGTTCTACCCTTGTCATGCCTTGCGAAGTTCCTTACATTCTCAAGAAACAAGACTTCGGGTTTGTGGTGTGCCGCGATTCTTGCGATATCGAAGAAAAGCGTTCCTCTGGTGTCAGCAAACCCCCTTTGTTTCCCAGAGATACTGAATGCTTGGCATGGAAACCCCGCACAAAGAACATTGTGCTTCGGGATGTCTTCCACACTGACTTTCGTTATGTCCCCTTCTGGAACTTCGCCGAAGTTCTCCCGATAGCTGATTTGAGCGTGTATATCCCATTCCGAACTATAGACACATTTAAGACCGAAAGACTCAAGAGCGATTCTGAAGCCACCGATACCCGCGAACAGGTCGATGAAACTGTAATTTGCGATTCTAGGTACGAACTGTGCCATTGCCGCCTTGCCTCCTACCGCCACGACTGGCAGTCTCCATATTCAACCTCTTTCTTGAGACAAGCCTTATGTGCACTTCTTCTGTGGTTCCGATATTCTTCAGCAGGCGTTTGGGAATTTGCACCCTGCCTTGCGAGTCTATCCTTCGGCGGGGGCAGATTTCTCCCGCTATCTCCACTTCAAAATCCTTGGTGTCCAAGATTTTACTCAAATGCTTGTCCAAGGAGATGAACACATATCCCCTCGCTAATTCGTGTCGGCTAAGACGCCTAACGATGCCACAACTCAGTCTCTTAACTCCTTGATTGAGCCCCATGATATTCCTATTATACCACCAGCCAACCTTAAATAGAATACATCCCAAGAGAACAAGATGAAAATAGAAAGCAACACATCAAAGATAGAACAGACCACCCATAGCAATAAAATGAACAGGAAGGCAAAATCGAGAAAGTACCTCACGCAACTGTAACCTAAATTTTCGATTTGCCCTATTTGGCTCGAAATAAATCAAATGAATTAGCTTTGAAGTAACTTGATTATCATAGGTAATTATGGGGGTTATCAAATCTGCAACACATCTTCAGAGATGTTTTCAATGCTTTTACCTCTTTTTAACCGCAAAATAAAAGGTTACTCGTAGCTGCCATTCTCTTTTAAATCCCCTTTTTAACCGTTTTATTTGTTTTAAGCGTAGCTGTAAAAACGTTAATAAGAGAAATAAAAAATACTTTTGTAGCTAATAAATCTTTTTCTTGTAGCTAAAATGAGGGGTAAAATCGTGTGTATTAGGTGTTAAGAGCTACGCCATAGCCCAACCCAAAGGGCATACCCCCTTCTTGATATTCAGATACCTGTCTCTGACTCATTTGGATTTTGGGAATGGCTTGGGGCTTTAGCGGTCAATACTACTGGACATTATCGAGTGTCCCCATCACTCCCTTTAGGATGTCTATGGTTGCAGCAGTTCAAGTTTACCAAGAGACATCAACACCCCGAGCCTGAAGTTGAGGTATGTATATGTTAATGGAGTCTGAGTTCAGCGGATTATTCGGAAGCGCAATAAAATCCCCTGTGCCCAGTCCCTCATTCAGCACCAAGGGCGAGATATCGCTTATCTGGTCATAAGAAAGGTAGAGGTCGGCTGCAGCAATTTGTTGGGCTCCCTTTCTACAGTCTCCTTTACCACCCTTACAGCGGAGGTTTTGTAACCACGACCACCGAGTAGACTGCGGTTGGCGACTGACCAAAAAAACGGTGCCAATAGTATCCTGGGGGTACGCGCTGATTTATAAAATCCTCCCACTCCTGGTCAGTCATTTCAGGAACTTCTTCCAAGATGTGTATACCACCTTGCCTACTCATGTATGAAACTAGGTCACCCTCGAATTTAAGTTCAGCATCGGCACGTTCAAAAAGCTCTTTGGGCCCAATGTGCGAAATCCTAGCACCAGTTTTTGATAGAGCTTTTGCCTGCCCAATGTTTGTTACGAACAACAATACACGCCAGATTTCGCTTTTCCTGGTCATTTTCTATTCCCCACTTGCTTGGACCTTTTGTCTTTGTGATTGTCTTGCCGTTTATCCTCTTGGATTCGTCGGCATTTTGTAGCCCTGTCGATTAGCCTTCAATCTGCCAAAGAAGCCGACACACCGCTTGAGGGTAGCCACATCATCCTTCAATACACCACATTCGCGTGTAAGACCTGAAAGCAGACCGTACAGATTATTACAAAATACCCTTAATGAATCCAGCTGTTGCGTAGTGTAATGATATTGACCATGTTCGAACCAACCTGAATGCAGCAATTCAACTTCTCTTAGCTTCTTCTCATTGCTTCTCAAGACAGAAACGAACCTTTCGACATAATCGAGACTATGCGCTTCCATCACCTTCGGGATATCCTCTTTTCTAATCTTCTTTCTTTGATTCTTGTCAAGATATTCGATGAGATTTCTCAATTCGTGAAACATTTTCCTATACGAATCGAACTGGTTCTTATAGGTGGTCAATGTTTCGGTGATTCTTATTCTCACCGTATCAAATTCCGTCCTACTACTGTCCAAAATGGCGTTTACCCGCCCCAAGGCGAATTCAAACTGCTCATCTGCCAGATATCCGAATCTTGTCGTGGTCGTTTGCTGCCACCCCATACCGATTTGAGTAGTTTCCACAGCGTGCCGCCCCATACGCATGACCGCAGCAAACCCTAATAGCATAGCTGCAAGGTCCGTGTAGACTTCGTTGTTCTTTTCCTTATGCCATAGCGAATGCAAGACTATGTGGGAGAGTTCGTGTGCCATAATTGCGACGAAGGCATGCGGGTATCTTCGAGCGTCACCACTTACCCTGACTTGAATTGGAAAACCCTTCAGTGCTGGGGTACCGTAGAAAGGCAAGCTATCTGGGATAGAAACTTGAGCTGTAATCCCTTCTATCCCTCGGCCAGCACCATCTGTTGTTACCAAGTCATGACTATCGAATCTCTCACTGATGATAACGCTGACTGTAATTGGCAGGCCTAAGTATTCGGCAATCTTCTCTATGCACGCCTTTGTTCTGCCATTATACAAGGGCCCAAACACGTTCTCAGAGGGAATATCTTCCTTTATTCCCAAAAACCCAGTCAACTCATCAATGGCATTGGCTATATAGTTGTTATCTACTCTCTCCAAATTGCCTATCGCCTCCAAATCCGCTGGCTAGACTACTCATCAGCCACAGCATACATCGTAATCGTAATTGTGCCACTCGCCGAAGAATTACAGGCTTTGGGTTGGCTACTAATTACCTCATTATCGAGAACACTGTTATCTGTAGCTGAAGTATCAGATATCACTATTGCAGGTAAACCGACTAGTATTACTACTAGGGCAATTAAAGGAATTAGCTTCTTCATGTTCACTATACTATTATCATTATATGTCTTATTTGATTGAAAAGAAAGACTTTCTAAAGCTAAAAGTCATTTTTTAGCTTTGCGAAAAGTATCAAAAACAGGCATATTTAGGTCAAAATGGGGTGAAAAACCATAATTACAGAGGATTTTTCCCATTCTTCCCGTCTATAAAAAAGAGAAACTAAAGCTGAAATTTTAATTATTTTCAGTTCTTTCAGCCCTAAAAAAGGGATTTAAGGAGTCAGGAGTCATAAAAAAGGGGATTTGCCGAATTATTCGAATCTATAAAAAAGGCTGGCAAAGCTAATATGTCGGATAATTTGAATTATTTGAATCCATAAAAAGGACAGGTTAGTCATTAAGGGAGGCTATATTAAAAATCTACAGCTTTTTGCTAGGCATACCGAGCGGGCAGCGACACGCAAGATTTCGCAAAATAGGGTAGGGGGGTAGATGGCTGTATCATCTTTCCCTGCTCTTTCTCTGCTTTATAGTGAAACATTCCCTTCTTAGATAGGAATAACTTATTAAAACCTAATATTTTGCCATTTTCTCAAGTCCCTTAGTATTTCCACGCAAAAACCTTTTAACCCTCAAATTTCCTTGTAATTACATTGTTTCAAGGGGAATTAGGCGATTTCTGACGTCGTGCCTTACTTAATCGCTGCCCTATTTTCCGCCTTTGCTCTGCCGATAGTTTCTTAGGTACTAACGGCATACGAATTCTATCTTTAGCGATTCGGTATTCCTTTCCACCGAAGCCATTATTCAGAGTGGGCTGCAAGCCTAGCTTTTGCTCTAGGTGCGATTGCCAGGCCCTGTTATAAGTAAACACGATTGCATCGTCGGGGGTCTCGTCGAAGGTGATGATGGTTTCCTTTTCTTGCTTACTTAAAGACATATTTCGCTCCTCTAAAAAATGGACATTCCTCCGGCTGATAAGCACAAGAGAATGTCTCTTTACCAGTCCTGAGAGAGCAAAAGCCCTCTGCCTTGTTACAGGGTATGCCCAGAGGGTCAGGGGGATTTAGGGTATCATCCCTTTTCGGTAAACGGTCATTTTCAAAGCTAATTTGATTTAGGGTATCATTTTTCTCTATATGAGCCTGATGATACTCTAAATCATTTTCACCCCCTAAATGGCCTGATAGTTCCCAGGTAAACTTCCCTGCTCCCCTTCTCCCTACTTCGCCATGACGCTGAGTGATAACGCCCAGCATGGCCTTAGTTCTCTTCACGGTTATCTCGGACAACCCAGCTTCCCTTGCGTCTCTCCATACCTGGGCAGCTTCTACCGGCCCGTCTTTCAATTCCTCTCTTATAAAGTCTGCAGCTTCGTCCCTTGCTGATTTGCTGTCCATGTCCTCTGCCGATAAGATGCGTTGCCATGTTAGATCTGATTCACCAGTCCAGTAGAATAGGCCGTCTCTTAGCTCAAAACCGATAGCCTTCCCTTTAGGTGCTAGATTGCTTTTGATATGGACAATGCCTCGCTTCTGTTCATTTTCGGGGTCACACCCTGCCATAAGCATTGAACGGCAAGCAGCAGCAAAATCAATACTCCCCTGGCCTCGGTATATCGGTTTCATTGTCCCTCCTTTGGTAAGGTGACGAATTGCCAAGATAGCACAGCCGTTTCTCTCTGCCATGTTTGCTAGTGTAGCCAGGATTGCCCGTGTCTCATTAGCACGGTGCATATCAACTCTGGCCCCGATATAAGCCACTAGCGGGTCAATTACTACCAATGCTGGTTTTACCTGCTTAATGTATCCCTCAAGGATAGTAAGCCCACTATTGCTGAAGTCCAGAACGTCCTTTATGGCGTCAATCTGGTTGACATCGGCTTTCATGTCATTAAGCCTAGGTCTTATGGTATCGCCCAGGCCGTCCTCTGCCGTTGCTATCAATACTCGTGCTGGTTCTCTCATTTCCATTCCTAATAAGCCCTTGCCAAGAGATATTGCCGTTGCTATCGCCAGGCTTACCCAGGACTTACCAACACCAGGGTCTCCTTCTAAGAGTGTCAATTTCGCCAAAGGAATGTAAGGCCACCATAGCCAGTTTACAGTCTCAACTCCCACCGTTGACATATTCACAAGGCCATTGTCCCTTTCTGAGTATGCCTTCGCTTTACTAACTAGCTTCTCAAGCTCTGATAGTGTCCCGCCTGCTGCTAGCCAATCTGAAGCATCCTTAACCTGGTGGCCGTCTATATCTGGTAGCTCTACAATTATAATAGACTTGGCCTTGCCATATAACGAACTGGCAACCTTCGCAGCGTGTCTCTTCCCGGCTGCATCCTTGTCTGGCAGAATGACGACTGAAGCATCGGCTAACGCTTCGTTCAATTCTGGCCGCCACTTCTCAGCTCCCCCGCTGTTAGTAGTGGCGCTCAGTCCCAGCTTGGCTAGGTTATCGCAGTCTTTCTCCCCCTCACAGATGTAAACTGTCTTGCCTTGCTTTACCGCTTCTAATACTTCGGGCAAGTGGTATAGAACAGGCTTAACCCCTTTCAGATTCCACACCCAGTTTTCGCTCCCATCTTTTCGGCGTTGCTTGAAGTCTTTTGGCTCATACCTTACCACCTGATAGAGTGGTCTTCCTTCAGCATCCGTATAGTCGTAAGTGGCATCTATCTTAGGTTCGCTATTATTGCCATAGGTCAGACTCTCAAAGCCTAAGTAATTACAGAAGTCCTCGTAGATATGACCTCTAGTGCCATGACAGGTCATGAGACACTTGTCGCCAGCATCCTTCAAAGTAAGATGCTTTTCTGGCGTGATATGCCCTGGCAATGGACATGATGCTACCCATGTGTCACCGCTTTGCTTGGCATCAGGTAGTTTGATAAGTACGTCGCTGATGTTTCGAGGCCTAGCCACGGCACTCCTCCTCCGTGCCTCCATCAGTGAGTAGTAGTCGTTCAAGGCGGGCTTTGGGAATTAGGATTCGCTTGCCGATTTTCAGGTGTGGTATCTCACCTTTCAGACATGCTTGATAAGCAGAATTTTTGCTAAGACCGAGTAGATCGGCAGCCTCTCTAACGGTGTAAGTCAGTCGTTCGCTAGTTTGTATCACTCTTAACTTATTCCTCCGGCGGAAATAGCTCAGCTTGCGTCGTCTTCAGTGCCCGGGCCAAAGCACGTCTCAACTTAGGCCAAGGAGCACGTTGTCCACGCTCTACCTGACACAGGCTAGGTTCTGCTACGCCAACCATGCGAGCTAGACAGCTCTGGCTTAATCCATTTTGTTGGCGTATTTCCTTTATGCGATTGTTGAACATTAAATTACCTCCTACTATTGACTTTTACTCTTTTTCCCTTTATAATAAAGACAAAGTTAACCGTTCAAACCTCAGAATTAGTTAATATAATAATATTATAAAGGCTAAATTAACCGATGGCAATATGTAAATGGTTAATATTATTGGTTAAGTTTGGAGGCCATAGTTATGAGGCAAAGTAGATTTGCGACCGGGTCTGTTTACCAGGAGTTGGAGTGGCAGGCAGTTAAGACTCCCGCAGAATGGTGGTGGGACTACGCGCAGGCGCACCCAGAATATGAGCCGCGAGACTTGCCAATAGAGAAAGGCATGTCCATTTACGGGCCCCCATTCAGCGAGTTGAATGAACTTCTGGCTAAAAAAAGACTGGAGGAGGGTGGCGATAGCGGTGTGTACCCATATCTGTTCATGGTTAGTTTTTTTGGGGAATCCTACAAGTACCAGCTGGTACCTAAGCGTTTCAAGCGAGAGGGAGACAACTTTGATTCCCGCTTTTATGACCCAATGCGGGAAGAACCACAAGCTTACCTTCACTTCTGCCGTCTCAGTCGATTACTTGACATGGGGTGGAGCGCCAAAAAGGTAATCGATGAAATTATTAAGTTCGCAAACAAATATGGACCGCCTTGGCACCCGGAATGGGTGAAGGTGTGGACACCACCATTCGAGGATCCTCCCAATTGTCCTCTCACGGTAGACAGAATCCTTTGGGAGTCACAGAACATGGCTTGGGCAGTGGAAGCGTATCATTTGCTGTCGGAATTAAATGAGGATATAAGGGCTACGCGGCGTCTCAAGGAACACATGGCGAGAGTATTGAGTAGTCAAGACAAGTATGAGCTTTACTACAACCTAACGAGAGAATATTCGAACTATACATATACGGCATATACGGATTGGGATTGGGGTGCAAAACCAAGCCTGGGCACTGAAATCCAAGTAGCACAGGCTGCTATTGCTTTAGTTATAGGGAGTGTCAATACGGGTCTGGGAATGACCAATCTGAAACTCGAATTGACAAGTAAGCTAGAAAAAGACTCTGCAACAGGAAGTTGGACACCTAAGTACAACCTTCGAGGCCTTCTGGGCGCTATGTGGTTACAGTTCTATCTTGAAATCTTGGACAAAGGAAGACTTAGAGAGTGCGCTAATGAAAACTGCCGGAGGTTGTTCCCAGCATCACGCAAAGACAAGGAGTATTGCTCTAAAGAATGCGGGGTAAAACAATATATGCGAGAACATAGGAAGCAATCGCAAGGAGGCACAAAATGAGAGGAAGCATAAGCGAAGCAAAAATGAAGGGCGGCATAACAAAACGAGGTAAGGACTCCTATTCTATCGCTATCAGCCTGGGGAAGGACCCAAATACTGGGAAGTATAAGTACCTCTGGCAAAGCGTGAAGGGCACTCGAGAAGATGCCAAGAAGCGCCGGGCCGAATTGATACACCAACTTGATAACGGGACTTTCATTAAACCCGGTAAAGTTACTCTGGCTGAATATCTGGATAGGTGGCTCGCAGACTACGCTAAACCCAACCTATCACCGAGAGGCTTTGAGCGATACGAAAGCATAGTCCGGGTACATCTTGCCCCTGGTCTCGGCAATATCCCGCTAACTCAGGTCAAGCCTGAGCACATCCAGAGGCATTACAGCGCTATGCAGAATAAGGGACTAAGTGCCCTTACAGTAAGATATCACCATACCGTGATTCACAAGGCATTACAAACGGCTATCAAGTGGGGACTGTTAAACCGTAATGCGGCTGATGGTGTGGATGTGCCCCGTGCTCGCCGTAATGAAATGCAGGCGTGGGACGAGAATGATGTTATCACTTTCCTTGAGGCCGCAAAGAATAGCCCTTATTATGCCCTATTCAACACCGCGCTATTTACCGGGATGCGAAGGTCTGAATTGCTAGCCTTGCAGTGGCGGGACATAGACTTCCACCAGATTTACGTTAACCGCTCACTCCATCACCTGAAGGATGGTAGCTATGTTTTCACACAACCGAAGTCAGCCAAGAGCAGACGCACCATAGCCCTGTCACCTTCATCCACTCTTACTCTGGCAGAGCATAAAGAAAAGCAAAAGGGAGTACGAGCCATGTTGGGAATACCACTAAAAGACGATGACTTGATATTCAGCACACCAGACGGCAAGCCATTACGTCCTAACACGGTCAGCAGAGCGTGGACCATGCTGGCGGCTCGTGTTGGTCTAAAGGTTATCAGGCTTCACGACGCAAGGCATACCCACGCTAGTTTAATGCTCAAGCAGGGAGTACACCCCAAAATAGTCCAAGAGAGGCTAGGTCATGCTTCAATACAAATAACTCTCGATACATATTCCCATGTAGCTCCTGGCCTTCAAGAAGCTGCCGCAGAGAGCTTTGATAAACTGGTATCGCCAAAGTATAATGATACATTGGAAAATGAGCTCATCGAAAAGCATTATTAGCAAATTATTAGCAAAAATGCTTTATTTCAAGGGCTCTTAACCAAAATTAGCTTCAGGAGAGGTGACCGAGTGGCTTATGGTGCCGCTCTCGAAAAGCGGTGGGCAGAAATGCCTCGTGGGTTCGAATCCCACCCTCTCCGCGGAGAGGTGCTGGAGTGGTCTAACAGGCACGCCTGGAGAGCGTGTGTCGGGTTTCCCGACCGTGGGTTCGAATCCCACCCTCTCCGCCAATAACAAGCAATAGGCAATGTTTTAAAATGACGCGGTTGCCCAATTCATTTAACCCCATCATGCTTTACACCGCCTGGCGATGCCAGGGATGACTCCCCTATCTTGGGGAAGAAGGCAATGCGTTGCTTAATTGTAGCAAACACAAGAGGTTGCAAAAGGTCATTATTTTGTATAGGCTTAAATGTAGGGTTGCTTTGGTGAAGAAAGGACAATGAAAAAAGGTAAGGAAGTTGAGAAAGCTGCCAGCTCAGCTAGTTCTGATTTAAATCTATCTGATCAGGGTAGCAAAGCTGAGAAATATTATCATGACCTCGTGGCTTTGAGTCGAGTCTCGGCGGCAATCAGCGGTCTGCATGAGTTGGATGCTATTCTTAGGATTGGCTTGGATAATGTGCTCAACGTCGTGAACGGAAGTGTTGGAGGAATAATGCTCCTGGATGAGTCGGGGCAGACGCTATCCTACCGTGTTTATCACGGCCTGTCTGCCAAATATGCTGAAGAGATGCATCTTAAGCTTGGCGAGGGAATTGCAGGAAAAGTAGCTCAAAGCGGCAGGTCAGTACTACTGGAGGATATCTCTTCAGAACCAAACGCTGCCCGGCTTGATTTGATAAGTTTAGAAGGTTTAATGGCATTCATCAGCGTCCCTCTCCGAGCGAAAGATAACGTTCTAGGAGTGCTCAACGTTTCTAGCCATGTGCCACATCACTTCACCAAAGAAGATGTGCATCTCTTGCACTCGATTGGGGACCAACTTGGCATAGCCATCGAGCAGGCAGGACTGCACGAGCGGCTGAGAAAAGCACGGGAAAGATTACGCAAACTTGCACGACAGAATCTTGTCGCAGAGGAGGAGGAACGGAGGAGGATTGCCCGTGAGTTACACGATGAGACCAGTCAAGCACTCTCTGGGATAGCACTTCAGCTAGAAGCGCTGATAGAAATGTCCGCGAAGTCTGGTGATCAAGATG
>Ga0307437_1001887_pt1 | contig 13448 bp, 8 predicted proteins | sample SalMarWE160390MG_FD_202146 | JGI IMG/M metagenome (GOLD analysis project Ga0307437, IMG submission 202146) | Salt marsh sediment microbial communities from the Plum Island Ecosystem LTER, Massachusetts, United States - WE1603-90 | ecosystem: Environmental > Aquatic > Marine > Intertidal zone >...
GGATAAATAATGCAAGCATACAACTGCCGAAAGAAGGCACAACTTACGTCTGACTTGGCTGGATGTAAGTTATAAATCTCGCGTTTTAGGTAAATCCGCGGAACATACACAAGTCTCGATGGGACATGTTCAATGCCTTGCCAGATACACAACTCTTTTTCAGGATTGTGTTAAGAGGCCTTTTTTTCGGTGCACGTTGTACAAGGTTGCTCGACTTTTTTTTGAGCCGGGTATAGTACTGTTCTTAAATCGCGTAAACCTTTCTAACGGTGTTATGAATCCGCTATTTCTAATATGCTTTTATCACTGTATATCATCACAAGGTATCCTTCCAATTCTATCTCTTATAGAGAGCGCACATTAAGGGAAAAAGTCACTTCCAACATAGAAAGAGATAGCCAAGAAGTTACGAAACGCGCCCGGCAGGACTCGAACCTGCAACCTTCGGATTCGAAGTCCGCGACTCTGTCCAATTGAGCTACGGGCGCACAATGAATATTAGCAAGGAACCATTCAGCACGAAGCTATCTGCTGCTGCATGGCATTGCCGAAATCTACGACTTTGTTTTACCTATGTTGATGGTCGTCGCTCCTACAGAAACAGCGATCCAGAACCGCAAATAGGCCCGAATTTGTCATTAAACACAGAATGAATAGCTGTCTAATTATAAGTGACAGAATACAATTATTCGATGGCGTTGTCTACCATAAAGAAATTATGCAATCGTTAATGAAATTGGGGACGATTATAAAAAATTGGCAAGTTGTGTGTTGGCTTTTATAATAGAGATGTTCAAAGGTGGTTGTTCGGAGGGTCCAGCGCAATATGAATAAAAATGAAGAGAACCAAATCGAGGCCATGCCGCTGGAGACAGTCGAGCCGATAGGAAAGCGAGTCTTGATACGCAAGGACGAGGACAAAAAACAAACCAAAGGGGGCATCCAATTGCCAGACAACATCGAAATTCCCACGATAACAGGCAGAATCGTGGCAATCTCGGCGGAGATCGAGAACATGCCGGAAATACCACTGTCAAAATATGACAAGGTGCTTTTCAATCCAAAGAGTGCGATACCTGTTGATTTCGAGGGCGATAATCGCCTGTTCGTGGTTGATGTAGAGAACGTAGTCGCAGTCTTCAGAAAAACATAGAATCATCTGCTCAATGCCAAGAGGAAAATCTGGCGTCATGGCAAAGGACAGATAGCCCAGCAGTCTTACAAATGACGATTCCAACGCATGAGTCGCATTTCTTGAGAAGCATTTCCGTTGTGACAAAACAAGGTTCTTGTCTGTGGTGTGTGACCTGCAGGTGCATACTGGCTGGCAAAGAAAATGAATGTGGGGGCTAACAGTACGGCTACCAGCTTGGTATAAATGTCGTAAGCTCGGTCGTGAACAATATGTGGGTCCTGGTCCTACGTCTTTAGCCTCTCCATCTCGCAGCAGCATCTTTTCTTTGCCGGCAATGGATAGCCCATAATCATCTCGGCTGGTTATGTTTGCTGTAACTTTTTATAACAAAGTATGTTATGACCTTAGCCTAAGCAAATAAAAGTGCTGGAACGAAAATGGAAATAGTAACTGAAGCAAATGTGAGAAACTAGCAAAGGTTTCTCGTCAAGCGGGTTTAGCGAAACTGGAAAATTTTACACAAAATTTTTATAATTATCTTGACATCCTGTGCTATCCAGTGTAACATTGTCCGATAAGTATGGGAGATAAATAGAGCGACCTTAAGTTTTGCTCTATGGATCTGATTATCAGGGATCGGAGGATGGTTATCTATGGACGGACAGGAGGAGCATGTCTAACTCAAGGGAAGGAGGCAACACCCCTCTTATTTGTAGGTTAAAACGCTGACTTACTATATATCCTTCTGCGGCAGATTTCAGACGAGTTGACGTCACCAATCGGCAGATAGGATTGCCAGCATAACTTAAATGGCCTTCATGCGATTGTCGGAGGAAGGGTAAAGCCATCGTATAGTCGGAGAGACTTAGGCGGACAAAAACACTATATGGAGGAGCAAAGTGTGCTGAAGCACCAGCCTCTATGAGAAACAGCACGATAGGTGCGCATTGGTTGCTGGTTCTGAGCATCGGTAAGCAACATGCACGAGATGGAGGAAAAACAGAAAAGTGAAAAGGATCGTAATTGGCCCGGGTGCCACGAACATATGAAGGAAGTTGAAGTTTAAGAAAGGAGTCAGAAAATGTACAAAAGAATATTAGCAGTAGTCGCATTGGCAGCGATGTTATCTTGGACGCCTGCCATGGCGGATCTCGAGGGTGACGCAGAGGCCCACGTGTATGTGGACGTCGTGGCCAACATTGCAGTTGGCGTTATTACGGCTAACGTGGACCTTGGTGAAATCCAGACTGGACCGTTCCCTGGTGAGATCGTTTTCCGCATTGATGCCAATGTCGAGGAAGTCGAAATTGGAGTGATAGCCTCTAAACTATACAAGGGCGATGCAAATGACAGCGAGTTCTCGATTCCTGTCAGTGGCGACGGAGCAGACGTCCAGCCGGATATGGGTAATGCTGTTGAGGGTCACGGAAACTTGCTGGAATGGCTTAATGGCACTCCGGTGTTCTTGAATGGTATGGAGGCTGTTGAAAGCGAAACATGGGACTTTGAAAGCGGCCAGGGTGGCCACTTCAGCCAAGACGTAACTGTAAGTCTTGAGTATAACCAACCTGATCATGAGCTACCTCAGGGTGAGTATAGCGGCTGGGTAAAATTGGTTGCAGCAGTCCAGCCGTAGTGGCTGGCAAATCAAGCACAATGGCGAGTTCGTTTTTGTGCTAATTGCCTTTTGAAAACCAGGCCAATTACGATTTTTTATTGAAGAGTCAGCTTGAGGAGTGAAGGTTACGATGAGAAAGTGCAACGGACGTACACGGAAAGTTATATTGATATTCAGCTTTGTTCTTTTCTTTTTGGAGCCGACACTACTGGCAGGCATTCGAATACAGCCGGCATATATGGAAGTGCAGATGGACAAGGGACGGCCTGCGGGCCGATTTCTCATCTCCAATGTTGGAGACCAGGAAGAACGCTACCGTATCAACGCTGTTCATTTTATGTACAGCGAGCAGGGAGGATTGAGACAGTCCAAGACGGGAGACCATTCGTTGGCTCAGTGGATTCGTTTCAATCCGAGGGAGATAACGCTACCACCTAAGACTCAGCGTGCGGTGCGATTTGCCATCGTGCCAAGGGGCAAACTTCAGCCGGGCGAGTATTGGGCAGCGATGGAATTGGAGTCGCTAAATGTGAATGTCGTGACCACCGAGAGTGACCAAGCGGGCAGATCCGTTAAGCTGAGAACGATTACGGCAATCATGGCACCGATCTTCGGCAGCGTTGGCAAAGTCAGCTATAGCGGCGAAATCAGACAACTGGAGTTGATTACAGAGGACGGAGCTATTTTCTTGGAGGCGTTGGTTGCCGCCACGGGAACCGGTCGTATTGGCGCCAAAGCCAGATATGAAATCAGAAATGAATCCGGAGAGCTTGTCGATGAAGGACCATTCGGCAGAGCATATGTTCTGCGTGGCGCGCAAAGGAGATTCAAGAAAAAAATGGAAGCCAACCTTCCGGACGGGGAATATACGATAAAGATCACGTTTGAGGCTGTACATCTTCAGGAAGCTCTCACCAAACAGATAACGGTTGATTGGCCGAAATCACTGCCCGTATCTCAAAGTGACCAGGCAACCACCGCTGCGTCGTCAGATAAATCGAACGAATCAACGAGTAAAAACGAAGGTCAAAGGGAATCGACTGACAATCAAGAGAGGATGGAGCCGAAAACCGATGACCAAGCATGAATAGAGTAGCAGCGTCTCTCGTCACTCAAGAAGTTTTATATTACTTGGGTGCGCTTGTATTGTGCCTGCTGCCGCTCAGCGCAATAGCCGAAGACGCTGTTGGGCCAGCCCAATCAGAGAACGGCGAACCTCCACAGTCCCAGCTATCTGAAAGTGGGATTGCAGATACCAACAAGCCGGTTTCCGACCCTAATACGTATGATTTTGAGCAATTCATCGATCCAAATTCCGCTAAGAGAGCCTCAGAGGTAACAAGCGAGCTCGTCGGATTCGTTGTTCGGGGTCGGCGGCTTTACCAAAGGCTGCGGGTAGAAGACATGGACTCACTGGTAACGTCTGACGGAAAACGATTGCTGCCTTTGCTGCGAATTTTACATGCATTTAAATGGCAGGTGGAAGAGGAACTCACAACGCTTAGATTCTCTCCGGAGGGCGTGGGGCCCGTTAGGATAGATCTGGAGAAACGTGAGCTTGAGATCAATGGCCAGACGCGCCCGCTGTCATTCGTGCAAGCCAAGTCTGAGATTACATTCCAGCCTGACGTTTATCTCAGCGCCGAGGATCTCGGAGTGATTCTTGACATGGACCTGGAATGGGACAATGCACTTTATGAATACCGGATACAATTGGACCGAATGCTGAGTGTATGGAAATTAGACAAGGGGATTTCTTTGCTCAAGATTCGAGCGAAACGCATTCCGATTGATTTGCCAGAAGTTTTGCCTGCTGCTGATCGTAGCCAGGATTTACTACATTTTCTGGAATTTAACTGGTCTCCTAGTTATCAGTGGCGGTCTCCAGAACAAAGCACATACACACAATCGGCCCGCTCGTCGACGCCTCGTGAGACTGTCTGGGGAAATTTTAATAAAGGGCAATACAAAATTCAAATTTCGCACCCCGAACTCATCTGGGAAAATAACGAACGACAGTGCTACTGGAAGAATTACGATCCATACATTGCCAAAACAGACTGGTTTGAGTGGGTGTATCGTCTTCCCAGTTCAGAGCTTGCCTTGGGAGACTCATCTTTTGGACTGTCGGAATTGATATACCCCACCTCCAATGTAACAGGAATTCGCGTGAACGGTTTGACTGGCTATAACGAAGAGGAGCTTGAGTCAGACCGGTCGTCGCTTGGTCTGCGCCAATTCTTCGGCAGACCTTATGTATTTGAAGGAACCGCTCCGCTTGGCGCAGCAGTCGAGATTCTTCTAAATGACAGAAGTATAGCGACACAGGAGGTATTTCCCGAGGAGGGCTCCGCCCCCGGCATGGGGACATATAGGTTTGAGGATATTGAATTGCCAGGCGGTATTCTCAATGAAGTTGTTATTGTGATTACTGAAGCTAATGGAAATGAAATGCGAGTTGAAAAATCTATTATTGGCACGCCTCGTCTTCTGCCGAAGAATCGAAGCGCATATCTGGGTGTAGTTGGCTCGAAACGCGAGCTTTGGATGTCGGACAAGAAAGGCTTTGAGGTTGGCGACTTTTTCGGTGAGATAGCAAGCGGTCGGCTGCTCTATGGGCTGACCGATCGTTTGACAATTGGCGGTATTTTGGGCTTTCAGCAAGACCATTACCACATATACCTTGAGAAAGAAAGTTACTCCGATCGCCGCTCATTTCCGGAGTCCAGTTCACATCTTGGAGGGCTATTTTCGTATCTTCCGTTCAACAAGATGTTTTTGTCTGGCGAGTTCGGCATCAGTCAGGGACAGGGCGAAGATAAGTATAAAGATATGGCTTTTAGGCTGCGGGGTGAATACCTTCCCTCTGAGAATTTCAGCGTCGATATGGACTTGCTCAACTTAGGTGCGGATTATTTTGATGGGCAAGATACTGACATTGCTGATCGGCGTGGTGGAGAGATTGGCATCTCTTGGAAGCAGGGAAGGAAATGGACTTTGGAGGGCAGTATCGGGAAGATGCGTAACAATTTAGATGGTCAATTCGACCAGACACTTCTCGCCCTTTATATGAACATTGGCTTACGGACGACGATAATCCCAGGCACTACCCTGACGTTCAAATTAAATCGCTTAGACTCGAACTTGGACAGCACAGCGAAAACACTTAGTGAAGTACGCGTTCGGACATCGCCGTTTCGCGGACTTGATATATATGGGCAGAGCTCGTTTGGAGGCGAGCTGGAGCTAGGCGAACACAATCGTTTCTTTTCGAGACTGCGGCTGAAGAACGCACCACGGTTTACGCGGCCGACGCAGTACTGGACGATTCGCAAGTCTTTGGCAAGCGGCAATGCTGTTGCGTTCACATACAACGATATAGGAATCAAGAAAACCGTATCCGTCACGCATAATTTCAATACTCATGTTAAGGACCACCCTCTTCGCGTGCGGACTGAGGTTTTGCAGGATCTTTTGGGAAGTGGCGTAGATGGGGACCTGAAATTTCGCAACCGTACTGAGTATCTGCTCGACAGCGTGGGCTACAAGCGCCTGGGATTAACCGCAGAATATCAAGGGGGCGAGTATAGGGTCATGCTGTACCTTAGCATCAAAGACTTATATACGAGACACGAAAACAAGTTTAGGAATATCAATGAACGAAGAATCAGAACCAGCTACGGCGCGGTTCACGGCAGGGTATTTTTGGATTATAACGACAACAGTCGTCCTGATCCTGGCGAGCCTGGGATTCCTGAGGTGAAAGTCTGTCTGGGTGACATCAAGAGCACTTTCACAGACGAAAACGGCTACTACATATTACCAGGCCTTCCGAATTTAAGTACCGCTCGGATATATTTAGACATCGATACAGTTCCGGCTATTTATACTGTTACTCATGGAACTCAGCTTGCACGTATTTACAGGGATAGTCTAACGGAGGTAAATTTGAGCTTGGCGCCGATGATATCACTTGCTGGTTACGTTGTTAGGTCCGATCCAAATGAGCAGAGCAAGCCCATTTCCGGAGTACGCGTTATCTTGACGGAGGCAGGCTCTGAGCAAATGGTCGGTGACTCCCTTACCGCAGAAGACGGCAGCTATTATATCGGAGATGTAAAGCCAGGCGATTATAATCTGCAAGTCGATATTGAAACTTTACCGCCCATCTACGAGCTTTCGGAGCCGAGAAGAGAGATTAAAGTTGTCTCAACCAAAGAGGAGTTCCAGGAAATTAAGCTGCCGGATTTTGTAGTTAGCTACAAGCAAACGCAGGATTAGCTGTGGCTTGGATGACGGATCACACATATTTCGCGATCAGACGGGGTGTCTCGAAAATACGTACACAATTTTTTATACAGTAATTGTCGTGCATAAATTCCTTGTCTGGCAGGAAGCCTCCGGTATAATCAGGGCTGACAGCTCATTTTGAAAGGATATCACTTGGCGTTTTTTGATGAGCTGCCTTTTTCGGTTGAGCTTCTTGTTCTATAATCTTATCGCAGGAGTTAGCAGAGCAGAACAGTTGGTACGAATGCTGGTTTTCCCTGTAAACATAGACTAAGACGTGAGTAAGGTAGTATTGTTATAAAGTAAAGAGAATAAGGAGAATAGACACTATGGCAGCAAAAATCTACTACGAGCAAGATGCTCCGATCGATCCTTTGAAGGGCAAGAAGGTTGCGGTGATCGGTTACGGTAGCCAGGGTCATGCGCACAGCTTGAATTTGCACGATAATGGGATCGAGGTGGCGGTTGCTGAGCTGGAAGGAACGGACAACTTTAAGTTGGCCGTCAAACATGGTTTTAAGCCGACTGATATAAAAACAGCGATGAAAGGAGCGACTCTGATTATTGTTACTGTGCCAGACGAAGTCCAGGCAGATATCTATGAGAAAGAAATTGGTCCGAATCTGACAGCCAGCCAGACACTCGGTTTCTGTCACGGTTTTAATATTCACTTCAAGTACATTGTTCCGCCGAAGGATGTTAACGTTGTTATGATCGCGCCCAAAGGGCCGGGGCATTTGGTCCGAAGTCAGTTCGAAGGTGGCGGTGGTGTGCCGAATCTTGTGGCTATACAGCAGGACGCTACCGGCGATGCCAGACAAATTGCGCTCGCCTGGGCAAACGGCATCGGCGGTGCGCGGGCAGGTATTATCGAAACTACGTTCAAAGAGGAAACAGAGACAGACCTGTTTGGTGAGCAGTGTGTACTCTGTGGTGGACTGACATCGCTGGTTAAAGCCGGCTTTGAAACGCTCGTCGAGGCAGGCTATCAGCCTGAAATAGCTTATTTTGAGTGCCTTCACGAGGTCAAACTCATAGTAGACCTTATGTTCCAGGGTGGACTCAGCTATATGAGATACAGCATATCTAACACGGCTGAGTACGGTGACCTGACGCGCGGGCCGAGAATCATACCGGAACAAACAAAAGCCGAAATGAAAAAGATACTTTCGGAGATTACTTCCGGCGAGTTTCCTAAAGAATGGGTTAATGAGTATCGATCAGGGCTCAAGAAATTCAAGGAATTGTACGAAAAAGACTATAATTGCCAGCTCGAAGTCGTTGGCCGAGAGCTGCGCAAGATGATGAAGTGGATCGACGCAAAAGAGGTATAGAGATCGGCAAGCAACAGCCAGCTTTTTCATCAATCCGGTTTGGATTCACGGACCGATTGATCGGAAGGAGAAAGCAGTATGGTAGAAGTGAACAAAGGCTTCGGAGCTGTGCTAATTGTGGTTTTTGGGTTTACGCTTTTGGCTATTATTGGGGTGACTTTATGTAGTTGTTCTGCTCTTGGATATATTCCGCCGGAAAGGCTTTCATATAAGGAGCTCTCGGCCCCTTATGCACGGACACAATTGAAGATCAGCAACACGCTCGACGTACTGGGAAAGATTCGGTCACCGGAGAGTGTGTGGCACCAAAGGTTCGTGGCAAGGCAGTTGCTCAGCCAAAGCGACACCGTAGTTGCTTCCTCAGGCAAAAGCAAAGATGGACACAAGACGTGGCTCAACATGTTCGCGTTCGATGAGCACACGATGACTGCCACACGGAAGTGCTTCTTTTGTGTAGATGAAAAGGCCGTGATAACGCCGACGAAGCCCAGGCGTTATCTAATTCCACCCCGACATGGCTTGATAATTGACTGCCAAGTAGTGTTGGAGTCGGAAATGCTTGCAAAGCCGTACTCAACTGAAGAGGCACGACGCATTGAGATACTGAAAAATGTTGCGCAGACTTTACGCATGGATATGGATGAACTAGCCGGTGACGTAGTCAAAGATGACCAGGCGGGAGATATGCTGGCTATTGCGGCGATGATGATAAATCAAGTGTTTGAAGCGGTACTACTTGAGCTGGACAGGTCACCTGGGGCAGCAGCCAGCCTCAGCGACGAACAGGGTATTAGCTTCAGCCACATAACTTTCGACAAGGGCAGGATTCAAATGGTCGTGAACAACGATATCGTCGCAGTCAAAATCAGAATGGGCTATCCAATGCTGTAACCATCTGGAGTAGACTTGGGGGTGTATTGTAAGTTCACGGTTGTGCAGAACTGAGATACATCGAGAAATACGAGTAAAAGAGAGTGGGTCTATAAGCCGAGTTCTGTGTCCCCACACCTACTTTGAGGTTCCTTTGCCAGATCAGCAAATCGAGCTTAGTTGCAGCGCTGACGATAAATGCTGAGATTTACCTTAGAATCTCAAAGTAGATGCGGGGTAGCGGTCATTTATCTCGACCAACTGTTACCAGTTGGCTCTAGCGACCTACCTGCCGACCGAACAACTTTTCAGTTGTTCGTCCCCGGGCCGGGTTATGGCAATAGCCGGTCGGCTGCTTGGTCTTGCAGGCGGTGGGGTTTACCCTGCCGGCGACGTCACCGCCGCCGCGGTGCGCTCTTACCACACCATTTCACCTTTGCCTGTGCCCCAGAACTGGGGCCATCGGCTGTGTCTTTTCTGTGGCACTTTCCCTGGAGTCGCCCCCGGTGGCCGTTAGCCACCACCGTGCCCTGTCCTGCTCGGACTTTCCTCCCCGCACCTATTTTGGTTAAATGGTAATTGGTTCGATGGTTTAATCGTTACCAGTTACCAATTACAAAATGCGGGGCGACCGCCCGACCCACTCTCTTCATTAGCCTCTTGGCACAAAGTTTCAGAGGAACACAGGCACAAAGTGATAAACTCATATATGCCTTTGTTCCTATATGCCTTTGTTCCTATGTGCCTTTGTCCCTATGTGCCTTTGTCCCTTTAGTTATTTATCACTGATGATTACTCTATTGCTAATTAACTATGGGCTATTTTACCAAAAGTTCGATTTATATTCTACTTCTGACGGTTGATTTCTATATGTTTTTTGAAGAACTTGTCATCCATATTGGGAAAATCACTTCTGAAGTGGACTCCACGGCTTTCTTTGCGCATCTCGGCTGAGCGGGCAATCAGCAAAGAGACGGTGAGCATGTTCTGACATTCCCAGCCCTGGGCTGAATCGAAGACCTTGTCCATTACATATCGCTGCCAAAATCTGATGATCTCCTGGGTCTCTATAAGTGCTCTGGCTTTTCTGGTGATGCCGACATTACGCCACATAAGGGCTCGCATAGAGTTCCTGACATCGGCCGCGTCCAGCCGGCTTCGGTCAGAATGTGGAATGTGATATCTTATTAACGGGTGCCTGAGCAGCGACACATCTGCTTTTTTCTGCTGACAAACGGACTGTCCAGCAGCTTTACCAAACACAAGCCCTTCCAACAACGAGTTACTGCCGAGTCTGTTTGCACCATGCAGTCCGGTTGAAGCGACCTCGCCACAGGCATAAAGATTATCGATGCTCGTTTTGGCTGACGCATCGGTTTTGACACCACCAATCATGTAGTGTACGCTGGGCCTGACCGGAATAAGGTCGTGGCTTACATCTATATCGAAGCTTTCAAGTAGTTCGCTAATGAATGGGAATCGCTTGGCAAAGTGCGCTTTGTCAAAATGCCTGACATCCAGATAGACGTGCGTTGATTGGGTTTTGCGCATTTGCTCCAGTATAGCTCGGCTGACGATGTCGCGCGGTGCAAGCTCTGCGGCTTCATGGTAATCGCTCATGAAGCGGCGACCTGTACGGTCGAGCAGAACAGCACCTTCACCCCGCAGTGCCTCAGTAATCAAAGCACGGCTAGCGCCAGCGATATACAGTGTTGTGGGATGAAACTGAATGAATTCCAAATCCCGCAGCGCAGCACCAGCGCGGTAAGCCATGGCAATGCCATCTCCCGTCGCCATTTCAGGATTCGTGGTTTCACGGTAGATTTGGCCTGTGCCGCCGGTGGCAAGAATCGTATTGGCGGCCCAGATTATCTGCCAGCCCCTACGCCTATCATGGCCAATAATTCCCAGACATTTGTTCTCGTCGTTGGTCAACAGATCAATTGCATAAAAGTTCTCTATTATTTTTATGCTGTGATTGTCTTTTACCTTATTTATGAGTGTTTGGGCAATTACCTGTCCGGTCTCATCGCCGTGGGCGTGAGCGATACGAGGATGACTGTGACCTCCTTCGAGCGTAGTAGCGATGTGGCCGTCAATCAGGTCGAACTCGGTTCCCCACTGAAGGAGCTGTTGTATCAGTGCAGGGCCTTGCCGGACAACAAGCTGGACAACGTGTTCATCACTTATGCCGCAGCCGGTCCTGAGCGTATCGTCTATATGATCCTGGAAGTTATCTTCTTTCTCCAGTACAGAGGCAATGCCCCCCTGGGCCATCCACGTGTTGCTATCTTGGAGACTATCTTTGCAGACGATGATGATGCTACGGTGCTCGGTCGCCTCGATGGCAGCACGAAGTCCAGCTATACCGGCTCCCACCACAAGACAATCGGTGAAGAGTTGGTGCGTTGAGTTAGAGTCAATATTCACCAGATAGCGTCTAAGTTCTGATTGCTCAGCCATAAGCTTAATACTCAGAATGCCAAGGACGGACCATAAAAGGTAACTGCAAGGCTGACAAATTGTGCCTGCAACCAATAAACTATTATAATGATGAAACTGGTCTTTTTAAATAGCTCATTTCCGCTAAAACTATTCCAAGATAATGTAGGCCATCCTTTCAACGGTTATGATTTATGCTTTTGAAAACAAATACTAACCGTGTTTCGGAAGGGATGGCCATGAATAAGAAACTGTCAAGAGAACAGATGTTCTTCAACGAAGTCAGCCTGACAAGGGATGATGACGTTTATGTCGGAATAGACGTCCACAAGAAATCTTACTGTGTAGTAATATGGCTTAACGATGCGCCTGCAGTAGATTTTGTACGTATTCGGCACCTTTTTGCAGGGCCTCAGCGTTCAGAGCAAGGGTATTATGGTATCGCTGTGCGAGGACGGCGGGCAATGCGCACGCTGCTGCTTTTGGCGTAAAGAGCTCGCGCTTCTGGAAATACGCACCCAAAGCAATCATATTAGCAGCTTTTTTATTGCCCAACTGGACTGCCAATTCGTCGGCGGGCACTGTTACTACCTCGATGGTCTCGTCAACCTGTGGTTCATCGTCAATCAAGGAGCTGTTAATTACCAGCAATCCACCCTTTTTCAGTCGTGGACCGAATTTGCTCAGCGAGGCTTTATTCATTGCAATCAGCGAATCGGGCCTACCCACGACAGGACAGGCAATTAGCTCATCGGCGATTACGACCATGCAATTGGCCGTGCCACCGCGAACCTCAGCTCCATAAGAGGGCATATACGTCACTTCTTTGCCGGCTTTCATTGCCGTCTGTGCGAGCAATTTGCCGGCTAAAATAATGCCCTGTCCGCCAAAGCCTGCGATAACAACCTCCTCGTAAAATTTGTCTCTCGTGCCCTGCATCTTGCACAAATCCGAAACTCGAATATCGAAATCCGTAACAACAAACTCGTGACTTTATCAAGTGGTAATGGGTAATCGGTGAAAGGTAATTACTTAGCCGATTACCGTCTAAGGCTCTGTTGAAAAGGTCAGTTGTCATTTCCACCGACAGGTGTCCTGTGGAGACCGAAGCGTCCCTAAGGGACGGAGTGGAGAAATCTATTAAAAACAGATTCCTCGACTCGGCTTCACCTCGCTCGGAATGACAGTTTTTTAGGTTTTCAACAGAGCCACCGTCCAACTAAATTACCATCCTTTGTCGAACACGCAACCTTTTTCTGTAAGTTATATTCTGGTTGGGTTCATGTCATCTTTGTAGGTACAAAGGCTTATTTTGAAAAAAGCCATCCCCATCCCTAAGAGATGAGGCTGCCACCCGATCATCATAAATGAGGCAAGAGGTACGATAGATAATGAATAACGTGTGGCAGCCTCAAGCGTAGCTTGGGGATGGGTACGCGCCTACGGGAAAATTGGTGCTAAAGGCTAAAAAACTACCTACAAACTCGACATGCACTCTACTCTTGTGCACTTAAGATTTTTTGCTTGATTGATTGGGCAATTTCTGTTATAGATGTTGTTTAGCAACATAAGAATAGGCACCGCTGCGGAGGTTTTTTTTCGGTAAGGATTGTTATTGGTGTATAGAGCGCATCCTTAATGGTAGGGTGGGCTTTGCCCACCGTTTAGTTAATTTTGGGAGATTTATTTATGAGACATATACGAACCAAATTATCATATATCATTATTAGCATTTTGAGCTCATTTGGAAAGAGTGCAA
>Ga0307437_1001889_pt1 | contig 13430 bp, 9 predicted proteins | sample SalMarWE160390MG_FD_202146 | JGI IMG/M metagenome (GOLD analysis project Ga0307437, IMG submission 202146) | Salt marsh sediment microbial communities from the Plum Island Ecosystem LTER, Massachusetts, United States - WE1603-90 | ecosystem: Environmental > Aquatic > Marine > Intertidal zone >...
CCGAACACTTCGGCTCGCTCGATGCACTTATGTCCGCCGATAGGCAGACAATCGAAGCGATAGGCCAAATCGGGCCGAAAATGGCAGAGAGTGTCTATGAATACTTCCGAAATTCGCGAAATAAAGAAATTATCAGGGAATTACTCAAGGCCGGCGTAAAGTTAGTTCAGTCAAAAGTAAAGCGAACAGGTCAGCTTGCCGGAAAAACCATTGTTGTTACAGGCACTCTAAAAAACTTCACCCGTCAGCAAATCGAGCAGGCAATAAGGCAGGCAGGCGGAAAGCCGTCTTCCAGCGTAAGTAAAAAGACGGATTTTGTATTAGTCGGCAGAGAGCCGGGGAGTAAAATTGATAAGGCGCAAAAACTCGGTGTTAAGATAATAAATGAAAGACAGTTTCTGGAATTATTAAATGATTAGGCATTAGGGTAAAAAAGTGAGCGAACAAGACGTGAAGTATATGAACGCAGCGTTGCGGCTGGCAAGGCGTGGTATCGGCAGTGTCGAGCCAAACCCGGCTGTCGGCTGTATAATCATAAAAGCCAATCAGATTATCGGTAAGGGCTGGCATAAAAAATTCGGTGAGATTCACGCAGAGATAAACGCTATCGAAGATTGCAAAACTCTCGGTGCCACTCCGCAGGGGGCCACGATGTATGTTACCCTTGAGCCGTGCTGTCACCAGGGCAAGACCGGCCCCTGCACGAAGGCGATTATTGATGCCGGGCTGGCAAAAGTTGTTGTTGCTGCTATTGACCCATCGAAGCACAATAATGGTAAAGGCATTGAGCAATTACGTAATGCTGGTATTGAGGTAACGACGGGCATCTGTGAAACTGAAGCGAAACTGCTAAATGCTCCTTTTATCAAATTTGCCTCTACCGGCAGGTGCTGGGTGATATTGAAATGGGCGCAGAGCATCGACGGCAAGCTTGCCTATGCCGGCAGTGGCACGGGTTTGGAGGCTGTGCCTCGTTGGATTTCAAATGAATTGAGCAGGAAAAATGCGCAAAACTTGCGTCGGCGGGCAGGTGCCATATTGGTAGGCATTAATACCGTCCTTGCCGATGACCCTTTGTTGACGGTTCGGCCGAGCAGAGGCAAAAAACCTCTCAGAATCGTGCTGGACAGCTCTCTGAGAATACCACTGAATTGTAAATTGCTCAGGACTGCTAAAAAAAGCCCCGTGCTGATTCTTTCAGGCCAACAAGCAGTTCAGGCAAATCCCCAGATTGTAGAAAGAATCGTGAAAAAAGGAGCAGAAGTCTTGGCCTGCCCTGATACGCAGGGCCAATCTAATCTGTATTTTTTGGTTGATGAGCTGGGCAAACGCGGCATCACTCAACTGCTTGTCGAAGGCGGCCCGACGGTGCTCGCATCTTTTTTGAAAGAGCGGCTCGCAGATGAAATCAATGTTTATATCTCTCCGAAAATACTCGGAGTCCGGGGCAGTGCCAGCATAGCCGAATCATTGGCTCAATTAACCGATATAGTCAACTTTCGTTGCATCGATACGAAGCGTTTTGGTGATGATATTTGCCTGACCGGTTTTTCTGACCCGCTTCGACCGTGAAGCGAGGCGAGAAGAACGCTTCGCGAGCTTTCAATTATCGCTCGTGCTTCGTAGCCCCCGCAGCTTCTTGCCCGCTTCGCCGCGAGGCGGGCGAAGCAAGAGCGGGGGCAGAGTAGCGAAGGAAAAGACAATGACAAAGATAGAGGTTCTGGGCCTGCGGACGATACCGGAGATTAAGCCGGGAGACAACCTTGCTGAAATTATTGTCAAATCTGCCGATAGCGAAATCAATGGCCTGGAAAATAAGGATATTATTGTCCTGACCAGCAAGATTGTATCAAAGGCCCTCGGCCGAATAAGGAAACTCAGCGAAGTAAAACCCGGCAAAAGGGCCCTGGCAATATCGGCTCGAACCGGCAAAGATGCCCGTTGGCTGCAAATGATTTTCGACGAGGGACATAAGATTCTGGCTATTATTCCCTTCAAAGGTGACCTTGTGCGTCACATTATAAATGCATCACCGGATATTGAAGCCGGCAAAGAGCTTGTCGAGCACGAGCGGGCCATCTGCGTAACAAGAGACACCAACGGCCTGATACACACCTGTGATGCAGGTATTGACGGCTCAAACCATCCGCCCGACACAGTTAGTTTATTGCCGGAGGACCCGGACGCCGAGGCAAAAAAGATAAGGGAGCAAATACAGCAGCTTTCCGGTAAACAGGTGGCCGTCATCCTGGCTGATACGGAAATGATACCGTTCGGCACAATGGATTTTGCGGTGGGTTCGTCCGGCATTGGGCCAATCTCGAAAAAATTCGGCCAGAAAGATTTGTATGGCAAATGCAAGTTCGGCGGCATTGATTTGGTTGCTTATGAGCTGACATCTGCTTCAGCGCTTCTTTTCGGCCAGGCAGGGGACGGAATTCCTGTTGTGATTATAAGAGGATATCAGTACACTATTAACGAAACAGAGAACATCTCGAATACTACATTGCCCCGGGCAGGTGGAGGTATGGCCAGGGCCGTCAAAGAAACTTTGCGGGCTACAGCTTATGCCCGCGGCTTAAAGAACCGCCTGCTCCTGAAAATAGCTTCCTGGTTCGTTTAATTATCCGGGGCGTTTCAAGCCAGTTAAGGTGTCTTCCTTTTCCATTTTTGTTGATGAGCCCTCTTTGCTGCAATTTTTTGTAATTTTTGTTATAAGTAACACTCTTATAAAGGAATAGCAGTTGGTGTCTGTTCCGAAAAAAGAACCGAAAAAGGCGTGAATCCGCATTAATTCATATCTGAAATTCAGGCCCGGTCGATTTGGATTGTTAAATATCAGCAATACTCCTTACAGACCTCTCATTTTTTGCTTAACCTGGGTTAAACTTGCTCCGATATAACATCTGAAATGGGCGAAGATTGTCCGAGCTTTGAAAAAGATACTAAAAATGAAGATTAAAAATCTATCGGACGATATTTTTTCGTTATTTTAGCTTAAAGAACCGCAGTTAGCGTCCGAAAACTCTAAATCCGGTTGGAAAGGCTGAGTACAATGAAAAGATTTTTAAATATCTCACTTGTTTTTCCGGTTTTTATCCTGTTATTTGCCGTTCTTGGTTGTGAGAAAGAGCGCACTTATCGTGATACTTCTCTGGCTAAGCCGGAGTTCTCCGAAGGGTATTTTATGCCTCAGGTTCACAGGCCCGTTATTGCAGTGCCGGCCAATGCGGTACCTGTTGTTGCAGAGAAACCTGCTTTTATGGCGGAGTATCCTGCTGCAAAGATACCTTCTGCGGGCAAACCAACGCAGCCGGCTCCCAGGGAGCCTGGCCAGATTGAAATATCGAGGATTTATCCGACAACGGAATTTGCAATTCTTCAGATGAACAAGATTGTGCCGGAGGAAGTTGAGCTGAACAAACCGTTTGATTATTCTATCAGGGTAAAAAATCTCACGGACACGACTTTGACTAATATTATGGTAAATGAGGAGCTTCCGCCTAACTTCAAGCATGTAAGCTCTGAGCCGCCGGCAAAGGAAAATGCTGCAAATCTTGTATGGAAAATAGAATCTCTGGCGCCCAGAGAAAGCAGGCAAATTACAGTTACCGGCAAGGCAACCGATGCCGATTCTCTGAGAATGTCCACAACTGTTGTCACAAACTTTGTTCCAGCCGCCGCCGACATAAAGGTAGTCCAGCCAAAGCTGGAGTTGGCGGTAACTGTCCCGGAGGGAGCTATACTGTGCGATACGATACCGGTTCAATTCACGGTGACCAACTCGGGAACCGGTTCCGCAAGGGACGTCAAAATAGTCCACACTCTTCCCACGGGCCTGCATTTTATCGACGGCAGAAGCGAGATCGAGCTTGATGCAGGAACCCTGACGGCCGGGCAGACGCGAAAATTCGCAGCGAAGTTTCAGGCCGTAAAGAACGGAAAATATGTCAGTAAGACCGTCGCAACAGCGACAGGTCTGAAAGCCGAATCGAAGGAAAATATGTTGGTGGTTGGCCAGCCGGTGCTCGTTATTAACAAGACCGGCACCGAACGCCAGTATGCAGGCAAGCCCGTGACATATACGATAACGGTGGCCAACAAGGGAGACGCACCTGCGAAAGATGCCGTTGTTGAGGATACCATTCCTCCGGGAGTCGCCTCTATAAAGGCAACTGCCGGTGCACTGCTGACGCCGTCAAGAACGGTAGTGTGGAAATTGGGGGTGCTTGCTCCTGACGAGACAAAAAATCTGCGTGTGTCCTACGTTCCGAATCAGGTAGGCACAATTATGGATAAGACGACTGCGACTGCATACTGTGCAGAGGCTGTTACGGCTTCGGCGGAGACTACGGTGGCTGGAATTGCTGGTGTTATGCTGGAGGTTATCGACATCGAGGACCCTGTCGAAATCGGTACCAGCACGACATATACAATCACGGTGACAAATCAGGGGTCGGCGCCTGCCACGGGCATCGATGTCACCTGTTTCCTGGAGGAAAGTGTTCGGTACATTTCGTCAACCGGTGCTACGAGCGGTTTGCTTGAGGGGAATATGTTAAAGTTCGCGATTTTAGACAGTCTTGCTCCCAAGACAAAGGCCGTCTGGCGGGTGGTAGTTCAGGCGCTGGAGCCGACTGATTCGCTATTCAAGGTCATTATGAATACCGAGCAGCTCTCAAGGCCAGTCCAGGAAACCGAAGCAACTCATCTATACAAATAGTTGAAACGGGTGGTATGGCGCCACGGCGTAAAACACGCCGTGGCGTTTTTTTTTGTAAATCACTCATCAGGGACTTCCGCAGAATGTCTAGATCTAATAGAGCTATCCGTTATCTTGTTCGACTCTGGCCCACAAAAAAATCCTGACTATGATTTGATTAATTCTCGGCACGGAGCAAAACTTGTAGTCACCGGAAAAACAAAAGCCCCGCATTAAGCGGGGCTGAAGTTTTTATGCAGGTAAGATTTTTCATTTGTTTATTTTAAATCACTGAACGTCAGCAGGACGAAAAACGTATAGCGCTCACGCCGCACCTTCAGCAGGACATTGCCCTTCTTTTTGGCATTTATTATTTCTTCATTGAATTCTTTTACATTTCCGACTGCTTTGCCGTTGACCTCCTTAATCAAAACGCCCGGCGCAATACCCGCCCGTGCAGCGCCCGAGCCGGATTCAACCTCGCTTACAAGAACACCGCTTTGGTCTTCAAGGCCGTAACGCTTAGCTAAATCCGTGGTTAAGTCCTGCACCGAGAACCCCAATTCCTCGAGAGTTTTCGGCTCGGCTTGACCGGTGATCTCGCTCAAAGGTGGTCGTTTGGCCAGTTCGGCGGTAAGGGTTTCTTTTTTACCGTCCCGGAACACTACTATTTTTACCTCCGTCCCCGGCTCTAACATTGCCACGCATTTTTGTAATTCCTTAGCCGAGTCTACCGGCTTTCCATTAAACTCGACAATAATGTCGGCGGAGCGCAGCCCTGCTTTTTCTGCCGCCGAACCTTCGAGGACGCTCGGAATCAGAACGCCTTTGGTGCCTTTTAAGCCAAAATATTCCGATAATTCCGGCGTAAGGTCCTGTATATCGACGCCTAAGAAGCCCCTGCTGATTTCCTCGCCTGCTTTGAGCTGTGAAAGAATGGCCTTGGCCATATTGATAGGAACCGCAAATCCGATACCTATATTGCCCGTCGAGCCGACAATAGCGGTATTAATCCCGACTACCTTGCTATCGAGATTCACCAGGGGCCCGCCGGAATTGCCGAAATTTATCGCTGCATCGGTTTGGATAAAGTCTTCGTATGTTGTTAGTCCGACATCACTGCGGCCTTTGGCGCTTACAATCCCGGCTGTAACCGTTCGGCTCAGGCCGAACGGATTGCCGATTGCAAGAACCCATTCCCCGACCTCCAGCTTGTCAGAATCCGCCAGCTCCAGGTAAGACAAATCGTTTGCATCGATTTTTATCAGCGCGACGTCCGTTTCAGGGTCGGTGCCGATGATTTCAGCAGAAAATTTACGCTCGTCTGACAGCTCTACCTCGACCTTTTCTGCTTCTTCGACGAGGTGGTTGCTTGTGAGGATATAGCCGTCCGAAGAGATAACAAATCCCGACCCCTGGACAGGCCGGGTTTGTTTATACTTGCGCTGGGGTGTCGAACGTTCGCGGGGTGAGCGGTAGCGGTAGAAAAAACGCTCGAAGAAATCATCGCTGAACGGGTCAAGCTGCTCGTCAAAAGGCCATTCCCGTGAAATTGAGACCACCCTGTCGGCTTTCAGCCCCACCACTGCCGGAGATGCCTTTTCAGCAACGCTGGCAAAAGCTTTACCCGTCTGCTTCAGGGTTGCTATGCTGTTTTCATCCTGACCCAAAACCGTCAATGGCGACAGTAAGACCAGTAAAAAAATGACAGTTGAAATGACTAAGTAATGTGAGGTTTTTCTGTTACGATTAAACAATATGTGCATTTTTTATTCTCCTAATTCACCAGATAAAAGGCCGATAATGAGCGTAAATACCACAACAATAAAATATCTTCGGCTGTTTTATACGATTTTACTACCAATAAGTTCGCCCGGTCAATTCTTTTTTCTTATAAATCCTGTTTGGAGCATTTTTGCTAAAACGCAGGCGGCATTCGAAGGTTGCCGGATTCCTGTAACTATTCTTGATTTTTTGAGAAAAATGTATATAATTTGACTGCTTCCAAAGGACGGAAGGTATTAAAAGCTTGTAACAAAACTATCTGTAACCTTCTGTCATTCCCGTGGAAGTCGCCGACGCTACAAAGCTATGGCGACGGAGCGCGGGAATCCAGTTGTTTGTATTCTTGTCCTCACGAAAGTGGGGAAAAGTAATTTTAGATTTTGTTATAGACCCTGAGACAAACGTTGTTGCTATAGTGGAAAGTGAGGTTTTTACTGGAGAGGTTTTATAATGAAGAAGTCTCGTGTCATAATCATCGTAATTGTTGCAGCGCTGGTATTTATTCTCGTTCTTGCCAAATTGGCCAAAACAAAATTCTCTGCTGCTCGTAATGAAACGATGGTGCGCATCGAGCAGGCCAAGCGGGGAGACTTAACGGAATTTGTCAGTGCCCCGGGCGAGATTGAGCCGAAAACAAATGTGGAAATAAGTGCGAAAGTTTCAGCCCGGATTATAGAGTTACCTTATGAAGAAGGAGAGACCGTAACGTGCGGCGATTCCGAAGCGACTCCGCCTGTGCCGGCCTCGGTGTTGTTGCGCCTCGATGCAAAAGATTTGGAAAGCCAGCTCCTTTCGGTTGAGGCAGGTTATGCGGCACAGGCTGCCCAGATCGAAGTTGAAAAAGCAAGGATTGCAAGTCAGCAGGCTAGTCTCACAGGTCTTTACGCCTCGCAGAAACAGGCCGAACGTGACCTCGAACGACAAAGGGGATTGTTTGAATCACAGGATATAAGTCAGGCCGCTTTTGACCAGGCAGAAGTTAAGCTCGATGAGCTAAAGGCACAATATGATGCCGCCGAGCATACCCTCCAGGCCGCAAAGTTGAACCTCGTGGTATTGCAGCACAATCTTGAAGCAGCCGAGGCGAATATTGCCCAGGCACGCGAGGCGCTTACATATACGACCATAACTTCTCCTATTGATGGTGTGATTACACGGATTCAGGCCGAGGTTGGGGAAGTGGTTGTTTTTGGAACAATGAACAATCCCGGAACAGTGATTATGGAGGTGGCGGACCTTTCGCAAATGCTCGTTGTTGCGCAGGTTGATGAATCGGATGTCGGCAGTCTCAAAGTCGGCCAAACTGCAAGGGTGCATATTCAGGCCTGGCCGGATAAGGTCTTTACAGGTACAGTTCGGGCCATAGCCCTCAGTCACAAGCTGGGCAGCCAGGGTTCCAAGTACTACGAAACCGAGATATCACTGGAAGAACAGGGGGAGCATATATTCACTGGAATGACGGCAGATGTGGACATTGAAGTGGCCGAACACAAGGACGTCCTGACCCTCCCAAGCCAGGCGGTTCTGGGGCGGAAGGTGGATGAATTGCCCGTTGACATCAGGGACAAGCTTAGCGAGGAAGAAAAAAACAAGACTTATGCAACTGTCGTTTATCGTTTTGTTGATGGTAAGGCAGTAACCACGCCCATTAAGATTGCCGAAAGTGACCTCACTCGGACTATCATACTGTCGGGGATTACAGAGGAAGACAAAATAGTGGTTGGACCGTATAACATCCTTGAGAATCTTAAGCACGACCAGGAAATATCAGATGAGCGTGAGGCAAAAAAACAGAAAAAAGATTCAAAAGACGGTGCTGACGCGAACGATGTGAATGGCGTAAGTAATGGTAAAAAAAGCTGAAAAACTGATAATTCGACTTCAGAGTGTCACAAAGATTTATAAAGTCGGCATCGAGAGTATCCACGCCCTTGATGGTATTGACCTGGAGCTCCGCGAAAATGAGTATGTTGCGGTAATGGGGCCTTCCGGGTCGGGCAAGAGCACGCTGATGAATGTGCTGGGTTGTCTCGACAGGGCCAGCTCGGGGTATTATGAGCTGGATGGGCACGACACGACTAAAATGAGCGATGCGGCTCTGGCTCACATTCGTAACGAGCGAATCGGGTTTGTTTTTCAATCATTCGAATTACTTGGACGATTAAGTGCGTTGAAAAATGTTGAAATGCCGTTGATTTATTCGCGAAATGGCTGGTGGTCTCGGCGAAGACGTGCCAAAGTGGCACTTGAGCGGGTAGGCCTGACAGGCAGGATAAAACATAAGCCGAACCAGCTTTCCGGAGGGGAGAAGCAGCGCGTGGCCATCGCCAGGGCCATTATCTGTAATCCGAGCATTCTGCTGGCGGATGAGCCCACAGGTAATCTCGACAGCAAAACAAGCGAGGGTATTCTTGAGCTGTTTGACCAGCTGCATCGTGAAGGCCAGACAATCGTCTTGGTAACGCATGAAGACAATGTTGCGCGGCACGCTGAGCGTATAATCCATATGAGCGACGGCTTTATTGACAGCGACCTGCCGAGGGAGCAGGACAGGGTTTTTAAACAAAACGATACGTAAAGGAAGAGGATATGATTGGTTTGATACGGGCGCCCGTAGCTTTTTTTCAGCTTTTTTATCAGAGTGTATATCTTGCACTGGGTCAAATCTGGACAAACAAAACCAGGTCTGTCCTTACGACTATCGGCATCGTGATTGGGGTGGCTTCTATCACATCGGTCATCGCTGCATTGACCGGCCTGAAGGCAAATGTCCTCAGTGATTTTGAGTCCCTTGGCACAAACAAGATATTTATTTTCCCCTATTGGCCCCGCCAGGGGCGATTCAAGAATGCCTCCTGGCGGATTATCCGGTTTCGGCCGCAGCAGTTTGAAGGGCTACTGAAGCGTTGTCCGTCTATTGAAGATTATACTTTGATAACAGATAGGCAGCAGTCGATTAATTATGGTGTTCATAGTATCGACTCGGCTCGCGTGTACGGCATCAATCCATCGTGGCACCGTATCGAGAATCGTTCCGTGATTATGGGTAGGCCGTTCACTCTGATAGACGAGGAAAACGGATGGCAGGTGTGCCTCATCACGCCGGAGGTGCGTGACGAATTGAGACTTGACGAAAATTGCATTGGAAAACGCATTGTCGTGGGCAGCCGGAGTTTTAGGATTGTAGGGGTGGTTGAGAAGCGTTCGGAGTCGTCAATGTTCGGCGGCAGAAGCTCTTCCGAAGAGGTCTTCATCCCATTTCCAACCGCCTGGAAGCTGTGGAATCCCTGGATTTATGTTATAGCGAGTTGTCGCAAACCGGAGCTTTCAGAAGAGGCACAGGCGGAGCTGCGGTTTTTCCTCCGGCAGGCACGACGGCTCGAACCGGGCGACCCGGATACCTTTAATATGGAAGTGGTTGAGGAGTACCTGAAGACTTTCAACAGGATGGCTATGGCCACTACTGCTGTCCTGGGCGGTGTGGTGGGAATCTCTTTACTGGTGGGTGGTGTGGGCATTATGAATATTATGCTTGTGTCCGTGTCGGAACGGACCAGGGAAATTGGTTTGCGTAAGGCGGTTGGTGCGAAAAAATCCGCTATCCTGACACAGTTTTTGATTGAAGCGATTGTTTTATGTATATTCGGCGGGCTTGTGGGTGTTGCTATTGGTCAGTTACTGACGTTATTGATATCCGGAATGACTCCTGTATTGAAAAATATGTATATCCCGGCTTGGGCAATATTACTTTCATTTTGTTTTGCAGGGTCTGTAGGTATCTTTTTCGGGATGTTTCCGGCCATCAAGGCCGCAAGACTTAATCCTATTGAGGCGCTTAGGCATGAATGAAAAATTTCCTTTAAGATTGTATTGGTTTTCAATTTTTGTCGGGCACGCGATAATTTTATTAACCGGCTGTCAGCCGTTTCCAGGAAATGATAAATTTTATGAAATCAAGGTAGCGCCTGAGAAGCTGCGGCGGATAGAGATTCTTGAGCTGGCTGAAGCGAAGGTCGAAGAGGAAAATAAGCCGCCGGATGCAAATGTAGTGCCGCCTGAGAGTCTTGAGCTTTCTCTGGAGCAGTGTCGGGCGTACGTGCTCGAAAATAATCTTGACCTTAAGGTGGAGCTTATTAGTCCTGCTATAAGCGCCGAGCGGGTCAGTGAGGAAGAGGCGCGTTTTGAAGCGGCGTTTTTTTCAAATATGACGTATTCTAAGACGGATGCCCCCACAGCTTCGTTTCTTGACGATATTTCGGGCTCAAAAGTAGACTATTCTTACACCGATATGGGCGTTGAGATACCCTTGAGAACCGGTGGAACTGTCACTTTTGACCTGGCTGACAGCCGCACAAAAACGAATTCTACTTACTCGGCGTTTAATCCTTCATACAATTCGGACCTTTCAGTTTCGATTAGTCAGCCGCTTTTGCGAAATGCCGGCCGCCGCGCTAATACTCACTCTATTCGTATCGCCGAATATGAGCGCCAGATAACCGATGCCAGAGCAAAACTTGAAGTCATAACTGCAATTGCTGCTGTTGACCGGGTTTACTGGCGGCTTTATGCCGCCAGAAGGGAGCTGGACTTACGAAAAAAAGAATATGAGCTGGCACAGGCACAGCTTGAGCAGGCGCAGCGTTTTGTCCGCTCCGGACAAAGTGCGCAGGTTGAGATTACCCGTGCTGAAGCCGGTGTCGCCCAGCGGCTCGAGGCCATTATCATCGCTGAGAATAATCTGCGTGACAGGGAGCGCGAATTGAAACGTGTGATTAACAAGCCGGAACTGCAAATGCAGACATCTACGGTGTTGATACCCGAAACTGAGCCGGACCCAATCCATTATAACCTGGACAATAAGCACCTGGTCCGAACGGCAATCGAAAATCGTATGGAGCTGCTGGAGCTGCAGATTGCTGAGGATATCAGTTCGATTGACTATGCGCACAATCAGACACTGCCTTTGGTAACGCTGGGTTATACATACAATGTAAACGGTCTGGGCGCAACAAAAGACGACTCGTTCGATATGCTCTTCGATAAGAGATTCGAGGACCAGAGATTGGATCTGCAACTGTCGGTGCCGTTGGGGAACCAGGCGGCAAAGAGCAGATTACGTCAGGCGTTTTATCAGCGAAAGCAGCGGCTGGCATCTCGCGATAGTCGCAAGGCCCTCATTGAATTTGAGGTGCTTAACGCGATTGACCAGCTTGAAGCAAACTGGCAGCGCATTTTGGCAAGCAGGCAAAATGCAATTCTTGCAGGGAGACTTTACCAGGCGGAGAAGCGGCAGTTTGAGCTGCAGTTGAGAACATCCACGGATGTCCTTCAGGCGCAAACGAATTTTGCCGATGCACAAAGCTCCGAAATCTCGGCGCTCACCGAGTATCAAATTGCACTCGTTGATTTGGCCTATGCGACCGGTACTTTGCTGGGTGCTGCGAAGGTGAGTTGGGAGCCGATTGTGCCGGAAAGTGGAATTCGGTAGCATCGAAAAAACTGTGTTATCTCAGGATTTCTTTGTTATACACACTGTTTTGCGCATAGTTTTTGGGTGGGCATTGCGAGCACGGAAATGCACCTTCTCGGGACCGCCTGGTCTGCCAGGCACGAATTCCAATATTGGCAATTGACACACAGGGGTTCTGCTGGTAATTATGCTGTTATTGTTTTTGGCGCTTTTTTGGGAGATACCAATATGCAGGTAACAGAATTTCTTGATAAGTCGAAAATAAAGTACAAGGTCACGAAGCACAAGAGCGCATTTACCGCGCAGAACCTGGCGGCGGCCGAGCACGAGCCGGGAAGATTTGTGGCAAAGCCGGTCGTCATAAAGGTTGACGGCGAATATATGATGTGCGTTCTTCCTGCCTGCTACAAGATTGATATGAAGGCTCTGAAGAAGCATCTGGCCGCAAAATCGGTCGAGCTCGCTGAGGAAAATGAAATCGGCAGGATATTCCCCGACTGTGTGCTGGGGGCCGAGCCGCCCTTCGGCAACCTGTATGATTTGCCGACTGTTATGGACAAGTCTCTCGAGGACGATGACCATATCACCTTCCAGGCCGGCTCGCACGAAAATGCGATTCGAATGAGTATGAAGGATTACCTGAAGCTCGTTGAGCCGAAAGTTCTTGAATTCAGCTATCATATTGCCTTGTGACCTTGCTCATATCAGACGGCATTCGTAATCGGTCATCGTATTGTGTTCCTGGTCCGAAGCGGCGATAAACGTCCTCGGTGCAGTTTTATATTCTATAGTGCCGCTAACCACCCGCCGTCAACATACAAAATCTGTCCGGTAACAAAATCACTCGCCCTGCCGGCAAGAAAAACCGCCGCACCGGCGATGTCACCCGGCTGTCCCCATCTGCCAAGCGGCGTTTTTGAAAGGACCCATTTATCGAAATCCTCGTCGGCCTTGAGTGGTGCGGTAAGTTCCGTGGCGATATAGCCCGGCCCGATAGCATTGACGTTGATATTGTATTTTGCCCACTCCACCGCCAGCGATTTTGTCAGCATAAGAAGGCCGCCCTTGCTGCTTGCATACGCAGCAGTCGTGGCCCTTGCTCCCTGGCACGTCAGCGAACCGATATTAATAATCTTGCCTCCCCTGCCTGCCTGCTTGCGATGCCGGCAAAACGCCTGCGATAAAGCAAGGACCGCCGTAAGATTTATCGCCAGCACCTCATTCCAGTCCTTTAATTTGATATCTTCTGCAGGTGCCCGGACATTCACTCCCGCACAATTGACCAGAATATCTATACCTACTGTCTCACTGACTATCTTTTCAAAAAGATTTTCTATCTCTTCTATGTTTGCGATGTCGAATGCAAATGTCCACACATTTTTACCTGTCTCTGTTCGAATCTTTTTTTGGGCAGTTTCGAGATGCTTTGCATTGCGGGCTATAATTGCGACATCCGCCCCATGTTGAGCCAAT
>Ga0307437_1001892_pt1 | contig 13424 bp, 14 predicted proteins | sample SalMarWE160390MG_FD_202146 | JGI IMG/M metagenome (GOLD analysis project Ga0307437, IMG submission 202146) | Salt marsh sediment microbial communities from the Plum Island Ecosystem LTER, Massachusetts, United States - WE1603-90 | ecosystem: Environmental > Aquatic > Marine > Intertidal zone >...
TCCCCGGCTGGGGAGGGGTGCGGATCGAGGACATGGTCTTGGTTACTGCTGATGGTTGTGAGGTCTTGACGGCGATCCCCAAAGATCTCATGATAATATCCTGATAATACGGAGGAGGAGAGATGACAGCTTCAACAGCGGCATTTCGCAAGGGACTTAAGATTGAGTTGGAGGGGGAGCCCTATATCATCACTGACTTCCTCCATGTAAAGCCCGGGAAGGGGGGGGCCTTTGTCAGGACAAAGCTCAAGAGTTTGGTCACCGGTAATGTTATCGATCGAACCTTCCGCTCAGGGGAAAAGGTGCAGACCCCCGCGTTGGATGAGAGGAATATGCAGTACCTCTACCAGGAGGGTGAGACGTACCACTTCATGGACAGCGATACCTACGAGCAGTTTACCCTGACAGGTGACCAGTTGGGTGCGGACAGCAATTTTTTGCAGGAGAACGTCGGGATAAAGATCCTCTTTCACAACGGCAAACCCATCGGCGTGGAGCTCCCTCTCTTTGTAGAGCTTACGATTGTGCAGACGGAACCGGGGGTGAAGGGGGATACAGCCAGCGGGGGGACCAAGCCCGCCACCGCGGAGACCGGGGCGGTGGTCCAGGTACCCCTCTTCCTCAATGAGGGTGATGTGATTAAGGTGGATACCAGGACAGGGGAGTATATCGAACGGGTCAAGTAATCTGCAAGAGATGAAAGGTAGGAAGCTATGTGGATGGTATTGTTGTTGATTGTGATGGCCTCTCTTTTCAGCACAGTTGCCTCCGCCACGGAGGCGACACAGCCCCAGAGCATTACCGTCGTCTACGATAACTACCCGTATAAAAAGGGATTGACAACGGCATGGGGCTTCTCGTGTGTGGTGCGGGGAGGAGATAAGACGGTGCTCTTTGATACCGGTGGTGACGGCCACGTGCTGTTGGCCAATATGCAGGGGTTGGACATCGACCCTCAAGAGATAGAGCTTGTCGTTCTGTCGCACATCCACGGTGACCATGTTGGAGGACTCGCATCCCTCCTGCAGCAGCATCATGCGGTGACTGTCTTTGTCCCCCCTTCCTTTCCTGCGGATTTCAAAGAGGGGGTCAGACGCTCTGGGGCCCTGCTACAAGAAGTCAGTGGCTTTGATGAACTCTGTCCCCACATCTACTCCACCGGGGAGATGGGGCACTGGATCAAGGAGCAGGCGTTGATCCTGCGTACCTCCCGGGGATTGATCGTCATCACCGGATGCGCTCATCCAGGGGTGGTGCAGATTGTAGAGGCGATCAAGGCGCAGTTTAATGAAGAGATTCTCCTGGTGATGGGAGGCTTTCATCTGACGGGGAAGGGCCGACAGTCGATACAGAGGATCGTCGCCAGACTCCAGGAATTGGGCGTTAAACATGTGGGGCCGTGCCACTGCTCAGGTGACGCAGCAAGAGGGCTCTTTCAGAAGGCATACGGTAAGGCCTTTGTGCCGGTAGGCGTGGGTATGGAGATCCGCATAGATGAGCTTCAATGACCCGGCGCTTCAGGCTTATGAGGAACAGTAGCACGCTTTTAAGTTATGGTTAATCCGAATCCCTCACGAGGGGTTTTTGTTGACCCAAAGTGCTGAATGTGGTAAGGCAATAGCACGGTGGAATTTTTTGTTATTGTTCAATAGAAACTTGTTTTACAAAGATAGGAGCAGATACCATGCCTAAAAAACCAAAAAATGATACTGTCACCTATCAATTGAAACATGATCGCAAGGTAGTGTATATCGGCACAACCACTGATCCGGTACAGCGTGAGCAAAAACACCGTGCCGAAGGAAAGAGATTTACCAAGCTCGCCGTGACGTCACGGAGGATGACCGAAGACGGCGCCAAGAAGAAGAGGATAGAGCACTTAGAGGCCTATCGGCGAAGCCACGATGGGAAGAATCCAAAGTATAATAAAGATTAGAAACGTACTAACTCACCCATACAGTTAACGATTCGAACACCCCGCTACATCCAGAGGGCTTCTCTGCCCAACCCCCTTTGTGCGTACCATGAAGTGTGCTATCATGCCGAAGATGGGTTACGAGCTCTTAGATCATACCGCAGATCTGATGATCAGGGTCTGGTCCGCAGATGTCAAGGGGCTCTTTCAGGAGGCGGCCCGGGCCCTCTTTGCAATCATCACGGACCTCGAAAAGGTAACGGTGCACCTAAGCCGTGAGGTCGCTGTACAGGGGTCGGGTCGGGAGGAGTTGCTGGTGGCCTGGCTCAGCGAACTCCTGTATCTCTATGAGGTGAAGGGCCTGCTCTTTTGCGATTTTGCCCTGACCGAGATCAATGAAAAGAATGTCAAAGGGGTAGCTATGGGAGAGGCGTTTGACGAAGGCCGTCATCCCATCAAAACCGGGATAAAGGCCGTGACCTATCATCAACTGGAGATCAAGGAACAAGACGGGCGCTGGCAGGCCCAGGTGATCTTCGATATCTAGAGGAGGCAACCACATGACCGAGAAGCAATCAGTGCGTCTCGAAAAGATAGACGAGTACCGCTGGCTCATACCGCGCGAGGGGGGGATGCGCACCGAGGGCATGGTCTATGCCGACGAGCGCATGATGGGCGCCATTAAGCAAGACCAGAGCCTCCAGCAGGTGAGGAATGTGGCCTGCCTGCCCGGGATCGTCGGCTACTCCCTGGCCATGCCCGACATCCACTGGGGATATGGGTTTCCCATCGGGGGGGTGGCGGCCTTTGACGAAGCGGAGGGGGTGGTCTCGCCCGGAGGGGTGGGCTATGATATCAATTGCGGGGTGCGGTTGATGGGCTCCGGTCTGGAGCGCACAGAGATTCAAGGGAAGATCAAAGGCATCGTGGATACCCTCCTCGTCAACATCCCCTCAGGGGTGGGTTCTCACCGCAAAGACCTGCGGCTCGATAAAGGGCAGCAGCGCAAGGTCCTCCAAAAGGGTGCCCAGTGGGCAGTAGACCAGGGCTATGGGCGCTGGGAGGACCTGGAACACATCGAGGAAAAGGGACGCATCTCCAATGCGGATCCCGATCTCGTCTCGCCAAGGGCCCTCGAGCGCGGCAGGGCCCAACTGGGGACCCTGGGATCGGGGAACCACTTTGTCGAGGTGGGGTATGTGGCTGAGGTATATGACGAGGGAGCGGCCAGGGGTCTGGGGTTGGCCAAAGACCAGGTGACGGTCATCGTCCACACCGGTTCCCGGGGCTTGGGGCATCAGGTCTGCGATGACTCCATCCGGGTGATGCTCCAGGCCGCCCAGCACTATGGGATAGAGCTTCCGGACAAACAACTCTGTTGCGCCCCGCTCGGATCGAAGGAGGGGCAGGAGTACCTCGCGGCCATGGCCTGTGCCGCCAACTTCGCCTTTGCCAACCGGCAGATCATCACCCACTGGGTGCGGGAGACCTTTGAGCAGGTCCTGCACATGGGCCCCAGCACCCACAGGCTGGACCTCATCTACGATGTCTGTCACAATATCGCCAAGATGGAGACCCATGCGGTTGAAGGCAAGGAGCGACGCCTCTGCGTACACCGCAAGGGTGCCACAAGGGCCTTTCCGCCCCATCACCCCGATGTCCCCGCCGTCTATCAGGAGATCGGCCAGCCCGTCCTGATCCCCGGAGACATGGGGAGGTGCTCGTATGTGCTGGTCGGCACCCAGGGTGCCTATGAGGAGACCTTCGGGAGCACCTGCCACGGCGCGGGGAGGGTCATGAGCCGCCACCAGGCAAAAAAGAGCGCCCGTGGCCGGCGGGTAACCCAGGAACTGGAGGCCAAGGGGATCTATGTCAGAGCGGCCAGTATGGGGACCATCGCGGAGGAGATCCCCGAGGCCTACAAGGACGTGAGCGATGTCGTCGATGTGGTCCACGGCGCCGGTATCGGCAAAAAGGTGGTACAGCTCAAACCCATGGGTGTAATCAAGGGATGAAGCGCCGTATCTATCTGCAGATGCGGTCGTGGGAGGAGGCCCTCGAGGCCTTTTTCGAGCGGGTCAAGCCCTCACGGTATGACCGCACGGAGATCATTCCCGTCAAAGAGGCCCTGGGGAGGGTGACGGCAGAACCCATATTCTCCCGCCTCTCCTCGCCCCACTATCACAGTGCGGCCATGGACGGAATTGCGCTGGCGGCACAGGTCACCTTTGGGGCGGCGGAGGATCGGCCCAAGCAGTTGCGGGTCGGGGCAGAGGCCTTCTTTGTGGATACCGGGGATCCCCTTCCTGCAGGGACCGATGCCGTGATCATGATCGAGGAAGTCCATCAGATCGATGCGCAGACCGTGGAGGTTATGCGGGCCGCCTCTCCCTGGCAGCACGTACGCACGGTGGGTGAGGACCTGGTGGCAAGCGAACTGATCCTCTCCCAGGGGCGTCGCATTACCCCCTTTGATCTGGGGGCGCTGCTGGCCGGGGGTGTTGTGGCGGTTTCTGTCAAGCGAAGGCCCCGGGTTGCCGTGATCCCCACCGGTGATGAGGTGACCCCCCCTGAGGAGGCCCTCGCCAGGGGGCCCCGGGAGGGTGAGATCGTGGATGTGAACTCGACCATCATGGGGGGGTTGATCACGGAGGCCGGTGGGGAGTTCGTCTCTTGCCCCATCGTTCGGGACGACCCCCGGGAGATCAAAGATGCCGTCCGCTCCGCATCGCGAGAGGGGTGTGATGTCGTCGTGGTCAATGCGGGGTCGTCTGCCGGTTCCGAGGACTACACCCCTTCCATCGTCGAGGAGATGGGGGAGGTGTTGGTGCACGGTGTCTCCATCATGCCCGGCAAGCCCACCCTCTTGGGGGTGGTGGATGAAAGGCCCATCATCGGGATACCCGGCTATCCGGTCTCGGCGGTCATCTCCTGTGAGCTCTTCCTAAAACCCTTGATTGCCGCCATGCTGGGGATCGCGGCGCCGAAGCGGGAAAGCATTCGTGTGGTGCCCACCAGGAGGCTTTCCTCCAAGCTGGGTGTGGAGGAGTTTGTGCGCGTCAGGGCGGGACGGGTTGGTGAGCGGGTTGTGGCGACGCCCTTGCCCCGCGGGGCAGGGGTCATCACCTCCCTCACCCGGGCCGATGCCATCATCCGCATCCCGCGCATGATCGAGGGGGTCGAGGAAGGGGAAGCAACCGAGGCTGAGCTTTTGGTGGGAAAAGAAGCCATTGAGCGCACCGTGGTGATCATCGGCAGCCACGACCTTGCCCTCGACCTCTTGGGCAGTTGGATGAGAAAGGATGATCCTACACTCACCCTCTCTTCCAACCATGTGGGCAGCCTCGAGGGGATCATCGCCCTGAAAAAGGGATACGCCCATATGGCCGGGTCTCACCTCCTGGACCCGGCTACCGGGGAGTACAATCTCTCCTATATACATAAGTATCTTTCAGGGGTGCCGGTGAAGGTCATCCACCTCGCCTATCGTCAGCAGGGGTTCATCCTCCCCCAGGGTAACCCCCGGGGGATCACGGGGTTGTCTGACCTGGTTCGGGATGAAATCCGCTTCATCAATCGACAGCGGGGTTCGGGAACCCGGGTCCTGCTCGATTACCTCATTGAAAAGGAGGGGATCGATCCGGCACAGATCAACGGCTATGAGGGGGAGGAGTTCACCCACCTCGGGGTGGCGGTGGCAATCGAGAGCGGCCGGGCCGATGTTGGGTTGGGGATCTACGGAGCCGCCAAGGCCCTGGGCCTGGCATTCGTGCCCGTGGAGCAGGAGCAATATGACCTCATCATACCCCAGGCCTTTTGCGATGATTCCCAGGTCCAAAAGGTCGTCGAGGTCCTGCGCTCAAAGGAGTTTCGGACCCAGATCGAGGGGCTCGGTGGGTATGATCCCTCCAGGATGGGTGAGGAGGTGGCGGTATGATGAGAGTCGGGGTGATCACTGTCAGCGATCGGGGATACCATGGTGAACGAGAGGACGCCAGTGGTGAGGTCGTCCGGGAGATGGTGCGGGGCATGGGCGCCGAGGTGGCATTCAGTACTGTGGTCCCGGATGAGGGGGAGGAGATCAAACGGGTGCTGATGCAGGGGGCGGATGAGATGGACTTGGACCTCATCGTGACCACGGGGGGGACCGGGGTCAGCCCGCGCGACGTCACCCCTGATGCCACGAGGGAGGTAATCGAGCAGGAGATCCCCGGTTTTGCCGAGGCCATGCGGATGGAAGGACTGAAGAAGACCCCTCATGCAATGATCTCCCGCGCCCTGTGCGGTGTGCGGGGGCACACCCTTATCGTCAACCTCCCCGGCAGTCCGAAGGCGGTGCGGGAGGGTTTGGAGGTGATCCTGCCGGCCATACCCCACGCCATCGCCAAGCTCCAAGGTGATCCGGGGGAGTGCGGCGAATAACGAAGCAGTTTTGCTCAGAATTGCTCAGAAAATAAAACCTTTGAGTTTCCTCTCCCCAGGGGGGGAGAGGAGAAAGTCCCGCTCCGCTTTGCATAAATTAGGGAATGCGGGATGCCGCAAAGCGACAGTGAGGGGGAACCATTCAAGCGCAATCCACCCTCACCCTCGCCCTCTCCCGCCAGCGGGAGAGGGGATAGATACTATTTTCATGGTTCGTGGGTGACGCACCGTCATGATGGATTACTAAGCATTACTAAATATGCCGAGTTTTTCTTCATTAATACATATCATTGACACCTCATGATCGCTGTGCTACGTCTTTTTAAGATGTATTGAGTTTTTGCATGAGCCTTATCAATCTCATTGAGCAAAGGAAGGAGGAACAGTATGGATGCAGAACACATTCAGCCATTGGAGTTAAAAATAACAAATCATATGATCGATTCAATGCGTTCTACGAGGCCTTGGGCGATGTTCTTATCTATTGTAGGCTTCATCTCAGTGGGATTCATGGTCCTTGCCGCGATGGGCATAATGGTATTGGGCAGTCTGTTGCCACAGCACATTGATGGTTTTCCTGCCGTTTTAATGGGCGCTCTGTATATCTTTATGTCGTTTTTCTATCTGGTTCCATCGATTTACCTTTTTAGGTATTCTTCTGCTATTGGTCGTTTCTTAGATAGTATGACGGCATCTGAAATGGAATCCGCTCTTTCGTATCAGAAGTTATTTTGGAAATTCGTAGGAATTGCAGCTATCATTATGTTCGTATTTGCCATTCTTGGCATCATCGCAGCCATTGCGATCCCCATTATCGTTGGTATCAAGGGTACGACAGGATATTAGAATATATACTATACGTGATGCTGTATTTGATAAAAAAATACCTTATTACAGGCTCTTTCATAATTATCATTGATAAAATACCGGAATCATGCTCAGGCTCTTTAAAATTGACTAAAGGAAGCTTTGATGCTATAAAAAGATGATATATAGATAATGTGTTAGACTGCAGCACGGTTTGTTGGTATACATAATGCGTTGAAAGGAGGACATCATCAGCTCAAAAATCTTTGTCGGAAACCTCAGTTATGATACTACCCAGAACGAACTCGCAACCCTGTTTGAGGAGGTGGGGCACGTTACCGAGGTGTTTCTGCCAGCCGACCGGATGAGCGGTCGCCCGAGGGGTTTCGCTTTCGTGACGTTCACGGACGAGGCATCTGTTGCAGACGCTGTCGAAAAGTTCAATGACTACGAGTTCAATGGCCGGAAGCTTCGTGTCACAGAAGCCGAAGATCGCCAGCGGCCTGCTATGGGGGGACAGTCGCCGTCCAGGCATGGCGGATACAAGAAGTCAAAGCCAAAGGGCAGCCGAAGGAACATCCGAGGCAAGAAGCGGAGTCTCTAGCCGGCGTTGTTTCGAACACCGGCGGCACGTTGTCACATTCCTCGTGACCCTCTTGTGCCGTACGTGGCTCTACCGATCTAAAAAGCGTCGGGAAACTCTCATCTCATTCGGAAGAGGAAGTTTATCTCCTAACACGTCAGCCAAACAGATCGCGGGGGATTTTCCTATCCGCCAAATCCTCCTTTTAGTAACAGGGGGAAGTAAACTACGTATATGCTCTGCGTAATATCTCTTCCGCGCTGGACAAAAGGCAACAAGAATGGATTTATCCACTGAACAGCTTTTAGAAATCGTACAATATTCGTTGGTCCGTATGGATGGTGTTGGTTTATGGCCGCAGCCGGGAAGCTTGGGAAAGAGACCGCATGGGAAATAGATGTTGAAGTGTGGAAACAATTCTCATATGTGTTCGGGAAAAAAATCAGAAAAGACTTCATCCCTCATCCGGTATGGCCGGAGAGTTTTCTGGACGCCCTGGCGATTCTCAGTAAGGTTCTAAAAATGGAAGGTCGTAACGTGCTGGTTGAATCAGATACTATAACGGTTCAGGTTACAGACTGTGAAACCCAGAAGGCAATTGCCAAAGCGGGTATAGCAGATTGCGGCATTGTGACGATACAATCCTATCGGGGACTTATAAAGGGTCTATTTGGAAAAGAGATGGATGTGTTAGTGCGGCATACAAAAAATCTGAATCAGGGTGATGAGTGTTGTGAAGTGGTCATTTCCAGAAAAAGCATCAAGCAAAGCGGATAAAGGCTGATGAGGAGACCGTTTATCCGAAAGACAAAGGAGCTTGATGATGCCACTCTATGAGTACCGGTGTGCGGATTGCGGGCGGCGTTCGACCATTCTCGTCCTCAAGACAGAGGGGTTTCGTCCGGTATGCAAAGAGTGCGGCGGGACCAAGCTCACCAAGCTCATCTCCAAGGTTTCTTTTCTGCGCTCGGACGAGGACCGGATGGAGCGTCTGGCCGATCCCTCGCGCCTCGGTGATATCGATGAGAACGACCCCCGCTCCATGGCCCGCTGGATGAAGCGGATGGGAAAGGAACTGGGGGAGGATGCGGGGGAGGACTTTGACCAGATGGTGGAGGAGGCCATGGAGGAAGAAGGAGGAGGGGCGGGCGCGGGCGCTCAGGAGGACTCCTTATAGCCTCTTCATGGTCAACTTTAGGACCTTTTTTGTATCCTTCCCGATCTTAAACCGCTCGTCGATTCTCAAGCCCCCCACCCAGCAGATATCATCACCTGAGATTACCAGCGGTATCTTCGCCCGTTGTGCGCGGGGGATCTTCAGATCGATAAAGAACGCCTTGAGCTTCTTGTGGCCGTTCATCCCCAGGGGTATAAAGCTATCACCGGGCCGGAAGGACCGTACCCGGAGGGGGAAGGTCAGTTGATGGTAGTCGAGGTACGCCGCTAGGGGGTCCGGCCGGGGGGGTGTCTTTCCTTTAGCTATGGTAGCTTCTAGCTTCACCCCAAGTCCGTCTAACCCCGTTCTGCCTGGAATGGTGAGGTCCATTTCCCTCACTACCCCTTCTGGTATTTCCTCTCCCTTGCCCAGGAGGAGGGTGTTGTAGGTCCTTTGCGCCCAATAGCCCCTTGGCAGGGCGAGCCGCTTGCTCCCTCCGCCCCCCTGGATCAGGTCCCTGATGCCCATTACGTGGGGGTATTCAAGCACACCCCCTGAGGAGAGGTCGGCAAAGGAGCGCTGTAAGACCCTGGCCTGCAGGGCCGGCGGGAGGGAGAGGAGCTGTGAGATGGGGATGGAGCATTCTTCATCACCGGTGACGATTCCCTTGGCTACCTCGTGGGCCAGCCCCTCAAGGTAGCTCTCGTCTTCACCCAGGACTTGGGCCAGGTGCAGAAGACGTTCTTTGATGCTGGGGTTGTACTCCCGCAGGGCGGGGAGGAGCTCATGGCGGACCCGGTTCCGGAGATAGTCGTCCTTGAGGTTGGAGCTGTCCTGAACAAACGAGATCTCCTTGTGCCGGGCGTATGCCAGGAGCTCTTCTCGCCATACCTCGATCAGGGGGCGGATGTAGCTCCCCCTGGCAGGGGGTATCCCTTTGAGCCCTCTTGTCCCCCCACCCCTGAGAAGCCTCATCAGGACGGTCTCGGCCTGGTCATCGGCGATCTGGCCCACGGCCACCTTATCCAGATCATGTTTCCCCATGGCCTCCTCGAAGAACAGATACCGCAGTTCCCGGGCCGCCGCCTGGGGGGAAAGGGATTGCTCCTCAATGTAGCGGGGGACATCGACCTCTTTGTCAACGTAGGGTAAGGCGTATTGTTTGCTCAATGCCTGAACAAAGCGTTGGTCCCTTCGGGCCTCCGCCCCCCTCATCCCGTGGTTGAGGTGGAGGACCATCAGTGTAATGTGGAGTTCCGCACTCAGGCTTGCCAGAATGTCCAAGAGGACCACCGAATCGACCCCCCCGGAGACCGCGACCCCGATATGGTCGCGGTGTTCTATCATTGCGTGGCGGCGGATAGTCCCCCTAACCCGGGAGAGGATAGAGGGGATGGGGTTGCGGGGCATATCAGGTGGCCTCGGAGACGAGTTGCTTGAGCTCATCCCCCTTGATGACCTCTTTCTCCAAGAGGATCTGCGCCACCTTATCTAGGACCTTTTTCTTTTTGGTGAGGATCTTTCTGGCGCGCGTGTGGGCCTCATCCACGATCCTCTTGATCTCTGCGTCTATCGCACGAGAGGTCTCTTCGCTGTATTCCTGAGAGGCCGAAAATGGGTTGGTCTGGAGGTAGGGAGACAGCCGGTCTCGTTCAAAGGCCACCAGCCCCATGCTCTCGCTCATGCCGTATTCCTTCACCATGCTGCGGGCGATGTCGGTGGCCTTGACGAGGTCGTTCTGGGCCCCGGTTGATACCTCATCAAAGGCCAGTTCCTCCGCCACCCTCCCCCCGAGCAGGGTGGTGAGCTTGTCGATGAGCTCTGATTTGGTCATGAGATATCGATCTTCAGTAGGGCGTTGGAGGGTATAGCCCAAGGCCGCGATGCCACGGGGGATAATGGAGACCTTCTGGATGGGGTCGGCGTCCGGGATGGAGAGGGCCACTAGGGCATGGCCCAGCTCATGATAGGCTACGATCCGGCGCTCCTGTTTATTCATGACGCGCGTCTTTTTTTCCAGCCCCGCTACGATCCGTTCAATGGCCTCCTCCATCTCGGCCATCCCCACGGCCTTTTTCCCCCGTCTGGCGGCCAGCAACGCCGCCTCGTTGATGACATTGGCCAGGTCGGCCCCCCCAAACCCGGGTGTCATCCCTGCCAGGGCCGTGAAGTCCACATCTTTGGCCAATTTGACCTCCTTGGCGTGGACCTCGAGGATGGCTTGCCTTCCCTTGATGTCGGGCCGATCCACCAGGATGTGGCGGTCAAACCGACCAGGCCTAAGCAGGGCCGGGTCCAAGATCTCCGGGCGGTTGGTGGCGGCCATGAGGATGACTCCCTTCTTGGTATCGAAGCCATCCATTTCGACCAAGAGTTGGTTCAAGGTCTGCTCTCGCTCGTCGTGTCCTCCCACGGGGTTGATCCCCCTGGCCTTGCCCAGGGCGTCCAATTCATCGACGAAGATGATGCAGGGGGCCTTCTCAATGGCGCGGGCGAAGAGGTCCCTCACCCTGGCCGCCCCCACCCCCACGAACATCTCCACAAACTCGGAACCGCTGATGCTGAAGAAGGGGACCTTGGCCTCCCCGGCAACGGCCTTGGCCAAGAGGGTCTTGCCGCAGCCTGGGGGTCCTACCAGCAAGACCCCTTTCGGGAGTTTTCCGCCGAGGTAGCTGAATTTTTTCGGATCTTTCAAGAACTCTACGATCTCCTTGAGTTCCTCTGTGGCCTCATCTACACCGGCCACATCGTCGAAGGTGACGTCAAGTTGATCCTCGGCGAGAATCTTGGCCTTGGAACGCCCGACGGACATGAACTCAGGGCCCCTTCCCATCCTGCGCATAAGAAAGATCCAAATCCCCACGAAGAGCAGCAGCGGGAAGATCCACGAGATGAGACTTTTCAAGAAGATATTTTCGTGCTTTCCTGCGAAGGTGACCCCGTGTTGACGGAGTTCTGTGACGAGTTCGGGATCCTCCACCCTAATGGTCACAAATGCCTTTTCCTCCTCACCCTCTTCGCCGGCCATGAGGGCCTTTCCCGTGATCTTTTCCTTCTCTATAGTCACCTCCTCGACGAGATCATCCGCCAGGAGGTCCTTGAAGTGGCTGTAGTCTATCTTGGTCTCCTGAGGGGTGGTGAGAAGAAAGTTTAAGAGGAAGACGGCCCACACGGCGGCCAGGAGGTACCAGATCGAAAAGTGTATTTTTTTCTTTTTTGGCTTCATCTTTTTGCTCTACGATACCCCTCGAAGTAGGTCAGGGGATGTGCTCACAGCGCACTCACCTTCCTGATACCTCCGGTAATGCTCGATAGGGTGGAGACTCGCCGACTCATCCTCTTTTAAGGATATAATGAAAACTGATGCGCGTCAATATATCTTCCGCGCAGAGGTTGCCCGATAGAGGAAATAAGGCTATGATGGTGCAAAACGAGAGGAGGGAATCGGTGTTTGTGGTGCTCTATGGTGTTCTCTTCATTATTTCCCTTGGGGTAGTGGCCTTTGGCCTCGTCATGTTGAAGATCGCCTACGATCTGCATCATCCGATGGAATTTTTGGCCGTTTTTTTCTCCGCCTCCTTGGTCATACTCATCGGAGCTTCCTTGGCCATCGGCTTTGCCCTGAGGGCGGTGCAACGGATCAGAAAAAAAGTTAAAAATACCCCTTGAAATTATGGTGTAAAGGGGGTATAAAGGTGCGGAGAAATATACTTTATTAATCTTTTTGAAGGGAGGGTAGATTATGACAAAGAGATCTTTGCTCAAAAAGGTCGGTATTGGATTTTCTGCGTTGTCTCTTATCGCCATCCTCGGGATAGGTTGCGCTACGCAGGAGCAGCTCAATGATGCTGTCAAGAGGGCTGAGGATGCTGCTGCGAGGGCTGAGGCCGCTGCTGCAAAGTGTGAGCAGGCCTTTGAGAAGGGATTGCGGAAGTAATTCCCAGTAGTTCCTTGAGGAGGGCGGCAGCCTTTGGGTTGCCGCCCTTATTTTTTTCGCGTGATGTCGATGGGGACCCCCTTTTGTTCCTCGAGGGCCTGGACGAGGAGGTCGAGATCGACCTCTTCCCATATCCGATAGGAGAAGAGTTTTTTTGCGGTGTAGAGGAGGAGGTCCGAGATCTCGTTGTAGAGATCGGGGTGGACTTCGACGAAGATACGGCCGTCCTTGAGGCCGATCTTGACCGGTTCATAGATGATCTCCACCGGGGTACCCAGTTTCACCTCGGAGAAGAGCTCCTCAATATCCTCCGGATAGAGCCTGATACAGCCGTGACTTACTAACCTCCCCACACCCCACGGGGAATTGGTCCCATGAATCCCATAGTCATGCCGGGAGAGCCGGAGGCGATATTCCCCCAGCGGATTGTCCGGGCCGGGGGGTATCGATTGACGTCCGTATTTTTCCTGCAGGGACGCGGGGATGCTCCAAACCGGGTCTTTGGTCATTTCGACGATGGTAAAGCTCCCGAAGGGGGTGGGTGAATCAAGGACCCCCAAACCGATGGGATAGGTCTTCACCATCTTGATATCGTTAAAAAAGA
>Ga0307437_1001893_pt1 | contig 13421 bp, 7 predicted proteins | sample SalMarWE160390MG_FD_202146 | JGI IMG/M metagenome (GOLD analysis project Ga0307437, IMG submission 202146) | Salt marsh sediment microbial communities from the Plum Island Ecosystem LTER, Massachusetts, United States - WE1603-90 | ecosystem: Environmental > Aquatic > Marine > Intertidal zone >...
CGGCTGGATTATGGCACAGGGGCGTGCATTCCTCTGGGGGATACAGAACGGATGGATGGACTTTCAGTTGTTTAAACCGGAACACGCCAAAAAGGCTGCTTACCTAAAGAAGGTTGGAAAGTGTCGTGTTGCTGCAAAAAAATTTCTTACTTTCGGAGAATTGGTTGAGCTTATTGAACCGACAAACGATGTGAACACCATCACAGAGACTTGGCCTGACCACGGAAACAATCCTCGGACTGCAACACTTCCCAGTATACAAGGCTCTATCTGGAAGGCCGAAGACGGGACACTTGGTATCTTTTTGGCTAACTATCTTGAGAAAAACAATACTATAGAGTTCAGGATTGATCCGGCCAAGTATGGTGCCGGCTCCGCTTCTGGTAGGTATACAATCACACAAATCCAGCCTGAAGGAAATCGGGTCGAGGAAAGGACCCGGCGAGGAATTCTCAAGCGAACTGAAACCCTGGGACCCTGGGAAATACGTATCCTCGAGGTTAAAGCTGCTTTGCCGAAATATACACCGACGTCCGACTATACGGCACGAGAAATCGAAGGCTGGAAGGTGCTCGTAAACAATGAGCTATTATCCGAACACGCTCAGCTTGCCGACAACGTATTGAAACTGCTGAAGCACCAACTTTTCCAGATAACACGCCTTGTGCCGCAAGGGCCTTTGAAGGAGCTGCGCCGCATACCGATTTGGACCGAATACAAGGCCCCACGCCATCCGTGTATGTGTTACCATCCAAGCAGTCGGTGGTTAACTGAGAATGACTTCAATCCTGAGAAGGCACGCAGCGTTGAGATAGCCAACGCGGAAAATTTTCTCAAGTGGACGCATGACCAGCCCTGGATGGTTATGCACGAACTGGCCCATTCTTACCATCATTGTGTTCTGGGTTATGACAATGCAGAACTTAATCAGGTCTATAAGGATGCTGTAAAGAGCAAGCAATACGAATCGGTTCTGCATATCAACGGTCGGCCGAGACGTGCATACGCATTGAACAACGACCAGGAATATTTTGCCGAGTCCACCGAGGCTTTTTTTGGGACCAATGATTTTTATCCTTTTGTCCGTTCAGAATTGCAGCAGCACGACCCGAATATGTACCAACTGCTCAGGAAGTTATGGAAGGTCGAATGATTCCGACAATTGATGTATCCTTTTAGCTTCAAAGCACTTTTCCCTACAAAAAATCCTTAAAGGTCCCACCGGCCTGGATTTTAGCATCGAAAAACACATAAATTTCAGTAAATCATACTTGAATAGAGGTGATATGCCGTTAAAATCGTCGAAACTGGAGTTACGTTTGTCTCCATATTGAGAGCTAAATTCGTCCGTTTCTTTTATATTTGTCGTATGTTTGGTGTTTTTGTTTTTATAGGTTAAATTAAGAAAGGTGACAAATGGGTCTGGAAACATTAGACTGGATTGCGATCGGTGGGTATTTTGGTCTTCTTCTGGCGGTTGCCTGGTGGGTAATTCTTAGGCGTAAGGACACTGCCGACGACTATTTTCTTGCCGGCAGAAATCTTGGATGGTGGGTCGTCGGCGCCTCAATCTTTGCATCGAACATCGGTTCCGAACACTTAGTCGGTCTTGCAGGGTCCGGCTGTACCGACGGAGTGGCAATGGCTCATTATGAGTTACATGCCTGGTGCCTGCTGGTTCTGGCGTGGGTGTTTGTTCCATTCTACGCGAGAAGCAAGGTGTTCACGATGCCGGAATTTCTCGAGCGTCGTTTTTCTCCATCCGCCCGGTGGGTGCTCTCTATCATTTCGCTGGTTGGGTACGTGCTCACGAAGATAGCAGTCGGTGTCTTCGCCGGTGGAGTCGTTTTTCGAACCCTTCTTCCGGAGTTGCAGCTCGACTTAGGGTTTGTTGTGATGGACAGTTTCTGGATTGGCTCGTTCCTTGTTATCATCCTGACCGGAATTTATACTGTTCTGGGCGGGTTGAGGGCAGTTGTTTATACAGACACGGTTCAAACCGTTGTGCTTGTGTTCGGCTCGGCGCTGGTGACTATATTCGGTCTCAAAGCGCTGGGCGGCTGGGGACAATTGCGGGAGATTGCCGGGTCGGATATGTTTAATTTGTGGAAGCCGTTGATTCCCACGGGGATGGAGGGCACGTGGAAGCCGGTAATAAGCGAGACAAAAATCGCGTGGTATTTCAACGGCAATTACCCCTGGCTTGGGATGCTTTTCTGCGCTCCAATCATCGGACTGTGGTATTGGTGCACTGACCAGTATATCGTTCAGCGTGCCCTGGGAGCGCCGAGCGAGCGTGAGGCGCGGCGAGGCAGTATATGGGCGTCCTTTCTGAAGCTGTTGCCAGTTTTCATATTTATTATTCCCGGTATGATTTGCTTTGCATTGGCCAAGAGCGGCAGGATGACGGAACTCAGGGAAGCTGTATATACGGCCGGGGCGCTTGATAATGAAAAATGCCAGGCGGCTTTTCCCTTATTGGTTAAGCACGTTCTTCCCGTGGGTGTTCGAGGCCTTGTTGTAGCCGGGCTGTTGGCCGCCCTGATGAGCTCGCTTTCGAGTGTTTTCAATGCTTCCTCATCCTTGTTCACTATGGACTTATATTCGAAATTCAGGCCGGGTGCATCCCAACACAAACTGGTCTGGATGGGCCGTATCGCTACGACTGTTATGGTGATTATTGGTCTGTTTTGGGTGCCTGTGATTCAGGGGGCTCGGGGCCTGTACCACTATCTGCAGGCCGTGCAGGGATACCTGGCACCGCCTATCTTTGTGGTCTTCTTCCTGGGCATATTTAGCAAACGAATGAACAGTAAGGGATGCCTGGCTGCTTTGATTGTCGGCTTTTTGCTGGGTGTTTTTCGTATGGCTGTCGATACTCCTCTCAAGCTGATTGACGGCTTTGCGTACCAGGAGGGGACATTTCTCTGGATAGTGGGTAACATATACTTCCAGTACTTCAGCCTTTTTATTACTATTGTTAGTGTTATTGTTATGGTAGCAGTTAGTTTGTGGACGTCTGAGCCGTCCTACGAGCGGATTAGCGGCCTGACATACGGCACGCTTAACGAGGAGCATCGGCGCCTGTCACGAAGCAGTTGGGATTGGCGTGAAGTAGCTGCTTCTGCGGTAGTATTGGCCGTGATTCTCGCTGCATATCTGTACTTCAGGGGATAATGTTTTTATTAGAACAGGAATTCGAGTTAGTGATGAGAGTAGTATTATATGGGGTCTTAAACGATGGCTTATACGATTGGATTGGATTACGGGACTAATTCCGTCAGGGCTTTGATAGTTGACGTTGCTAACGGTGACGAGCCGGCCACAGCAGTTTATGAATACGAAACAGGGGAAGCCGGTATCATTCTTGATTCGGCTGACCACAATCTGGCAAGACAGAACCCCGCCGACTACCTCAAAGGCGCCGAAGCTGTCGTTAAAGAAGCTGTTACTAAAGCCAAAAAGGCTGATAAAGATTTTGATGTCAGCGATATTATAGGTATTGGTATTGATACAACCGGTTCAACACCGATTCCGGTTGATGAGAACGGCACACCTTTGAGTATGTTGGATACATTCAAAGATAATCCCAACGCCTGTGCCTGGCTCTGGAAAGACCACACCGGCCACGCTGAAGCCGCTGAGATTACCCAACGGCTTCAAAAAGAGCATCCCGAGTATCTTGCCAAGTGCGGCGGCATATATTCATCCGAATGGTTTTTTAGCAAAGTGCTTCATTGTTTGCGGACCGACCCTGATGTTTTCGATGCGGCATATACCTGGGTCGAACATGCTGATTATATGACTGCGCTTCTTACCGGGACTACGGAACCGAATAAACTCAAACGCTGTCGTTGTGCTGCGGGCCATAAAGCCATGTTTAACGACAATTGGGGCGGGTACCCTGCTCGGGATTTTCTTTCCAAGCTTGACCCCAGGCTTGGCCGGCTTCGTGATACGTTGAGTGACAAGACTTTAGCAATTGACCAAGCAGCGGGTAATTTAACCGAAGAATGGTCGGGTAAACTTGGCCTGCCGCAGGGAATTCCTGTTGCTATGGGTGCATTCGATGCTCATGTCGGTGCAGTAGGTTCCGGAATAAGAGAGGGAACTCTTGTAAAGATAATTGGTACCAGCACATGTGATATGGTGGTTGCTGCTAATAGTGTGAAGCTGCCCGATGTTCCCGGCATCTGTGGCATCGTTGATGGGTCAATTTTGCCGGATTTCTTTGGCTTGGAGGCAGGCCAATCTGCGGTTGGGGATATCTTCAACTGGTTTGTCAATTACATTCAGCCGGGCGGCGAATCGGCAGGTACTCATGAGGCCCTTACCGAAAAGGCGGCAAACTTGAAGCCGGGCCAGTCCGGCTTATTAGCTCTTGACTGGAACAATGGTAACCGAACAATACTTGTTGACCAAAGACTGACCGGTCTGCTGATAGGCCAGACTCTGCACACAAAGCCGGAAGAGATATACCGCGCATTGATTGAAGCAACCGCCTTTGGAGCTCTTACTATTATCAACCGCTTTGAGGATTATAATGTCAAGGTTTCGGAGGTGATAAATTGCGGCGGAATTGCTGAAAAGAACGCTTTGCTTATGCAGATTTACGCTGATGTAACCGGCAGAGAAATGAAGATATCCCGCTCAGCCCAGAGTTGTGCACTGGGTGCATGTATCGCCGGCGCTGTTGTAGCAGGAAAAGAATCCGGCGGCTATGACGATTTTGCTGAAGCTCAGGCCGCTATGTGTGGTATAAAGGATGTCGCGTATAAGCCGATTCCCGAAAACCACAAGGTTTACCAGCGGCTATATACTCTTTACAGGCAGTTACACGATGCCTTCGGCCTGCAGGACTGGTCAGGCAAATTGGCCAATGTTATGAAAGACCTCTTGAACATCAAGGACAGCGTAAAGCCTTAAAGGCGATATTATGCACGAAGAACTGAGAAAAGCCGTCTGTGATGCCAATGTTGAATTGCATAAACAACAGCTCGTTATTTGCAGTTGGGGCAATGTCAGTGGAATTGACCGCTCAGCCGGTATTGTAGCTATCAAGCCCAGCGGCCTCGCATACGATGAGCTTACCCCCGACAAAATTGTATTACTCGATTTAGAAGGAAACGTTCTCGAAGGAGACCTCAATCCTTCGTCCGATACACCGACACATCTTGAGCTTTACAGAAATTTCGAGGCTATTAGCGGATTATGTCACACCCATTCGCCCGTTGCAACGATGTGGGCACAGAGCTGTAAGGAAATCCCTTGCTTTGGTACCACCCATGCCGACTATTTCTACGGTTCAGTACCTGTCACCGAAGTAATGACAAAAGATGAGATACAAAGTGATTACGAGCTGAATACGGGCAGAGTTATTGTAAGGCGATTTTCGGAATTGGACCCTCTAAAAGTGCCTGCGGTGTTAGTGGCCAACCACGGCCCGTTCTCATGGGGCAGGAACCCTGCTGAAGCTGTCGAAGCAATGGTTGTTCTGGAAGAGGTGGCAAAGATGGCTCTGGGTACTATCACGATAAATCCTAATCAGGGCCCGATTAGCAAGGCTTTGCTGGATAAACACTATTTACGCAAACACGGCAAAAACGCTTATTACGGTCAACAGAAACCAAAAATAGAATGACACTTTTCGCGTCGTCTAAAAAAGGAGAGACGAAAATGAAAAAAAACACTTTTGGAGTCATCGTCGGAAACCGGGGATTTTTCCCGGATATCTTAGCTAAACAGGGACGAAAAAGCATACTTGAAGTACTAAAAAAGAATGGCTTCAATTCAGTTGCCTTGCCAATGCAGGAGACAAAATACGGAGCTGTTGAGACTTTTAACGATGCCAGGAAATGCGCTGCGCTTTTTGCAAAGAACGCCGCCAAGATTGACGGCATAATTGTAACCTTGCCCAACTTCGGTGACGAAAGAGCGGTTGCTGAAACAATAAAACGCTCCGGCCTTAATGTGCCCATCCTGATTCACGCCGAGCCGGATACGCAGGGCCAAATGAGCGCATCAAACAGGCGTGACTCTTTTTGCGGCAAGATTAGTGTTTGCAACAATCTCAGGCAGGCAGCTATCCCCTACACGCTGACCATGTCGCATACGGTGAAAGTTGAATCGGCTGCATTTAAAAAGGACCTTGATGATTTTGCCTCCATCTGCAGAGTCGTTAATGGCCTTAAGAATCCCAGATTTGGCGCTATTGGTGCACGACCTGCAGCCTTTAATACAGTCCGCTATAGTGAAAAAATCCTCGAACTTTCAGGTATATCCGTTGAGACTATCGATTTATCTGAAATCCTTGGAAGAGTAGCACAGCTTTCCGACAACGATAGGGGTGTCAAGCGAAAGTTGGAAGCCATCAAGAAATATATTTCGACCAAATCCATTCCCGCCGACAGTTTGTTAAAGATGGCCAAGTTCGGCCTTGTGATAGACCGATGGGTCAGGGATACGGAGCTTAATGGCACAGCCGTTCAGTGCTGGACGAGTTTGGAGGAATTTTTTGGAATAGTGCCCTGTACACTTATGAGCATGATGAGCGAGTCCCTGCTGCCCAGTGCCTGTGAGGTTGACATTACGGGTTTGTTAGGAATGTATATTCTCCAATTGGCTGGTGGTACGCCGAGTGCTATTCTGGACTGGAACAACAATTACGGCTCCGACCCCGACAAATGTGTTGTCTTTCACTGCAGCAATCTACCCAAGTCAATGTTCAAGACATTAAAGATGCACTTCCAGGAGATTATCGCGGGGGCTATGGGTAAGGAAAACGCTTATGGCACGGTAGACGGCAGGATAGCCGCCGGCAAAGCGACCTTCTGCAGAACCACTACCGACGATACTGCCGGTATTATCTGCGCTTATGTGGGTGAAGGTGAATTCACAAATGATAAACTTGATACGTTTGGCGGTTACGGCGTGATGAAAATTGCAAACCTTCAGCTTCTTATGGAATACATCTGCAAAATGGGTTTCGAGCACCACGTTGCTGTCAGCCGGGTAGAAAGTGCTGATGCAATTGCTGAGGCCTTAGATAACTACATGGGCTGGGAAGTCTATCGTCACGAATAGAATTCACGGTTTATCGGGATTAACGAGACTGCCATTGCGCAGATTAATTATTCGGTCGGCAAATCGCCTGGCCTCGACTCCATGAGTAGCCAGGATTACCGTGCCGCCTTCTTTATGAAATTCCGATAGGTAGCCGAGTACTGAAGATGCATTATCAGTATCCAGATTGCCGGTAGGCTCATCAGCAAGGATAATCTTTGGGCGATTGAACAATGCTCGGGCTATGGCTGTACGCTGCTTCTCACCGGCACTGAGCTCGGCAGGTTTGTGATAGTGTCTCCCAGCCAGGCCAAATTTTTCTATCAATTCAAGGGCCTTGGCTTTGTTGTTGCTTTTGCTAACCGCTCCACCGGCAAGAAGGACGTTTTCCATAACATTCAAATAGGGCACTAAGTGGAACATTTGAAAAACAAAACCAATATTCTCAGCCCTGAATTTTGCCCTGGCCTGTACGCTCATAGCATAGAGGCTGTTGTCTTCCACGGAGACTATCCCACTGGTTGGGTGCAGCATCGCCGCGATGGTCATCAGTAAAGTTGTTTTTCCGCAGCCGCTGGGCCCGCAAAAAACTACAAATTCGCCTTTTTCAATTCTAAGATTGATATCATTGAGGGCTTCAACATCACCCCTGCGAGTTCGATACGTTTTCACAACATTCTTAAGGCAAATCATATCTATTCTTCCCTTAGCGTAACTGCCGGGTCGTAGGTCACGGCAATCATAGCCGGAATAAAACTGGAAACAGCGGCAAATACAGGTGCAAAAACAAGACAATAGAGCAGCAAAGGCAGTTCTGGTTTTATCATTGCTTTAGCTGTTAACTCGAATATTTTCGGCCCGAATTTCAAAGCCAAGCCTGTCCCTATAAGGAAACCGACAAGTGCTCCGACAAGTCCGATTGTTAATGCCTTGCCCAAAAATAGCATAGTGATTTTCCCCGAGCCGTATCCGAGTGCACGCATAATCCCGATTTCCTGCTGTCTGTCCCGGACGTTCATAATTGCCAGTACACCAATCCATACGCCGCAGGCGATGACAACAAAAGGGACAATAACGGCAAATAGTTTTTTTACCATTTGCCTTGTTTTTGTCCGGGCCGAGGCGATGGCTCTGGTGTGGAATACCTGTGCCTCGGGCAGCAGGGAGCCAATTTCTTCTCGCAGGATAGACGCAGGGTCATCGGTCGGTGCGAAACAGAGACAATCTACGGCTCGAATCTCACTGATTTGTCCGGGCAGGTTCAAAATATCCTGTGCATCGCGCAGATGGCACTGAATTCTAATGTCTTCAACTCCCCCGGATTCAGACAAACATTCTACCACCTTGAATGTTTTGCCTTTTATTTCCACGACATCACTTTCATTTATTCCAAGGGCTTTTCCCACTCTGTATCCAACACATAAGTTGCCGCGTTCAATTGGGTCTTTCATAGGTGGTTTTTTAATTCCCGGTGGACAGACCTCGGGAGCCAGCCCGGTCAAGATAACATCAATACCCTGCCAATTTATTTTCTTCTGCAGGGTAGCCAGCAGGTGATTGTAGGAAACTTGATTCTGGGAAGCGAGCTTCTCAAGATATTGTTCAGGCATAGTCTTATCAGGCAGAGACGTTAGCAGAAACTCATTCATATTCGTGTCTTTAGGTATGATATGGAGATTAAAGCCCAGAGAGAGCATGAGACGGGCCGTTTCACGATTGGACGCTTTAGCCGCAGTGAAAAATGATATAAATAGCGCGACCGCCATCATCACGGCCAGCAAACCAAGTGCGAAGTTTATCTTTCGATGACGTATTTCTTTGAAGATAAGGCCTGGTATTGTCATATATTCTTACACCCAGCTTTATGTTATTTCTAACAATTCATTCGGTTCTTGATTTTGACTTCAGGGTTTCAACCGGAATATAGGCCATAGAAGTCTGCAGGGCAAAGCCACAGGTACAACCTGAACTGGACTCTGGAATAAGCACCAGCCCGCCGGCTGGAATGATATTTATCCAGCAGCCGGAGCGGGTAACGGTATTAAGCCGAGATGGTCCGCCGTTCGGTCCCAGGTCGTACATCCAGGGATTGCCGCCTCGCCAGAACATACACTGTGCTGAAGCCGATACGCCGCCGCAGCCGTGCCCGCGTCGGTCAAATTTCCATCCATCAATCTTTTCCCCGGTCTTTAGATTGTACGCGTAGGGCCAAGCGTATATAATATCATCAATGATTGTCGGATGACGGTTGTATTCGCCGTGGCTGCCGTCTTTCGCAAGGCCGCTGTCGTGAGCTGCATCCCAGCAGGTTTGGCCCGAGCGGGCGTCGAACGCATTGTAGAAATAACGAATAGAATCTCCAACTAACTTCGAACCACTTAACAAGAGCATTTCTTTGGCATAGTTCAGATATACGGGCTCCTCGAAATTACTGACATCAATTTTCTTTTTATACACGGTCCGTCCGGTTTTCATATCCAGTGCAACAAGATACTTCTCGCCCCCGTCGAACAAGGTCGTAACCGGCATACGTCCAACCTTGTCTTCCAGGGCCTTTGGGCTGTGAGTCTCGACAAAGTACATCCGTCCGTCTGCGATGGTAATCGTTGTGTTTACAATTAGACCGTCCTTATACTTCCAGAGCCGCCTGCCATTATTTTTATTCATAGCGAACGCGTAATCGCTTGTAACCAGTTTCATATTTCTTTGCCAGAGCGCAGTGTCGGCATCATAACTCGTCTCGGTATAAGAAGCATCTTTCCTGCATCCGCTTCCAAACAGAACATCGCCGCTATAGGCGATGTATCCCCACTCGCGCGGCTCGTCTTTAATAAGTTGTGGCATTTTGTATGTGAGGTGGTGTTGGCCGGTCTGAACATCGAAACCGAGACATTTGTCCTCGGCTGCCACGTACAAAAATTGCTTGTCTACGGCCATACTCCCAGAGTCAAGGAATACACCGAGCCGTCGTGATTTTGGAATTTCAGTCTCCCATAGAATTGTACCATTGTAAGCGTCCATCGCAAAGACAATGCAGTCGCCCGGAACGAAGAGTCGCCCGTCCTTGAAAAGCGGCGGCACGTTGCGATGGTGACGGTCAATCATCTCCCTCGGCCCGGGTCGGCCGAACCACTGTATGGCCATCTCGCCTTTTATCCATTCATCTTTGCTGCAGGCTGTATTACCCGGCTCTGCATATAGGTGTGTCCATTCTCCTGCGCCTTCCAGTTTTTCGCGATTCGCGACTGCCCAGATAATATTTTTACTTTCGTTTATCTTCCAGTCGGCAGTAGATTTTGGAACCCATTTTTTCAGGCTGTTCTTGTTTCGCCTGTTTGCCGGCAGCCCTAAAGCAATGACTCCACCATAAGGCCTGACGAGTTCAAAAACGCACTCCACTGAAGAAGGCATTTTGCCGCTGCTCAGTGCCTCGTCCGAGACTATCAGGTTGGCAAAAAATTTGGTATAGGGTAGTTTTTCTAAAGAGCATTGATGAATAACAACCTGGCCATAGAGTCCTGCTTCATCGAGGGCATTTCGAGCAGTAGCAACTTTTCTTGGGTCCTTCTCCACGCCGATGATTTGTAAATCGGTGAGTCGGGCCAGTTCGTATGCAAGCCGGCCTTCGCCGCTGTCCAGAACCAGGCAATAGCCTTTTCTAATATCCGTTTGCTTGACAATATGTTTGGCCGCCTCGGTATACAACTCCGTAAGTTCGTCCCGTTGATACGGATTTGTGTTTATTTCCGCTGTTATTACTTTACTCTTACCTTTTACGCCGTTTCTAAAACAATGGACATGACCTCTATTTGTACTGGCATACAAGCCGCCATTCATTACGCTCAATCCGTGTGCAATACCTGTGACAGGAGCGCTCCAGATTTCTTTGCCGTCCTCGGTGCTAAATGCCGCCACTTCATTCTCACCCCCTGCGAAAAGAACATCGCCCGCCATAATCAAGGAATAAGGGTATTTGCACTCCACCGTCCAGAGGTAACAGTCTTTTAATTTCTGTGAATACTCTGCAAGTTCTGCCTCGATTTTACTTAAATTATTCTGGAGTTGTTGTGCCTCTAATGTATCTTTATTCAGCTTGCCGAGTTGTTTCTTAACTTGTTCGTGCTGCTGCTTGAGGTTGTTTATTCGTCTCGATAGTTCGAGATACCTTTTTCGATTGAATGCCGATAATTTCTCCTCTGATTGCATATATGCGATTGGCCCGTTTACCAGTATCCGTAAGCCGGCGAAGGTTGCAATTTTTTCTTTCGTTTTTACATCATTTGTATTCAGTTCTTTTGGGCCCCGGCCTGGTCCGGTTACCATCACATCCTCTGTCAGTAGGGCGTATGCGCCTCCTGCGCTGGGGAAATTTCCCTGGGATTTGCCGTCCGCACGTGAGAATATCATCGGCTCTGTTCGGCCAGTCGGGACATACAGCCGTTCATCTGAAGCAAGCATATAGCCCTGTGGCGAAATATCCACTTTCTGCTTCCACAGCACTGCTCCGTTTTTAGCGTTAATCGCGCATAAATATGTCCCCTGGGTTGGAAATAGTCCTGCTGCGAAATATACTTTTCCTTCGTCTTCCACCAATCCTGTTCGTACTGGCCACATCGATATCATCCGCCCATTACCTGGTACCATACGATTTTGCTCGACTACTCGATATTTCCATATCAGTGAGCCGTCATTTCCGGAAAGGCAATAGACATAACCGTCATCGCAGCCGACATATACTCTGCCGTCGACAATAATTGGAGCTAATCGTACAGGGCCTTCTGTGAAGAATGTCCATCGCACCTGTCCTGTTATCGCATTGAGAGCGTATACTTTATCATCGGCCGACGAGCCGAAGTATATTTTGTTACCTGCGCCAATCACCTCAAATGCCTGGTCGTAAGTCACTGTTGGTCTCAGATTGTAATGGCGGTGGAAGAAATCCTGCTTTGCCGGTGCCGGCCAGGCAGGCTCCGGCGGACGTGTTGTTTTAAACACCCAACTTCCCGTCAAAGGAAGTTCCAGTTGTTCGCTGGTAACGCAGCTCCTATGAATGTCTGCTCCAAATGTCGGCCAATCCTCTGCCGAAATCAGTCCGCAGGGGACGAATATTACAATGAAGTACACTAATATGAATCTTTTCACCTGTTTTTTGCCCTGACAAGAATTACAATGCCGGAGGTCAAAACCAAAACACAAAATCCGACAAGAAGAAGTATCGTGTTGCGGAACGGCGAGTGCTGTTCAACTGAAGGATTAGGTTCCGAAATTGGGTCATCCGGGCTGGGGTCAGGCATTGTGGTATATTCGATGTCGTTGGGCGGATTCTGCCTCTCTTCCATAGCATCATTGGGTTCAATCGCGAATTCCTGGTAACCGAAAGTACCAAGGGGGACACCCGGATATGAATAAGAGCCCCTTCTCACTATCATGCTCATCTCCATCTTAACCATCGGGCTTTCAGGGTCAAATCCCAAATTCTCCGCGACCCGGGCCTGCATTTCATCAGTCCATCTGGCCAGCAGCATCGTACCCTGCAGCCATCTGTGGTCAAGTCCACATTCACAGTCCTGGCCAATCATGAAGAGAACGTTGGCCAGATTGTCTTCGGTTATTTCTTTTCCCCTGAACATTGGCCCAATCCAGCGCCCTCTGCCGTAGATGACAGCTGCTCGCGGCTCATTTACCTCTTCACCATCCAGCCCCAGGCTCCAAAATAACACTTTTTCCGACCCATGAGATTTCGAGTCCATCACAACAAGAGCGGGCGGATGAGCAATAGGCTTCGGCATCATATCCATTTGCGAACTTATTAACTCAATCACTTTAGAGGCAGCCTCTTTTACTTTTTGGTTCTCTTGGTCATCTGCTCCTTCAATCAGCAGAAAAACGGCGTAATTTTCGATAGTCTTCCGTAGGATTTCCTCACGTTTAGGCGATGACAGTATCTCATCAATGGCCGACCGAAGTGTCTCTTCAAAGGACCGGTCACGTTCTGCAAGGGGCACTGGATATGATTGTCCATCAGGCGAGACAAGTACTGCACTATGCAGCGATTTTGCCTGCTGCAAATCAAGGTGCTTCATTGCCGGATGGTCTTTTTGCTGGTCGGTATTGATTATTTCAAACTCGATGTTGCTTTTCTCAAGGCCAATACCTGCTACTTGTTTGAACTTGGACACGACATCATCGCTGGTTTCGTCGTTGACATAGCCGAAAAGGTAATACGGCTCAATCTGCAGGTCGACAAAGCCAACCTCGCGTACGTTATATCTGCAGGCACTTGCTAACTGACTTTGTGCAAAGACCAGCAGGAAAGCTAAGACCGTTGCACTGAAAATTGGTCCGTTATGGTAAAACTT